>PVMS01143455.1_pt1 | contig 12624 bp, 11 predicted proteins | sample 1853461 | NCBI WGS metagenome assembly PVMS01 (sample SAMN08582032, study PRJNA380276) | Marine sediment metagenome, whole genome shotgun sequencing project. | isolation source: ocean sediment barecode stripped | collected 2017 | reverse complement strand
GGAATTTTTATAGCATAATTTTTTAAGGGATGAAGAACCGTACAACAATCTAAAAAATATTTCAAAATGGGTCACCGACATGGAATTCCCGGGTGATCGATCCGTGTCATAAATCCCTCGTCGCTAGGAGTATTGTTAAACGACTTAAGGGCCTGGCGGTCTATCATATAGAGAATTTCTTCTAAACTTGGCTGAAAGATACCTCCATATGGCCGTACACGTTCTAAAATTCGATTCCAGTCTTTACGCCCGCCTTCAGATGTCGGATCCGGTTGGCCATGTCGAGGGAAGTGGTTATTCTTTTTTCTCGAATGCGTTGAAACAGGTCCCTGAGTTCCTCTCCCCCGCGACGATACATCTTACGCATAAGGGGTGGATATCCAAAATGAAAGAGGCGAATCCCACCCAAATGCTGGTCATCTATATCTGCGTTGCCAAATACATCATTGGCTCCCGAACAGTGAAAAAACATTCGATCTTTTTTTGGCGGACTGATCACAATGGTGTAAGAGGTACTGCTGTTATCATCAACAATCATTCCCCTGGCAAGGCCTGGGCCATGGCTCCTTAACACGTTCAAAACCATATCTCCCAAAAAATCTTGTCCAACTTTTCCAATCATAACGGTCGGCACGCCCAGGCGGTGAAGTGCGAGACCAGTATTGCTCACGGCACCGCCTGTTGACACCATCGCAGGTCCAACCTCCACCAGCCTGCCAGGCGTAAATAGGTCCCCAAAATTTCGCTTTTCTGACCCAAATGATGGAATGATATCCAGACAAATATGGCCCGCAACAGCTACCATCGCTTGTTCTTCATCAGCGGCTATTTCTTTTCCGTTTTTATTATCTGTTTTTTGCATAAATTTTTATTCTTTGACTTCCAAGTGCTTCGAAACAAACCACATTATATCATACTGAAGCTACTGTACATTATCAGTTTATTTTTGCATATCAAGAACTTCCTGGGCCTTCTCATATAACGCATCTATTTTTGTTTTGATTTTGGTCATCCGATCCGGGCTTGTGTCGCGGCACTGTGCCCGATTGGGGGTGCGAAACTTGAGTTATTAAAAAAACCTTGTGAACAACAAAGGAAAATGTTAGATAACAAGTTATCAAGTTATACAAAAGCTAATATAAAGCGAGTTGGGTAATGCCGGCTTTTTTTATGACCGGTTTTTAATAATTTTTACTGAAAACGTGTCGGGGCAGGGTCTAAAGGAAAGAAGAGAGGCCCTATAAGAAAAAGGAGTTTAGATATAATGAAAAAATTTACAATATGTAGTGTTGTTTCATTGACGCTGCTTTCGCTGGCAGATCCGTCATATGCATATCTGGATCCCGGGTCAGGGAGCATGATCTGGCAATTTATTCTCGTCGGCCTTGCGAGTGCTGCTGTTTTTTTCAAGTTCTTCTGGCATAAACTGACTGAAATTTTCGGATCCGTTGCTAAAAAGAAGAGTAATTCTGAACAATCAGATACTGAAGGGTAATTTATTCCAGCGGAGTGTAATACAAAAAGATTTGTTCAATAAGAGGTCGTTTTGATATCCGGGTAGAACTTTTCAACAGGATAGGATGTATTTTTAAGCCGTTGCCCGCAAAATGACAGTATCTTTTCCCGAATTTCATCCGGAACATTTTTGTATCTGTCGATTTCTCCGCTTTTAAAATACGTGCCGGAAACAGAAAACAGGTTCGGCGGAATCATTTCAAAGTATTCCTCATTTTCCTTCATATATTGAAAACTTGAGTGGGTAAGTATGCTTTGAATTTCCAGCCCGGTTAAATCTTCTTCTAAAAATCGGGAGACCCGTTCAACGACGCCTGACAGGTCCTTTTTCATTTCTTCAAACTGGACAAACAAAATATTGTTTTTCTCTTGGGACAGCTCCCACCACCCGACAACATGCTCCGGCCATGACAACCACCACATTCGATTGCTGCAATACCATTTAAGGACTTTGGATACTGGCGGGACAAATGGCCCTGTTGTTAATTGAAAGTAATCGATTATGCTCTGAAAACAACTCACCGGATGCCGAATGATGTATATATATTTTGCAGTCTCATCATATGGACATAGACCGGCCGGCAAATGAGTTTTGATAATTTTTTTGAAACTGGAACCGATAAGGGGCGCTTTTTCAGTCGAAACGTTGTCCAACGACTCGATCCAGGGACTTATTGCGCACAAATGAACATACCCGCTATCATTAAAGCGGCCGTTTCCCTTTGTCAGAATCTGGAAGATTAACTGCAGCATCCAGGTGGTGCCGCACCTCATTTGTGTTACAACGAAAATATCCCGCTCCGATGGCTGGTAATCAGCGGCTTTGCGGAAGCTTTTCTGGCTACAGCTGAAGCTAGGTCCGTACACCTCTTTATATTTTATAGAAGCAAACTCATAGGTTCCTTTTGCCTTACGCAGCTTGGCTTCAATCCAAATGAAAGGTTTCAGAAAAAAAGCGTGTATTTTTATTTTTTTTCTGAAATCTCTCCTATATTCAAGTGGTCTGCCGTAATAATTAAGTCCTCGCCGGTGACTGAGCTCCCAGGAAAAATACCACTTGAAATATAAGCTGCCAAAAACCAAAAGAACCAAAAACAAAACGATTAGAGAGCCAAAAATCCAAAATAGGTAAACAAAAATAGATCCGATATGTATCATAACAGCATTATCTTTCGAATACGGTTGTGACCACAATTCATTTAAGTTTCGTCCTCCCAATCGACCGGAGGGCCGCTCCCTTCCGAAGGCGATACCCCGATTGATTGGGGTGCAAACCTGGGTGATTAATTATTTTCAAGTTTGAGTTTGAAACTATTTTTATTTATGGTAATGAAATATCGAAAAAATTGGTATCCAGATATTGATCCGGAGAGAGATAATTATAACATGCATATTTTAGACGCAACAAACGAAATTTTTAAAGACGTTATTAAAATCTGTTTAGACCAAATATTTTTCCTCAAGTTTCACAATCCGGATTTTACGCTGGCTCACCTTCGCCCCAGGCCGAAGGCGATACAGCGCATGGGTTAATCATATCATGACAAGAACCAGATCAAACAAACTTTCATTTTTCGAAGATGCGCTGCACATATTTGTACTTTTCGGGTTTGCAGTTGCACAACCGATTTTTGATCTGCTTTCACGGCATCCGGAGTCGCTGGTTTCCTGGGAATTGGAGTCTCTCCATCTTATCCTGCTTATAATTATCCTGAGCTTCATGCTGCCGCTGATTGCGGTGGTGCTCGAAATAATTGCCGGGCTCTTCAGCCGGATTATGCGGGCGGCTGTTCATGGTTTTTTCAGCATGGGGCTATTGTTCATTCTTGTCATGCAAGTCTTAAAGCATATATATGAACTCCCGGGCGCTTACGCAATCGCTGTTTCGGTTATTACGAGCCTAGCTGCTACGGCATTATATTTTCGTTTCAAGGCCGCACGATTTTTCATGACCGTTTTGTCGCCTGCTATTCTCATATTTCCGTTGTTGTTCATATTTAGTCCATCGGTCCATAAGATCATTTTTACAGTTAACAATTCCCAGTCGGTGGTGGGGCCGATCCATGCTACAAATCCTGTGATCATGGTTGTCTTCGATGAATTTCCATTGACGTCACTTCTAAATAAAAATCGGTTAATCGATTCCGATCTCTATCCAAACTTTGCAGCCCTGTCGCGTGATGCTTACTGGTTTCGAAACACCAGTACGGTAGCGGAGAGGACATTTGCCGCGATTCCCGCTATCCTAACCGGCCTGTATCCTAATAAAAACCGTATTCCCACTGCATCTGATTTTCCAAACAGCCTCTTCACTCTGTTGGGAGGAGCCTATGAGATGGAGGTGTTTGAGCCGGACTCAATGCTCTGTCCTGCAACGCTCTGTGAGGAAGAGAATACAATAGAAGATTTTGCAAGGCAGATAAAGTCAATGTTTTTAGACCTCTCGCTTGTGTATCTGCATGTTGTCGCCCCTCAGGATCTTGCCGAAAAGTTACCCACGGTTACACTTACCATGAAGGGTTTTTTGGATCGCTCGGTAGAATCTAAATCAAAAAAGCGTAAGATGAAGAAAGACATAGAGAAGAGAACTTTTTTATCACAATCGATGGATCGTGCCCAGTTATTCCGTGATTTTGTCGAGGCGATTAGTACTTCAAAAAAGCCTGCGCTCTATTTTCTTCATGTCAAGATTCCCCATATCCCATGGGAGTTTTTTCCCTCAGGGAAGATATACTCAATAACCAGATGGAGATTACCCGGCTTGAATCTCAAAACAGATGAATGGGGTGATGATGAGTGGCTGATCCAACAGGCCTACCAGCGTCATCTCCTTCAGGTTGCATATGTTGATAAATTGCTAGGTGATCTTCTTGAAAAGGTAAAGCGCCTTGATCTGTACGACAGGTCACTCATAGTTGTTACGGCTGATCACGGTGTCAGCTTTTTCCCGAAATTGATTCGGAGAGTGGTATACAAAAAAGAGAACATGGACATTTTAACGGTACCGCTCTTTATAAAAACGCCGAAGCAGCATAAGAGTGTAATAAGCGATCGCAATGTTGAAACCATAGATATTCTTCCCACGATCGCCGACATACTGGATATCACTTTTCCATGGAAGATAGACGGAAGATCAGCACTCGACCAGACCCTCCCCGAACGAAAGAAAAAGGTGGTTTATAACCACAGCTATGAAAAGTTTGTTTTCGACAAAACCATTGAATCAGATGCAACTGCCCTGCAGCGGAAGCTTTCCCTGCTCGGAAGCAGTCCGGGCATTGATGGGCTTTTTAAAGTTGGTCGTTACAACGAACTTATAGGTAAACAGGTCAGCGATATAATGACAAAGGAAAATGAGGGAGTTACTTTCGTACTTGATCAGGAGTCATTCTTTGCAGATGTTGATCCGAATGCCTCTTTTCTTCCAGGCCAGATAACCGGCCGCCTGTTACCCAACTCGCAGACCAAAGATCCGATTTATCTGGCCATTGCAGTTAACGGTGCAATATCAGCTGTATCCCGTACCTATCAGGATGAAGGGAAGGAGACCAGATTCTCATTTATGGTATCGGAATCTTCTTTCAAGTCGGGAAGAAACCCGGTTGAGGTCTTTTCCGTCTCTGGGGAGAATAAAGCTTTGATCGTGTCCCGCATCAGAAAATCAACATCATTAATCTATTCACTTGATTCAACGGGGATAATCAGATCTGCTGAGGGGCGGACATTGCAGATCGTAAAAGACGCTGTTTCCGGATCACTGGATAGTGCCAGGGTTGAAGGCAAAAATGTTCTTTTCCACGGCTGGGCTGCGGACGTGAAAGGTTCGAGACTTCCGGATGCGATTGTAATCTTTGTTAACGGAGATTTTTTATATTCAGGTCCATGCAACAGGGACCGTCCGGATGTGGTTGAACATTTTGGAGATAAAGCGTTGAAGAGGTCCGGTTTTCAGTACATGTTCCCCTTACGATTGGTTAAAGATATTGATAATGCTGAAGTGCGGGTTTTTGCCGTGTCCAAAGACGGTGTGGCGTACGAACTCAGCAATCAGAACAAAGGAAAATAATTTTTGCCATATTTTTTTGGTAAACAAGGAGAAAGTTTATGATCCGAGTTGAAAATTTGACAAAATACTACCATGACTTCTGTGCTGTGGATCAGATCAGCTTCGATGTTAAAAAGGGCGAAATTTTAGGGCTGTTGGGCCCCAACGGTGCAGGAAAGACCACAACCCTTCGAATGTTGACCGGTTACTTTCTTCCCTCATCGGGTACCATCCGTGTAAAAAATTATTCCATCGGCGAAAATTTGCTGGCGGTCAAAAATCTGATGGGGTATCTGCCTGAATCCGCACCCCTCTATCGCAACATGCTGATCTACGATTATCTCGACTATGTTGCCAAGATCAGGGGACTGACACGGGATGAAAGATTGACTCGAATCCGGCATTTAGCTGATCTGTGTGGATTGGATGAAATTATGCACAAACCAATTGATGAACTCTCACGGGGTTTAAAGCAACGGGTGGGTTTAGCCCATGCCATGATGAGCGATCCTGAAATTCTTATACTCGATGAACCGACCTCAGGGCTTGATCCGAACCAGATTGCTGAAATTCGGACGATCATCCGGCAAATCGGAAAAGAGAAAACCGTCATTCTTTCCACCCATATCCTCAGTGAGGCTGAGGTGACTTGTGACCGCGTGGTGATTATCAACAGAGGAAAAATTGTTGCAGATGACCATACGGAAAACCTTATAAAACGGGCCGGTCGGGATCATTTCATCTATCTTTCTCTATTAAAAGCAGCGTTTCCTGAGGTTGAAAAGGAGTTGACTGAAATTGATGGCATTACGGCCATAAAGCATCTAGACGAAACAGAAGACGATATGCTCAAGTTGCGTCTCACCTGCAAGGCGACCATGGATATCAGGGAAAATATTTATCAAACGATCAAGAAATCAGACTGGATTCTGATGGAATTTTATAAGAAAACCCAAAATCTTGAAACCATCTTCCGCGAATTGACCAAGGAGAACTGACATGAACCAAATTGTACATATATTCAGCAAAGAATTAAGAGATTATTTTATCTCCCCCATTGCCTATATTGTCATATCGGTTTTTCTTCTGGTGACCGGCTGGTTTTTCTTTTCGACCTTCTTTCTCTTTAATCAGGCCGATTTAAGAAGCTTTTTTAACCTTTTACCGATCACCTTTTCATTTGTCATCCCTGCGGTTACCATGAGACTCTTTGCCGAAGAATTGAATGTGGGATCTTATGAAACCCTTTTCACCCTGCCGGTAACACTGCAGGATATAGTGATCGGAAAATTTCTGGCTGGCGTTGCATTTGTTATCGCCATGCTTTTGCCGACACTTTTCTATCCCATTTTTGTGGCCTTTTTCGGGGAACTCGACTGGGGACCAGTTTTCGGGGGGTATGTCGTTGCAGTATTTCTCGGCGCCTCATTTTCAGCCATCGGGTTGTTCGCCTCGGCTTTAACACGAAATCAGATCATCGCCTTCATTGTCGGGATGACGATCTGTTTTTCCCTGACAGTGATCGATAAGATGCTCTTTTTCTTTCCCAGGGTTTTACTGGGTGTGATAGGATATCTGGGGATCGATCAACATTTTCAGAACATTTCAAAAGGGGTGGTCGACTCACGGGACATTGTCTATTTCCTGAGTATTATTTTTATTGGGTTATACGCGGCACACCTGGCCATGGAGAAGAAGGAATAAGGAGAGGAATATGGACATGAAAAACAGATTTGGAAAACATATTAAACTTTTTGTCTACCTGATAATTATCGTATTGGTCAATGTGACGGGGGTTACTCTTTTTTACAGATTCGATCTAACATCAAACAAGATATATTCTCTTTCCCAGGCCAGTAAAAAGGTGGTCTCAACCCTTTCGGAACCATTGACCATCAACGTCTTTTTTACCCGGAACCTCCCGCCACCGCATAACCAAACGGAACGGTATTTACACGATCTCCTCGAAGAATATGCGATCCATGCGAATAGATATTTTAACTACCGGTTTTATGATGTTAGTTTCGAAGGGGAGACCGGCGAACGTGGCGCCATGGAAAATCAAAAACTGGCGAACAGCTATGGCATTTATCCGGTTCAGATTCAGGCTGTCGAACAGGATGAGGTCAAATTCAAAAGAGCGTACATGGGGATGGTATTGATACACGGTGATATCATCGAGCGGATTTCCACCATCACCTCGACCGATGGCCTGGAATATAAACTAACCACAACCATTCAGAAGCTGAACAACAAGATCAGTGCACTATTGAGCCTGAAAGACAAAGTTCGGATCACGCTCTTTCTTTCTTCCTCGTTAAAGCAGGTCGCCCAATATATGGGGCTGACCGAACTCTCTGAATACCCAAAAAAAGTAGAAGGAATCATAACTTCCCTGAACAATAAGTCCTATGGAAAACTTGAGTACATCTACGAGGATCCTTCCAACGATAAGGACATGGAAAGTCTGCAAAAACGTTATAATATCATGAACCTCAAGTGGCCCTCCCTTTTGTCTGGTGAGATTCAAGCGGGAAGGGGTGTTATCGGTCTGGTGATGCAGCACAACGAGAAAGTCCTGGAAATACCGATTTTACGTGTTCTCCGACTCCCGATCATCGGTACACAGTACGATCTGATGGACCTCAATAAGATTGAGGAAACAATAAACGACAATCTGGAAACACTTATCAATATTAACGAAGATATTGGGTATTTAGCTGATCACGGTACACTGGCTGTATCGGGTGTTTCACCAATGGGCCGGCAAAACCAGAGCTCGCTTTCGAGTTTTGTCGCACTTGTTTCACAAAACTATACCCTTAAGCATGTGAATCTCAAAGAGGGCTTGATCCCCGACAATCTCAATTCACTGGTTATCGTAAGGCCGACTGAAAAATTTTCGGAATATGCACTTTTTCAAATTGATCAGGCATTGATGCGCGGTACGCAATTGGCCCTGTTTTTAGATGCTTTCAATGAAGTCATGCCGCAGAATCAACGTGCAATGGGATTAAACCGAGGGCCGAATTTTATTCCGATCGATACCGGCCTTGAAAAATTGTTAACCCATTATGGTATCGGAATGAAAAAATCGTTTGTGCTGGATGAAAATGCCTATAGACAACGGGTCTCCCGGCAATTTGGCGGTGGAGAACAACCGATCTATTTTGCCCCTGTCATAAAAAACAAAAATATCAACAATGATCTGGATTTTATGAAACGGATCAAGGGGCTGGTTGCCCTCAAAATATCACCGCTTGAGCTGGATAAAAAGCGTATCGACGATAATCGACTTAGGGCGTATCTGCTGTTTTCTTCTTCGGCAAAGTCGTGGGAAATGAGTGGTGAAATTATGCTCAACCCCATGTTTATCACCCCGCCGGCGTCGGAGAATGAAAAGGCCAGCATGCCCCTTGCCTACCTTCTTGAGGGGGAGTTTCCGAGTTATTTTGCCGGGAAGCCGATTCCGGAAAAAACATCGAAAAATACGGATTCAAAAACAACAGATGAGAAAGATACAGAACAAATCGAACCGCTCGAAAAACCACCGATAGATTTATCTAAAATCGAGGGCGGAGAACGGTTTTATCAAAAGGGAAGCCGAGTAAAATATTTCTGGTAGGATCATCGGAGATGCTCAAAGATAGTCTTCTCGACCCGGAGGGGAAGGGCTCAAATGCCATATTCATCATGAACATTTTAGATGTATTGAACCATCGGGAGGATATAGCGGCCATGCGGAGTAAAGAGCAGCTTTTTAATCCTTTGTATGAAACCAAAGGCTACGCTAAAGCATTTACCAAAACCTTTAATGTCGTCGGACTTCCGGTGCTGGTAGTCTTTTTCGGTTTATTCGTGTGGTTGCGGCGGCATTCCAGAAAAAAACAGATTCAAATGATATTTCAGAAACCAAGATAAAGAAAGGACGCCATGAAGTTGAAAAAAGAATATCCTATCCTTGTCGCTGTCGTGATTGCTCTCGTACTCTATCTGGTATTGCGGAATACCAACCGAATCCACTATCAACTCCCGGATGTCCCTCAAGTTGACGGCGAGCAGATTACCAAACTGGAGATTACCCGGTCTGGAAAATTGATACTGTTGAATAAAAAAGACAATAATTGGTTTGTTGGGATGGACAACTACTCGGCCGATTCAAACAAAGTGAAAAGTATGCTGGAAATCGTTGAGAAGCTCATACTGACGACGCTGGTATCAGAGTCAAAAAATTATTTTCGTTATGATTTGAGCGGAGATAAAAAGATCGTCGTTAAGGCCTGGTCCGGAAATCGGCTGGACCGGGAATTTGAAATCGGTAAAGCGGCAACAACATTCCGGCATACCCACGTAAAGCTGTCAGCAGACCCGAATGTCTATCAGGCCCAGGGCGAATTCAGACGTCGGTTTGATCAAAGCATCGATGATTTGCGTGATCTGACGGTTTTATCCTTCGATCAGGATGATATCAGGGAGATCCAGATCACAGAAGGCAAAACCCTTATCGTGGTGATTCAAAAGGATTTCAAAGAATCGGCAGGTGAAAAAACAGATCCAAATACCAAACCCGATCAAGAGACAAAGGCGGAAAAAATCTGGGAAACTCCAGACGGTAAGAAAGTGGATATGTCAAAATTAAAGCATTTTCTTTCGACGCTATCCAGACTGAAATGCGAAAAATTCATCCCTAAAAGTAAAAAGACGGAATTTAGAGATCCCATATATGAGATTCAGTTAAAGGGAACAAAAAATTATTCACTCTCCCTGTTTGTAAAAGAAGGAAAAGAAGAAAAAATCTATCCGGCAACCTCTTCGGAAAATGATTATCCGTTTTATTTGGCTGACCACCAGGTGGATGACTTAAAGACCAACATAAAAAAGATGCTGGAACCGGAAAGCGAAAAGTAGGTCTTTGAGCAAAAGAAAAGATCTATAAACCGGAAAACTACTGAAGAGGGGAACGAAATTTAGCTCCGGAATAGACACTTTTGTCTGACTGAATAATCAAAACCGTCGCAACTGCTTTTTCGGTAAAAAGGACAAGCATCGATCCAAAATCCAAAGGGGTCAGTGACACTTCAAGGTTTGTCTTTGGATCGATCGCCGTTTCTTGCTCGAAGATATGATAAAGCTGCCCGGGCCTGACACCGTCTTCATCTCCCTTATCAATGAAAGCAATGCTATGGTCGCCAAAGTCAACCTTATGCTCTTCAGAGACAATGACATTTCCATAGAGGCCTTCCATGCTGTCAGTGAGAGGAATTTTGGATGACCGTTTTTTTAAAGGTGCGACAAGATCGTTGATTTCAATTGCCCTGAAGGACTGGATCACCCGGGCCAGGGCAAAACTGGGATTGCTTTCGATAATCTCGACAATCCCGGTCAGATAATGCTGGCTCCCAAAATTCCCACCCTTCTTTTTATCTCTTGAGGGTTGCAGGGTTCGAAAAACCGTATATTTTTCTCCGGTCGACATGGAACCATCCTCCGCCTGCCAGATAAAAACACGATCCCCTTGGACGATGATTTTTTTATTATCAACCGCTTTGAAGATGGAGCCCCATGGCTTTAAGGGGACTTGTCGGACGAATCCGACGGCATCAATACCCGGATAATAATAATAGGCCCCTTCTTTTTTCGGGAATACTTTTTCCCGCGTTTCTTTTGTGGACAGATTTTTTTCTCCGGTATGATGAAAGAGACGAATGTGTTCGCCCGGTCGGATCTGATAGGGATTTTTGATCTGTTTGTTTTCACTCCACAAATCAGGCCAGAGCAAGGGTGATCCAAAAAAACGATCTGAAATTTTCCAAAGCGTATCCCCCTTTTCAACGGTGTAGTAAAAGCCCGATTCGTATTTGACAACCGATTGACTTTCATCTGCAGACGTTAAAAAAGGCAAAAGAATTACCGCGAAAAGGATAGCGATGCTTAAAGATACCCTATAAATTGTCTTGTCATTCATTGGTTGCTCCGATTTTGGGTATTTAAAAAAAATTATTGATCCCCATGACTATTTTCTTGAACCCTTAGGTTAACCTGCAGGCCATCGATTTGTCAAGATTTTCATTTTTGCAACAAAAAAAAAAGCCCCCATCAACAAAGATGAAGGCCTTTTTGTAAAGTTACGGAAACAAGGAGCAAAATTACATCATTCCGCCCATTCCGCCCATTCCACCCATACCGCCTCCTCCTCCTCCTCCTGGTGGCATCATCGGTGCTTCAGATTTCGATTCAGGCTTTTCAGCAACCATCGCCTCTGTGGTCAACATCAGTGAAGCCACACTCCCTGCATTTTGGAGCGCAAAACGGACAACCTTGGTCGGGTCGATAACACCCACTTTTATCAGGTCCTCATAGGTGTTTGTTTCTGCATTGTAACCAAATGCGCCCTTGCCGTTGATGACCTTGTCGATCACGACTGCCCCTTCAACACCGGCATTTTTTGCGATCTGACGACACGGTTCCTCGATGGCGCGTTTAACAACTCTTACGCCCAGTTTCTGATCCGCTTTGAGTTTGATCTTATCCAAAGCATCGATGCAGCGCAAAAGGGCCACACCGCCGCCGGGTACGACACCCTCTTCAACAGCTGCACGCGTTGCATTGAGCGCATCCTCGACCCGAGCCTTTTTTTCTTTCATCTCCGTTTCGGTTGCAGCGCCCACGTTTATCACTGCAACACCGCCGATCAGTTTCGCCAGCCGTTCCTGGAGTTTTTCACGATCGTAATCGGATGTGGTCTCATCTATTTGAGCCCGAATCTGTTTCACACGACCTTCCAGGGCGCTTCGGGAGCCGCCGCCATCGACGATTGTCGTGTTATCTTTGTCGATGGTGATCCGTTTGGCCTTTCCAAGATCTGAAATAGCAAGATTTTCCAACTTGATACCCAAATCCTCGGATACAACCTGCCCGCCGGTAAGAATTGCGAGGTCCTCAAGCATGGCCTTTCTTCGGTCTCCAAACCCGGGGGCCTTTACAGCGGCAATCTGCAGTGTGCCCCTCAGTTTATTTACAACCAGGGTGGCCAGCGCTTCACCTTCAACATCTTCAGCAATGAT
>PVMS01181205.1_pt1 | contig 12627 bp, 7 predicted proteins | sample 1853461 | NCBI WGS metagenome assembly PVMS01 (sample SAMN08582032, study PRJNA380276) | Marine sediment metagenome, whole genome shotgun sequencing project. | isolation source: ocean sediment barecode stripped | collected 2017 | reverse complement strand
CATTAGCTTCATATTGATAGTGTTTCCATATTCCACTGGGAAATTTTACTCCTGTATGTGAATCATTTAATAAATCAACTAAAGGTGTAAATACTTGATAGAATTGTTGTCTGTTTAGGGAGTCTGGAATAGACTGTTTCACACTGTCTACAGCTTGATAGAATTTTTCTTTAGAAATTTTCATGTATGGATTTACATGAACTTCTTCTAGTATTTTAATAAATTCATCTATGTCTTCATGAAGTTGATGGGCAGGAATTTTTTCAGTAATCTCTGACGGTTTAATTTCATTTGTTTTACAAGAATACCTTTGGGCATAAGTATTACGAAATATAAGTAAAAAAAGTAGTAATATAAGTAAAAGAAGTAGTAATAAGTAAGGTTTCTTCTGAATTGTTTTTATAATCATGATATCTTTAATTCTTTATGTTGAAATTATAACGTATGGTATTTTTAAAATAAAACATAACTCTGTTATATGATTACTAATGGAACGCTTATCCCGTTAATATTCCCCGTAAACGTCACCTTTTATTATACTTCTCCCGAATGACATTTATCTTGATTTTCAACAAAACTCATGTCCTTTGAGAATAGGATTGAAATAATAAACTAATGTAACAAATTGATTTGAATAGCACCTTAGCAAATAATTTAATTATATAAAATTGTGGTGGGTTTTGGTGGTGCGTTTTTATTAATAATTTAATTAGAATTAATACGGAGAAAGAGGCCTCATGACATTGATTTTATAACACTGAAAATCAGCAGCTTACATAAACTCATTTTATAACTCTAAAAGTTAAATTTATCCTTTCTTTAATTTCTTTTTTTGTTTTTGGAATTTGATGTTTCCAAAAATGTTGAATTTCACCCTTCATTATTAGTAAACTACCGTGTTTTAATGGTATGTCAATGCGCTCATTTGTATGTATATGTTTTAGCTGAAACTTTCTTTCAGCTCCAAAATTCACAGAGGCAATCACTGGATTTTCCCCTAGTTCTTTTTCAGCATCAGTATGCCAAGAAATAGAATCATCACCACTTCTATACCTATTTAGAAGTACTGAATTAAATGTTACTTCTGCTTTTGGTTCTATTCCTTTTTTTATTTCGAATAACTCACTGGTCCAAGGATGAGGTTGTAATGTTATTCCTGAAAAACTATAGGGTTTATCATTATCTCCATACCATGAAGTTAATCTTGGAAATGGAATTTGTTTGCCATACATATTCATGGATTGCTGCTCCCATATTATAGACTCCAATAAAATATTTAGATATTTTTCAGCTATTTGAGTATTATAAAAATTTGAATCAGCAAAGAGAACTATTTCAGGAATAGAAGTAGTCAGAATGATTAAAAAAGACCAACTCTTTAACTCAAAAAATTCAACCTACAAATCATTTATATCATTGGCTTCTTAATAAGTGAATTTGTCTAAACTTTTATATTTATCTTTAACAGATGCGACAGAACCAAGGTCAAGTAAAGGTCATTTTTTAATTATTAGAGAATTAATAATCGAATTTTGCGGGAATCTTATTTAAGATAGAAATGAAAATTTAAAATAAATACACATCCTAAATTGAAAAAATGCATTTAAACAAAGTAGTTAAACATATAGTTGTTTTAGTTTTGGTATTAAGTTTTAGTTGTAGCAAATCGAAAGAAGTTGTTTCAATTAATTACGAGAATCTTGCAAAGAGCAGAAATGTTTTAGATTATTCTGGGACTCCAAATTCAAAATTTGATCGAAAAATGTTAGTGTTCTCGGACCAAGGAGCATGGTTTGGTTATGGATATCCAAATTCTAGCGAATCCTTAGGTGGATTTACAGGACCTTTCTTAATGACCCAAGAAAATGGAACTTGGAGCAGTAAAAATTTGTCTCAATTAAGTATAATCTCTAATACTGAAACCATTCAATGGGAAAGTCCCAAAATTATTAGCCACAACAGCCATTTGGAGCAACAATACGATAATGGCGATTTGCTCTTAAACCAAAAATTAGTATTCATTTCTGGTCATACCGCCGCAATCAAGACGGTTATTTTAAATAAAAGTGATCATGAAATTCAATTAGTAACTAAGTGGAATAATAATTCGACTTTAACTGAGAGTCTGGAGTTCAGTTCGAGCCAAAATGAATTAATTATTAAATCAATTAAATCAAAAGCTATTGGGCATATCATTTTCCCAATTGGACAAAATGTTACTTTAATTGATAGTAATTATATCACTACAACCGATTCGGTTTCATTAAAACCAAGCCAGTCAAAAGAGATTACAATTTTTCAATCGTTTATTTTCCCCGAATATTCTTGGGAAAAGGAAAAGAACTTCATTTTAAATATTTCTTTCGATTCCATATTGGAATCACGACAATCAGAAAAAGACTATCAATTATCTAAACTTGTTAATAATCTAAAAGAGCATTTTACGGATAGCATTTACGAACAAGTCTTGTCAAAAGCACACCTTACATTACAAAATAATTGGAGAATACCCGCTGGAGAAATAAAACATGCAGGTTTATTTCCTAGTTATCATTATACTTGGTTCCATGGATTTTGGTCTTGGGATTCTTGGAAACAAGCAGTAGGTTTATCCTATTATGACACCGAATTAGCCAAAAATCAAATGAGAGCTATGTTCGATTTTCAAAGTGAAGATGGTTTTATTGTAGATTGCGTATATCGAGACACTTCAATTCAAGAACATAATTATAGAGATACTAAACCACCACTTTCGACATGGGCTGTTGTTAAAATTTACGAAAAAGATTTTGATCTTAATTTTGTGGAAGAGTTTTATCCTAAGTTAAAGAAATATCATGAATGGTGGTACGAAAAACGAGATCACGATCAAGATGGATTATGTGAATACGGCTCTACTGATGGTAGTTTAATCGCGGCTAAATGGGAAAGCGGAATGGACAATGCTATACGTTTTGATAATTCTAAAATTCTAAAAAATGAAGAGGGAGCATTTTCCCTAGATCAAGAGAGCGTTGATTTAAACGCCTATTTATACGCAGAGAAAAATTATTTAGCAACATTGGCAATAGTCTTAGGCAAAACTGATGAAGCAGAGGAGTTTTTTCAGGATGCTGAAAACTTAAAAGCGCAAATTCAATTACAATTTTATGATATAGAAGACGGGTGGTTTTATGACACACCTTTGGATGGGTTATCTTTTATTAAGGGTGAAGGAAGTGAAGGGTGGACCGCTTTATGGGCAAATGTTGCAACTCAAGAGCAAGCTATTAGTGTGAAAAACAAAATGATGAATCCAGACAAATTTTATACCAAAGTACCATTTCAAACAATGAGTGTAGACCATGACAAATTTGATCCGTTAAATGGGTATTGGCGCGGTCCAAATTGGCTGGACCAAGCATATTTTGGAGTAAAGGGTCTTCGAAATTATGGTTTCAATACAGAAGCAAATAATGCAACAGTTCAAATTCTAAATGGGGCAAATGGACTCTTAGATAAAGGAACTTCAATTAGAGAGAACTATCATCCAATTACAGGACAAGGTTTGCACGCTAAAAATTTTAGTTGGAGCGCTGCTCATATTATTATGTTATTAACCAAAGATACTGATGAATTACAATAATTTAATAATTTCCGCTTCAGAGGCAGGAACTATCCTTTCTGAAGTCTACGGTTTAAATGGTGAGATTAGCAACCTTCCAGGTGAAGTAGATTTTAATTTTAGAGTGAAAATTGAAAATGTAGAGGGTTATATTCTAAAAATATCCCGCCCAAATGAAGATGAAGGCTATCTTGATTTTCAACAAAAATTATTGCAGTTTATTGCCTCAAGGAATCAAAAAATAATTGCTCCGAAGGTAATCCTAGATAAAAACGGAAAGGCCATTTCTGAAATTACCGATTCTTATGGAAAGGAAAGAAAAGTAAGACTTCTTACTTGGGTAACAGGAAGAATTTGGCACACAGTTAATCCACAATTAGAAGATTTAAGATTCAGTTTAGGAGAACAATGCGGGATTCTAACAAAATCATTAGAAGGCTTTGAACATCCAAAAGCTCATAGAGAATTTATTTGGGATATTGCTCAATCTTTATGGACGATAAAGCACATAAATTTGTTTAACAAGGAAGAAAATGATATCATCTCTTTTTTTCAAAGCAAATTTGAAAACCAGCAATCGGAATATACTATTTTAAGAAAATCAATTGTCCATAACGATGCAAATGACTACAATGTTATCGTTTCAAAAGATTTATTAAATCCTAAAGTTAAAGCGGCAATTGATTATGGAGATGCCATTCGTACACAAATAATTAATGATGTTGCCATTACTACTGCGTATGGGATAATGAATCATGAAGACCCTTTGAATGCATCAATTGACATAATAAAAGGGTATCATAAAACATTTCCGTTATTGGAAGAAGAATTGCCACACCTGTTCGCAAGTATAGCCATGCGGTTAATTATTACAGTAACTAGATCTGCAATTAATAAACAAAAAGAACCAGATAATGAATACTTACTTATTAGCGAAAAACCAGCTTGGGATGTACTGAGAAAATGGATTCTAATAAGTAGTGATTTTGCACATTACACTTTTAGAGAGGCTTGTGATTTTATGCCGCATCCAAATCAGGTAAAATTTATTGATTGGTCTAAAAATAACGGTTTTAAATTTTCAAATTTGTTTCCTTCGATCAATAAAGAAACTATTCAACCAATTGACTTAAGTGTGGAAAGTTTGTGGTTGGGTCATGAAGTAGATTTTAATGATTTAGACTTGTTTTCTTATAAAATTAAAACCCTTCAAACCGAAAATAAAAATAAAATTATTGCTGGTGGTTATTTAGAAGCGAGGTCTGTTTATTCCACTTCTAGTTATGATAAAATAGGAAATTATGGCAAAGAAAGTAGAACCGTTCATCTAGGAATTGATTTTTGGTTGCCGGCAGAAACTCCTGTTAATTCAATTTTGGATGGAGAGATTATTTTGGCCATTAATGATGCTGGAGATAAGGAATACGGTGGATTGATAATTTTGAAACACAGAACTGATGAATTTGATTTTTATACGCTATATGGTCATCTTTCTGTTGAAAGCATATTGAAACATTCAGTCGGAGATAAAATTATAAAAGATGATGAAATTGCGAAACTAGGAAACCATCTTGAAAATGGAAATTGGGTTCCTCATTTTCATTTTCAGGTTATGCTTTCAATGCTAAATTTTGAAGTTGATTTCCCAGGTGTTTGCTATCATAGTCAAAAAGAAGTTTGGAAGAGCATTTGCCCTGATCCGAATCTTCTTTTTAAATCGGATGACCTTAAAAGAAGACAATATATTTCAAATGAAGAATTGATTGATTTTAGACAAGAGCACCTTGGAAAAAGTTTGAGTCTACAATATAAAACTCCAATTAAAATGGTTCGAGGATCGTACCAATATCTAATAGATCAAAATGGAAAGAAATATTTAGATACAGTTAATAATGTTGCTCATGTAGGCCATGAAAATATTAAAATAGTGAGAGCAGGACAAAAGCAAATGTCGTTAATAAACACCAATTCAAGATATTTACATAAAAATATTAATGACCTAGCAAAAGAATTGATTGAGACCTTTCCAAAGGAATTAAATGTAATTCATTTTGTTAATTCTGGGAGTGAAGCCAATGAATTGGCCATTAGGATGGTGAAGGCTTTCACAGGTCAAAAAGATATTATCGCTTCAGAAATGGGGTACCACGGAAATTCTAATATGTGTATTGATATTAGCTCCTATAAATTTGACAGTAGAGGAGGGAATGGCGCACCAGAATACACCCATATTTTTCCGCTTCCTGATTCCTTCAGAGGAAAATACATAGGTAAAGACTCAAAGGATAAATATGTTGCCGAAGTTCAAAAACAAATAGATGTTATTCACAATAAAAAAAGAAAAGTAGGAGCATTTATTATTGAACCAATTATAAGTTGTGGAGGTCAAATTGAATTACCTAATGGATTCTTGCCCAGCGTTTATAAATTAGTTAGAGAGGCTGGAGGATTATGTATTTCTGATGAAGTTCAAACAGGTTGTGGTAGAATGGGGAAATCCTTTTGGGGTTTTCAATTACACAATGTTGTTCCAAATATTGTGACTATTGGAAAACCGTTAGGAAATGGGCATCCAATTGCGGCAGTTGTTTGTACTCAAGAAGTAGCAGATAAGTTTGCGAACGGTATGAAATATTTTAACACTTTTGGAGGTAATCCTGTTTCTTGCGCCATTGGAGAAGCGGTAATTAAAACAGTAAAAGAAGATGGGCTTCAAAAAAATGCTCTTGTTGTTGGTGAGTTTTTAAAAAAAGAATTGTTAGAGTTATCAAAAGAGTTTTTGATAATTGGCGATGTGCGTGGTCAAGGTCTTTTTCTTGGAATTGAATTTGTTGATTCAGCGATGAATCCGTTAGCAAATCAGGCAAATTATATGGTGAATAGAATTAAAGATTTTGGAATATTAATGAGCACTGATGGTCCAGATCAAAACGTTTTAAAAATTAAACCTCCTATTGTTTTCACAAAAAAGAATGCTGTAGAATTACTTTTTTATATAAGAAAGATTCTTAATGAAGATTTTATGAAATCGTTTTAAAAATAAAAAACATGAAGTTGAAATATATTGCCTTAATTATTATCACTATAAATTTACTTAGTTGTAATCAAAAACCTTTGCCTCCAGTTTCAGAGCAAGTTTTTCATTTCAATCACGAGATATTTGAAGAAAATAAATTAGCTCCAAGATCCACCTATTTTGGTTTTGAATCTGATGTGATTGGGAATAAGGAAGAGTCGAAACGTTTTAAAAACCTAAATGGAGAATGGGAATTTAATTGGGTAAAAGATCCTAAACAACGACCAATTAAATTTCACAATATTGACTTTGATTCTAGGGATTGGACTACAATTCCTGTTCCAGCAAATTGGGAAGTCGAAGGGTTTGGTAATCCTATTTATTTAGATGAGCGGTATCCTTTCACTACAAAGTGGCCAAATGCCCCTACTGTCTATAACCCAGTTGGAACATATAGAAATGTTGTAACATTAACTGAAGAGTTTTTATCAGAGGATGTTATTCTTCACTTTGCAGGGGCCAAATCGGCTATGTATGTTTATATAAATGGTACGTATGTTGGGTATTCGCAAGGGAGCAAAACGCCTGCAGAATTTAATATTTCAGAATATCTATTAAAGGGAAAAAACTTAATTGCCTTACAACTATTCAGATGGAGCGATGCCAGTTATTTAGAAAGTCAAGACATGCTGAGAATGAGTGGAATTGAACGTGATGTATATCTATATACACAACCAAAATTGTTTATATCGGATTATTATGCAAAAACTTCTCTTAGTAATAATTACCAAAGTGGAGTTTTTGAAGGGACTATTTCTTTAACAAATAGTTCGGACAACAAGACTAACAGAGTCGTTTCATTGGAAATATTGGATGGAGAAAATTCAATTTATAGTAAAGAGGAAACCATTAAAATTGAAGCTAATTCAATCATAAATATTAATAGTTCAAAAATTGTTGAATCAGTAAAACAATGGTCGGCCGAAAATCCTAATTTATATGATTTGAAGATTAGTTTAATTGATTCGAACAATTCAAAAAACGATCAGTTTATTAATCGTAAAATCGGTTTTAAACGGGTTGAGATTAAAAATAGCCAAGTCCTAATTAATGGAAAAGCAATTTATTTTAAAGGAGTCGATCGGCATGAAACGGATCCATTTACTGGTCATGCAGTGTCCAAAGAATCTATGGAGAAAGATATTAAATTGATGAAACAAAATAATATCAACGCTGTTCGAAGTTCTCACTACCCTAATGACCCGTATTGGTTAGAATTGTGTGATACGTATGGTCTATATGTAATTGATGAAGCTAATATAGAAAGTCACCCATTGGCAATTGTTGAAGATACTCAAATTGGAAATGAAATGTCGTGGTTAGCTGCTCATATGTCCAGAACAAAACGAATGTATTATAGAGACAGAAATCATGTGTCCATTTACTCATGGTCTCTTGGAAATGAAGCAGGAGAAGGAGACATATTTAGAAGCACGTATAAATGGTTGAAGGCAAATGACAACAACAGAATTGTTCAATATGAACCGGCTGGAAAAGATGATTATACAGATATTTATTGTCCGATGTATCCAAAACCAGAATATCTAATAAATCACGGAAAATCAAATTCTGATAAGCCATCTATAACGATTGAATATGCCCATGCAATGGGTAACTCGGTTGGAAATTTGCAGGATTATTGGGACATAATAGAAGAATATCCAAACCTTCAAGGGGGATATATTTGGGATTGGGTAGATCAATCTTTGGAATATAAAGATGAAAACGGAAAGCCATATTTAGCATATGGACACGATTATCATCCAGATTTACCAACTGACGGAAATTTTTTGAATAACGGATTAGTTGATCCATATAGAAATCCACATCCACATCTATCGGAAGTGAAGAAAGTATATGAGCCTGTACAATTCTACAATTTGAATAATGGATATATAGAAATTGAAAACAAAAACTTTTTTATTGATTTAAACGATAAATCCATTCATTGGAATTTAATAGAAAATGGCGTTATAATTGAATCTAATACAATCGCTAATTTTGATGTTAATCCGCAAGAAAAGGTCAAATTAAAACTGAACGGTTTTCCGAAAATATTAAATTCTGAAAACGAATATATATTAGAATTAAATTTAATTCAGGATGAAAATAATGGACTTATCTCAAAAGGATATGTTGTGGCCTGGGATCAATTTATTCTTCAAAACGGAAAACGAATTGAATCAAAATCAGCCAAGGACAATTTGGTTATTGCAATAGAAGATAATCAATACAAGATTAGCAATGACCGCATTGACTTTAAGATTAGTTCATCAACAGGAGAGATTATTTCTTGGATTTATATGCAAAATGAAATCACAAAGGAGCCAATTCGTCCAAATTTTTGGAGGCCACCAACTGATAATGATTTAGGGAATAGAATGGATAAATGGGCGAAAGTTTGGCAAGAAGCTACTTATAATTACACCTCTAAATTGGTTAATACACCTACTAAAACAAATAAAGATGTTTCGTTTAGTGTAGCATACAATTTATCGAGTACAAAAGCCAAATTGATTATAAATTACTCACTAAATTCCGATGGAAATTTAAATGTAGATTTCAATTTTGATCCAACTAACAATGATTTACCAAATATTCCAAGGATTGGAATGTATATGACAATCCCAACTAATTTTGATGAGATTAAATGGTTCGGAAATGGGCCTCAAGAAAGTTATTGGGATAGAAAAACAGGTGTAAAAACTGGAATTTACTCAGGTCAAATTTTGGATCAATACCATACATACCCTAGACCACAAGAAACAGGTAATAGAACAGATGTCAGATGGGTTGAAGTTTCATCGGAAGCAATTTCACTAAATGCATCAAGTTCTGATTCTTTCTTAAATACAAGTGTCTGGCCATTTAATATGTTAGAATTGGACTTTAATAGTGATGACGGAAGTGAATCCGCATCAGGCCTTGTACCAGTTACTAAAAAACACGGTGCCGATATTAAAATTGGGACTTCTATTCAATGGAATATTGATTATTTGCAAATGGGTGTTGGTGGGGACACTTCATGGGGAAGATTTGTTCACGATGAATATACAATTCCGTCAAATAGAATGTATCAATATTCATTTACAATTCAACCTATGAGGAATTAAATCATTCAGACCAGTGAACAGTATCAATTATTTCCGCAGAAAATGTGTACACAAGGGTATATACCATCACAGAGATACATCAGAGTGAGTTTCTGGAGGGGCCTGAATTTAATTTTGACTATACAATTAATTTTTGGTATTATGTTAATTAGAAAAGTGAATAAAATGGAATTATATAAAAGATTGAAAATAGAATAAGTTAAGTACTACACGGGACTTGAACTATGTCTATTAAATAGTGATTTTAGAGCTTTAAAAATTTTAATATTTAGAAAAGAACTTATTAGATTAAATTGAGTTCAACATTTCCAAAATTTTTGATTAAATTGCACGTAAATAAATTTATAATCAGAAAACTACAACTGAATACGATCTGAATACGATTTATAAAATTACATAGCGGGTAAGCCCAGTAAAATGGTTGAAAATTTGGTCAACTTTGAGCTCATAACCCGAAGGTTATTATATAGTAAATTTACATTTCCAAATATACCTATTCTTAAAGAAAATATGTAAAATGAGTTAGAAGGGCTTACTTCTGTTCAGATATCCAAACAGCCAGTTTTAAATTTCTCGGAAAATCCTTATTTGGTTGTGTTGTTGTTCTGACAGAATTATAAGCATTACCTGTAATAGCTGCTATTTTATAGTTATCAAGATTGTACCTAATTTTCATTATTCTAAATCTTTTATGCCATTCTTCATTTTCTTTTCTTGATGAATCATTTTGATTTACGGTTGACTGCAATTTTTGTTTTAATATAGCTGCTTTTTTTTTAAGTTCTTCAACTTTTGTATTTGTCACACACTCATAACGATTATCGTGTATTTCTGTTCCTCTTTTATAATGCACGACAGCGATGATTTGTGGTCTTTCTTTTACGTGTTGATAATTATCCGTAAAGGTTATGATTAATTCACCATCTTGATCTAAACAAATTAATGTAATGTCATTACGTTTCAAAGACAATGATATGGCTTCGTCAATTGGTTCTGTCTCATCTAGGTCATTAATAAACTTAAAAGCTATCTTTACTTTCAAAAATAGATGTTCAAAGGTCATTGTTTCCCCAAAGCTATCATATTACAAGCGGTTTATTTTAAATTAAGGTTTAGTCTTAAATATAGAGATGTAGTAGAACTTCTATCTATCAGAGGCGCCATGAAAACACAAATCACATCACCTCAACGACTACAATTATTTCTTGAATGATATAAGTCATAAGAATTTGAGTTGAACTTCAATACCTTTAAATATTATACATTATTTTATTAAATATCTTATGAAAAAATTTCTGTTTGTATTCTTTATTATTATTTGTTCTTGTGAAAAAGAAAGCCAATAATATGGACTCTTATGTCATACTAACCAAAGAAATGAGGATTTTATTTTTTTCGCTTTTATTTTGTATTTCGACCATTGCTTTTTCTCAGGAAAAACAGACTATTCAGAAAAAGAATAAACTTGAGGCGAATTTAACCTTTAGTTTCAACAGCAATGGCATTGCACCCATACCAGCCTTTTCACTCGATAAGCCAGCACTATTTGCTTCGGTAAATTTTTCAAAAGGAAGGTTCAGTTACAACCCTATACTTGCATACAGCCTTGAAGCAAAACCTTGGTTTGTTGACAACTGGTTCAACTATAAAGTTATAGTCAGACCCAAATTTGAACTGAGGACGGGAATAAATATCAGCACTTTCTTCTCTGGATTAAACGTTGATGGTGACGAAATTCTGAAAGGCGAACGGTATATTGGTGTTGCTATTACTGGAACTTACAAGTTCTCTCCAGTTTCATCAATTAAACTTGAATATTTGAGTGATAATGGGCAGGAACCAGGAACGTTGAGTGGATATTTCACCAATATTGCATTTGATAAGTCAAAAATAAATCTGGGCGAAAAGGGGTTGCTAGCGATCAACCTTATGATTTTCTATATTAACTACGATGGAAATTCTGACGGAATGTTTTTCTCACCAACTATTTCATTTTCAATAAAAAACATTCCTTTTACACTTTTCTATCAGTCAAACCAAACCATTCAAAGTGATATTGAACCATGGCCAAAATTCAAATGGAATGTTGGGGTCAGTTATAGTCTATGAACGGATATTTAATTTGATTAATTTATACTAATTCTAGTTTAGGGGGGATAGGCATTATGAGCAAATTAGAGCTAGGGTATTTGTTGGGAGGGGACTTGTTATTCCTGCATATTGAGAATAATCAAAAAAATTATTTCTTAATAATGAAGTTAGTTATAAATTTTAAAAAATAATTTTATTAATGATTTCAGGAGTTTTTGATGATTTGAGGTAAGTAATAGCTATATTATTACTACGTGCTATATTTCAATTTTCCTTCAAAAGGAGTAAATTTTGGATGGGGAGGATACTCCCCTGAATATATCTACAAATTGAAACGTTGCTCTCTGGAAGACATCACCTTTGCCACAGCAGATAAAATTCTTATGGTGCTGAACTGTGAAATTCGGTTTGAGGAGCTTCCGAGGTATGTGCCAGATTTGCATCGGAGGTATAAAAACCCACTCAGAAGCATCGAATTATCGAACCTAAATGGGTTTGTGAGTGACTTTTTGGAAGTAATTGATTCCTGTCAATAGCTAAATCTTTATTCCCTTAAAACAGCCCTACATTGCTGTAGCTCTTTAACATTATATAGTTTCACCTCCATTTGCTCATTTACTTTATCATTTTAATGTCCTTCTATTATAAGTGGAGTAAAGATTTCATGGAAGCTGGTAAAAAAAGATTATCAGGTGATACTATGCGTGAAGCCAATACCTCTGAGGTAAAAGAGTTAAAAGATG
>PVMS01009045.1_pt1 | contig 12628 bp, 13 predicted proteins | sample 1853461 | NCBI WGS metagenome assembly PVMS01 (sample SAMN08582032, study PRJNA380276) | Marine sediment metagenome, whole genome shotgun sequencing project. | isolation source: ocean sediment barecode stripped | collected 2017 | reverse complement strand
CGGGTCTACTCCTGGCTTTGTGTATCTTCGTGATTCCTGTCTTCGGGATATTTATTATGTCCTATATCCAGCCGGTCTTCGTATTGCGCAGACTGCTGCCTGCCTCACTTGGACTCTTGCTTATCATGGGCTGGACCATAGTAGAAGCAAAGCCCAGGTGGATCAATATTGCAGCCGGGACATTGACAGGGCTCCTGATGTTGGTCGCCTTAGCTAATTACTATTATGACCCAAAGGTTCAAAAAGAGCCTTTTCGGGACGTGGTCGAGATCGTCGAATCGACGACTGCCAAAGGCGACGTCTACATCCATGCCACTGATACCTCGGCTCTTGCTTTCGCCTACTATGCACCTGAACTGGAGAGTCACTTTCTTGCTGGCGATCCAGATTACTTACAAGAGACGAATCGCGGGCGTGCCCAAAAAATCGCCGGTCTCAAACCAGAGAATCTCGACGAAATAGTTGATGGTGGAGAGGAGTTCTGGCTTATCGTGGTTCTGGACCATAATATTGATTATCAATCGCAGGTGGTCGATGAATTTGATGGAAGATTTAATAGACTCAGCCATGAAAACATCCACGGAGTGGACATCCTAAAGTACGAATCTCGCGAATAATGCCCGTTGGAGTGGATTGTTCGTCAGGCTGAAAAGCAAGTCGCTCTTTCAACTGGCGGAGATAATGCGCCCCTCTGAATCTTGGGTGTTTTGGCTGGTCGAGCGGATTCGCAGGGAGCCAGCTCAAGGTATTCTGCGCACATACATCCGAAACCTGGATCGGACTTGTTCCGATGGGGGAAATCTCGGGCGAGAGATAACGGTTGAGATTGCTCCAGTGCCATAGCCAGTATTCAAGCCAGAAATCCAGCAGGCAGTAATTGAGATCTTTCTATGGCTCTCAGTTTAGTTTACGGTGTTTAGGGAAGCGATCCTTTCCAATGCTCTATAGCGTTAGCTGGAAATGGCTTAGATTATGAATCAGCACAATCACACAGAATCTGGTTCTGTTTGGTTAGCGGTAGTAATCCCCGATACCGCTATCTTTTGGCGCATTGGTGAGAGCAGCGCCGATAATTCTAACGTTGGCTTTTTCGAGAAGTTCTTTGGCTCTCTGGGCGTGTTCACGTCGTGTCCTACCCGCGCTGATGACCAGCAGAACGCCGTCGACTTTCGCTCCAAGAATCGCCGCATCTGTCACCGCGATAACGGGCGGGGCATCTAGTAAAACGAGGTCAGCAGTGGATGCCAATGAGGCAATAATCTTATCGAGCTTTTGAGCACCAAGCATGTCAGCCGGATTGGGAGGTTTTGGCCCACTGGATAACAAGCTCAACCCCTCTACGCCCGTATCTTGGAGGGCCGGTTCTCCATCATCTTCCAGCATCAGATTTGTAATCCCAGGCTCTGATGCTAAACCCAAAAGCGAATGCAGCGCCGGCCGTCTCAGGTCGCAATCGACAAGAATCGTCTTCCGCCCTCCTTGAGCCATTGTTATTGCGAGGTTTGCAATGGTGGTGCTCTTCCCTTCATCGGGAGCCGGAGATGTGACCACCAATGTACGAATCGGTCGATCGAGACTAGAAAACTGCAGGTTCGTCCTCAGCGTCCGGTAGGCTTCGCTCACCGGTGATCGGGGGTCTGTCAGGGTTATAAGGTCCATATTATTCTCGTTTTGTCCACATCCTAATAAGAATGGAAGCAGATTGCTCTTGTTCTATACGGTCACAATATCGCTATCTCACTCTTAACCATCTGGGATCTTTCCAATCACCGGTATATCAAGATAGCGCTCGATATCTTCGCTTCTTCTTACGACTCCCGACTCGATCCATTCAAGGATAAAGACAATTATCACTCCAACTAGCGCTCCGAATACGAACCCGGCCGCAACGTTGATCTTGGTCTTTGGACTGGACAAACCCGCCTGTGGATCGTCGATAAACTCCACATCAACTCTATCTTCTTTCCGCTGAGTGGCATTGTCATCAAGGCGCCATTGGATGAATAAATTGGCCCAGGTTTCCGCTATACGGTTGGCGAGGTTCGGATCCGTATTCTCCACGTCTACTTGAATAACAAAGCTCGAATCGTCCGAAGCAACATCGATATCGGCCAAGAGCTCGTTTGGTTCCATGTCCAACTGCAGCTCATCGATCACACTGGCCGCCCGGTAACTGCTTCTTATCCACTGAACGTAGCCTCTGAGCAGTAGTTTCGCTGCCTGCGACTGGCCGAAATCCGTTCTTGCTGGCTGAACGAGCATCCTCAAGCTGGATTCATAAACTGGCGTCTGCATTTTGCTAAAGCCAAAAGCCGCAGCGGCGGTGAGCAGGGCCACCAATATGATAATCCATCCTCGCTGGCGTATAACCCTAATATAATCAGCTATTTCCACGAATTATCCCATTTCCGATAGCAGTAAACTGCATCAATCAGATTCCAATATAGAATGAGATTATGTCAACATGATCGTCTTCAAGAACTGCATCTACATGTCACAAGATTAATTCTTGGGTATTTCTCCAAGAACGGGTAATCCATATGACTCCAACTCCTCGCGGTTTCTCACGGTTGGATCAAGATAGTCAACTAATAGTGCCAGTGCAAGACCCGCTGCAATTGCGAGAGCCATTCTGAATGGCAGATCCAACTGCTTTGAAATTCCAGGAGGAATCGAATTAATCACTGGTTGATCGAGCTGAACCAGCTCGGCAGATTCGCCACCTAACTGAGGTAATCCCTTGTAATTCTCTTCAATTAACACAGCCGCCGCTGCATCCATTATCCGCTTGAGAGTCTCGGAATCGCGATAGGTAATAGAGAGGACCATCATACTGCGAGTGCTATCGGTTGAAGTGCCTCCCTGTATGTCCGCGGCAGAAACAACCTCCCCATCTTCAGCGAGTCTTTGGCTAACCAACTCGGCATATTGACCACCCTTCACCCAATCGGCAAGCGAATTTACCGTGTACTCTGAAGCTTTCCAGTTCGCCAGGCGCTCTTCGTCAGAGTCATTCGCAGCAGACGAAGGTTCCTGACTGGCGATGAAACGGATGCCTGCATTATACGAATTAGCCGGCGGCGAATACGTTATGAGAAGAAGGAATAGAAGAATGGCGGTTGGTAGAACGATCAGGAGCCATCTTCGTTTAAAAATCCGCCAATAGGCCCGTAGTTCCATAAGTGATTTTAAGCCTCTTTTAGCTTCTGTTCCACGAAATCATTTAAACGCCGCTTAAACACGGTCGTGTCGAATTTTTCCGCATGGCTACGCAAAGCACTTGTGTCAACACTGTCTGGATCAAAACTCTCGACAGCCTCGATAATAGCAGCAACGCTTTGTTCGGTAAAGAGAACCCCAGTTCCCGGAACGACCGTTTCCAGTGCTCCTCCTCCTGCATAGGCAATCACTGGCCGTCCGGCGGCCATGGCCTGGATCGGCGCGATGCCAAAATCCTCTTCACCGGGAAAAATGAATGCTCTGCATCGAGCAAAAAGATCGGGTAACTCTTCGTCTGGAACATATCCCTTAAACGAAATTGTAGGACCGGCCAATTCCTCCAGCCTATCACGGTCCCGGCCGCTTCCCGCAATTACCAATGGCCTGTCGAGTTTGTTAAATGCCTCAATAAGCAGGTCGATGCGACGATACGGAACCAATCGCCCGACGATAAGATAGTAATCGTCAACCGCGGAAACCGGTTCGAACCGCCGTGTATCTACTGGAGGATAGATGATAGTGGAATCGCGATTGTATATCTTGGCGATTCTCCGACGTACGACATCTGATATAGCTATGAAATGATCGACTCTGTCCGCGGCCGATTTATCCCAGGCTCTTAGATAAGTAATTAAGGGCGGTAGAAATAATCGCGGAAGCCATCCGATCCTCTCGCGTTCCACATATTGTTTGTAACGCCAGACATAGCGAGTCGGGGTCAGGCAATAGCAGATGTGCATCGTGGATGGTTCGGTGATAATGCCATGACAGAAACCACTCTTGTTACTTATGACCAGGGAATAATCGTCGAAGTTGAAACCCTCAAAAGCTCGCGGATAGAGAGGCAAATATAGCTGCTGCTGTTTTCGCGCCAGGGGCAAACGGTCGACGAACGATGTTCTAATATCCCAGGTTCGATAGCTCTCAGGCATCCTTTCGCGGTAGTAAATTGAGGTATGGACCGGTGCGTCTGGAAAGAGGGAAACGACGTTCTCGAGAACATCCTCGGCTCCACCCCTCTGATTAAGCCAGTCGTGCACGAGCGCAATATTCATATCACTCAATACCCGGCGAGCGAGAGTGTTTGGTTAGATTCCCAACCGCTCCATGCGTGCCGCTAATTCGGCTTCAACCTCTAGGCTTTGCATGGCGTCATCAAGCTGATTATCGAGGCCTGTGGCCTGGACTTCCCAGGCCGCATCTGCATGGTCAAGCCTCTGACGTATATTTTCGGCCGCCTTTGATACTTCCGTATCGCCGTAACCCATAAGCGAATCTAGCGAGCGCATTGCCTTTGCGGAAACTTCTTTAGCCTTGGCTAACTGAAGTAGAAAAGCTAACTCTTCTCTCTCTTGCTTGGCGATAGCCAGCCTCCCTTCCAATTTGATCAGAACATCCTCGAGCCGTTCGGCCGCTTCAACTTGCCTTTCTAACGAACCATCATATGCCTTCACCAACTCGATCGTGGAGAGCAGTTGCTTCTGAGTGACCATCGCCTCGGTCTGTTTACCTTGGCGAAGAAATTCATCGACCATGAAGTCGAGCTCTGCCGCTTTGTTCGCTAGAATATCTCGCCGCCGTTTTGTTGTCTTCACTTGGGCCATCATTGGAGATATTGTTCGACGGAATTGGTTCAGCTCACGCTCGGCATTCCGAATATAGTCGTCGTACACAGAAAGATCGCTCTTCTGAATGGCTTGGTCGGCGACGTCATGGAGTGTTGCCCGTACGAGGGTACGCAATTTTTGAAACAGCGATGCCATAGCCGGATTATACACGCCCAACCAACGCTGACGAAACTGCCTAGATCAGAAAACGACCGCTACTTTTGTAGCGGTCGTTCTCTTCGTTTCTCTGATTTGTACGAGGATTAATCTCGACCGGTTTGCGCCGGTGGTCAGGAGATTAACCAGAGTTATGAAGCATCTTTTATGACTATTTCCTCAGGATCAAACGAGTTAGCTTTTGCCACAGGTATGTCTTCGGGCATGATAAGAGCCAAAGCTATATAGGCGATCAATCCCCATCCAGTGCTAAGGGCAAACAAAACAAAGAACAATCTCACAAGCACAGGATCAACGCCGAGGTACTCTGCTAGACCACCAGCCACTCCAAATAACATTTTTTCACTACTCGAACGAATCAGTTTCTTGTCACTCATTTTTCTGCCTCCGCTATCCAAATAATCGTCGCAAACCTATACGCGAAAGCGTGCGCTAAGTTGCGGACAGATCGACTGATCAAGAAACCCGGATACCAGATTGATCTGCGAATCGTGTATCCGGGCTGACGTGATTTGTCTGCTAGAATTTATGGGCAATTGATTTGCTTATGAACGGAGTTCCACTGTCGCATCGCGGGACAAAACATCGGACAACGACAGGCTCCAGGCGGGTTGGGCATAACTGCTCAACCCACCACGATTCAGGGATAACTCAAACTCCTAGTGTTTCGCCAGACTTCTTTTGTCAGATAACGCTTTGGTGGCGAAACATTTAAAGAGAAGCAAATTGTCTATTGGGATACCCGACTATACTTGTTTGCTTCTCTCCTAGTTGTCTTCCGAATCGATATCTTCCTCTATGCCATAGGCGATATCGGCAATCGTCTCAGCAGTCGCAAAATCAGCCGCGCCTTCTGCGACTTCGGCCACACCTTCGACTGCCAAGGCCTCGGCCGCATCTCGCATTCCTTCAGCCGCTGCTATTTCGACCAATCCTTCGACGGCCAATTCAACACCCTCTTCGGCAAGTTCTTCGCTCACAGTAGCCATTTCATCCGAGGCAATCAAGCGATCAGCGCCCTTGCCGAGATCCTCCTCTCCGATTTCGCTAATCTGCAAGCCTGTACCGGCGATCGCATCCGATAATGCCTGAGTAGCACCAAAACGGAAAATATTGTCGACGGCTAATTGCTGGAGAGCTTCCCCTTTTACCTCTAAGAAGGCTGACAAGACTGGCATATCCAGAGCTCCTACAACATCACTCACCGCCCAAAGCTGGCCTGCTATGGCTGCCAGTTCCATGGCGCTTTCCAGATCGTCTTCTGCTACCGCACCAATGACGGCGCTTTGTACGGCGATGTCGTCAGAGTAAGCCAAGAGCTCGGCGCCCTCAGCCACATCGCGAACCCCGGCGTCGGCAACCATATCACTCAACATAGACAGCGTTTCTGCGGCCGCAATTTCGTCGACACCACGCGTGACATCGCTCGCACCTGCTGCTAATACTGTTCGACTTGCCATACCAACATCGAGCGCCTCATCGATCATCTCGGTACCTTCGATGAGTTCCTCTATTCCTTCAATCGCTGCCTCGGTCGCGAGAGCCTCAAGCTCCTCGGCTGATTCCTTCATTTCATTCATATCTTCATTTACCATCTTTTTCCTCCAATTAGCATAGATGATCGACTAAAACGTAAAATCATTATGTTAACTATATGTCTTATGCGACTCGTGATCAGGGGCTCCTGATGCGATTGGCTCGGACAAGCACTTTAGTTGAACTAAGGATACACCACATACCAGGTTAGACCAATACTATAATCTTAGCCCACCTTACCTGGCTCAGTCGATAGAAATCATATAAATCAGTATCAGGCCATGCATTAATTCTGCCAGCCTGATAGGGCTAAAATGATTCATGTAAATGGATTTTCTATGGTAGAGTGTTGGCTCTCTTGTTTGGCTTAACGCGGTCTTTCTAAATGTCGATATAAAGTCAGGTGGCGTCCCCCCGCCTTCTTCGCAAAAACATCCTTAGGGCGATCCATATCCCAGTTCCTATCAATATCAAGGCCAGACCAACAGTTATCTCGAATCCGGCCCCGAGAATCGATCCCAGAATCAGAAATATGAATAACCCGATCCCGATGAGTCGTCCGCCTTTTAGGATCCCCGTGGACATCTCACCGTCAATGGCGTATCTAATGATAATTCCGATGCCGATAAAAACTAGAATCAAGGCCCATGAATATCCCCAGGTGCTCCAGGCTTTGTTCACATTCTGGTAGTAAAGCATCACACCAATGCCAGCTACGATACTACCGGGAATCGCCAGCCCAGGTGATCCGAGGAAAGCCCCAACAATGAACAAACCCCCAATCGAAACGATGATCAAAGGCCAATACTTGTTTATGTCAAGTTCACTCGAGATATTTGGAAACAAGGGCATCAACAGAAATATGGCCCCGATGGCGATTAGAATAAGGCCAGCTAAGATTGAGCTACGTTTCATAATGGATCCTCCCAACCCAAGGCTTTTAGCGGCCATGGAAATGGGTCAAGACGCTTTCGCTGTCAAAGAGCAATCAGACCAGGTAATCAGGTTACTCACTATTTCTAAAAGTATATTACTGTACGAATAACAGTCCACATTAGTCGCGACCAGCTCCGGAAACGTTGCCAATAGCGATGCCGCTTCTAAAGAGAATCTCATGTAATCTTTTTGGCAATAGGCGAATCCAAAATAACACAATTAGCGACGATCTTCACCGGAGTTTTGGGCGCTTTGCAGACAGATTCTAAGCATTGCTGGATTTAATCCCTGTTGACCTTGTTTTATGCTACACTGGATCGGCAGCTATTGAACCGTAAATCACTCGTTCGAGAGAGATAGAAATCGATTAGATTCGGTTGTCGGCGTGGCAATATACGGCTAGCGAAATGTATAGGAGAAGTATTAATGATAAATGTTCTCGTGAACGCCCATTTCTCGGCGAGCGTAATTGACAGATTTCGCACTGTGTCGCCAGAGCTGGAGATTGAACAGAATGAACAGATAGGCAGGCAGTGGCCCGAAGATTTAGTGACAGAAGCAGAGGTCATCTTCGCAACAAGCGCAATTCCGCATCCTGACAAAGCGCCAAATCTGAAATGGATACAGACTCATATTGCCGGGATTGAGCATTTACGAGACGAGTCTATTTGGGATAGTGACGTGTCGATTACAACGACTAGTGGCATTCACGCGCCGAGTGTCGGGCAGTACGTAATGGCGCAGATACTGTTATGGGCGAACGGCGTCCAAAAGTGGCTTCGCTATCAGAAAGAGAGCGAGTGGCCTGAGAATCGTTGGCAGAAATTCTTACCAGACGAATTAGGCGCTAGAACGCTAGGTATTCTAGGTTATGGGAGTATAGGTCGAGAGGTAGCGCGCCTGGCAAAAGGATTCGGTATGACGGTACTGGCTACCAAGCGAGATGCCCGGCGGATAAAGGATGATGGCTATATTGTTCCCGGCAGCGGCGATCCCAATGGCACCATGGTCGACCGGATATACCCTGGTGAAGCAACGCGTTCAATGGTCGCCGAGTGTGATTACGTCGTAATCACCTTGCCAGATACGACGAGCACTCGTCATCTGATTGCCGAACCAATTCTGAGGAGTATGAAGCCCGAGTGCTACCTGGTTAATGTTGGCCGGGGTTCGGTCATCAATGAAGCTGACTTGATTCAGGCGCTGAGAAAAGGGTGGATTGCCGGCGCCGGGTTAGATGTGTTCGAGACGGAGCCATTGGCTCCCGATAATCCCCTCTGGCAAATGGAAAATGTTATTATCAGCCCACACATAAGTGGTTTTTCGCCTAGTTATGACGAACGAGCTGCGGCGGTATTTGAGGAAAACTTACGCCGGTATGTGACAGGTGAGCAGCTTCTCAACGTGGTGGATCGCCGCGAAGAATATTGATGAATCCCGAGCCACGGCATGCTGATTTGATCGCAACCAATTATTCCTGATAGATGTCCGAGATCGTGATTTGTGAACAAGAATCCTGCACTCTTAGGCCAATTGGCATTTCTTTCCAAGCGTCTATAATACGATCCGCTCTTCCTTAGACGAAGGCGAAAATGATCCATATTGGCCACGCTAATTGCAGGGTTGATGCCGAGCAACGAAACTGTGATCCAGATTTACGCTGTTTAGAAAGTACGTGATGAGCCTGATGCTACGACCCATAAATGAGGTAGCACCCAGGAAATTCGCACGATTAAACATTACGAGGAGCATAAGCAATGATTGTGAATACTGTTGAAGAACTTTTCAACAGCCTTAAAGGTGCATTGCGGATTGAAGATAACTCAGTCGTCATAGAAGATGCAGAAATTGTTCGAGATAAGATTGAAAGTGTTGTATATACTGCCGTATTTGGTGAAGGACTGGTACGCGACACAGCCCGGTGGCTAATTTGGGAAACAGCTCGCGCTGTTGGGATTTATCCAGCATCAATACATGAGTTGTACATGGCAGCTGGAAGAGGTGACTTGCCAAAGCGCTTTACAGTTCCAGCCATGAATGTACGGGCAATGAACTACAACACTTCGCGGGCAATATTCCGAGCTGCAAATAAGCTGGATGTAGGAGCAATGATCTTCGAAATCGCCCGTTCGGAGATGAATTACACGGGCCAGCGCCCAGCGGAATATACTGCTTCATTAATGGGCGCCGCAATTAAGGAAGGTTTTTCCGGTCCGATTTTTATCCAAGGAGACCATTTCCAGGTTTCCGCGAAGGGCTATGCGGCTGATCCAGAAACTGAAATCGGGGCCGTGAAGGAGCTCATAAATGAGGCCATCAAGGCAGGCTTCTACAATATTGATATCGATACCTCGACACTAGTCGATCTTAACTACGACTCCCTGGATGACCAGCAAAGGACAAACTACGAACTTTGCGTTGAATTTACCCGCCATGTGCGTCAACAGGAGCCGGCCGATATCACGGTATCGCTGGGAGGTGAGATTGGTGAAGTTGGCGGTCATAATTCAACCGTACCCGAACTCCACGCTTTTATGCATGGCTACCTGAACGAGGTAGGAGATCTGGAGGGAATATCCAAGATTTCCGTTCAAACAGGCACCAGTCACGGCGGCGTTGTTTTGCCTGATGGGACTCTGGCCCAAGTAAAAGTTGATTTCGAGACGTTGAAGGAATTAAGCGCGGTCGCAAGGCGAGAGTACAATTTAGGAGGCGCGGTTCAGCATGGCGCCTCCACCCTTCCGCCTGGCGCATTCGGGAAATTCCCCGAATCTGATGCCATAGAGATTCATCTGGCAACTAATTTCCAGAATATTATCTACGACAATTTGCCAGATGATGTTGTCCAGTCCGCCTATGACTACATCCTGTCTGACTTGAAGCACGAGTGGAAAGAGGGAAAAACAGAGGATCAATTTATCTACTCCACCCGAAAGAAGGCCATTGGTCCTTTCAAGAAGCAGTGGTGGGATGTCGACGAGTCTGTTCAGAAGAAACTGGGCAATGTCTTACAGGAGCAATTTGAGTTTCTGTTTGAAAAACTATCTGTGACAGGCACGAGGTCATTCTCAAGGGAGATCACTCCGATTGTCGAACAGCGACGAAGTCAGCCGCTTGAGGCTCTTGAGGAAGTCGAGCTGCAGGTGGCCGGCGACCTTGCGGATTAGTTCATCTCGGCGAACCCGCTGAACTTACCTCGCTAACTCACGACTATATGCATTTCGTCCAATGCTATCGGACTGAATACTCCATCCATCTACCTGAGTCAAGAGCGTGTCATCTGAAGGATAGGGTATGTCCATAAAGATGAAGATCTGTGGGATCACCAGGGTTGAAGATGCATATACCGCCATCGAGGCTGGGGCAGATTACCTTGGCTTCATCATGTACGAGCGAAGCCCTCGATATACGGGAGCGGTCGTCGCAAAAACAATTGCGGACCAGCTAAGATCCACCACCAAATGTCCGCTACTGGTGGCCGTGTTCGTGAATGAGCCGGCCGAATTAATGGCTGAGATACTGGACACGTGCGGACTCGATTTGGCTCAATTAAGCGGCGAAGAATCCGCCGATGTTTTGACCGCTCCTTCGTCACCGCTTTACGGTCGCTGTTACAAAGGAATTCGTCCTACCTCTCTCCCAGAGGCAGCCAGAGACGTCGAGCGTTACCGTCCGCCATCGTCTTTGGAGGATCAACCTGATATCCTTGTAGATGCATACCATCCGACGCTGCGCGGGGGAACCGGAGAAAAAGCAGATTGGCAAATAGCGGCCAGCCTTGCCCAGAACACTCCGCGGTTAATGTTAGCCGGCGGTTTAGATTCATCCAACGTCGCTCAGGCCATCGAGCAAGTTCGGCCCTACGCTGTGGATGTCGCCAGTGGTGTGGAAGCGAGCCCTGGAATCAAAAGCGCCAGCAAGATACGTGCATTTGCTAAAGCTGTGCAGAAAAGTCAATAAGCTTTCATAACGGTTAGTAGCTGCATAATCCGGTGGCGTCGCCGGAGGCGTTAACAAATCTCTACTAAGCTATTAGATAATCACCATAGGTGAGGCTTCATGGCATCGAACAATTCCAGCGAGTTAGTTGACATAAATACTCCGGTCCGGGTGTCCAAGTCACCCTTCAAAACAACCTCCAGCACAATAGCCTGGTCCTCACCCTGGTACCGTGTGCGCCAGGATCAGATTGTGTTACCTGATGGAAGCCCAGGCGTCTATAACGTCGTCGAGCATTCAGGAGCGGTTTGGATTATCCCCGTAACACCTGAGGGTGAGATTGTCATGATCAGACACTACCGCTACACAGTTGATGACTGGTGCTGGGAGGTTCCAGCGGGAGGTGTAAATACCGGGCAAACGCTAGAGGAAACTGCATTTACGGAGTTGAAGGAAGAGATTGGAGGATTGGCCGAATCACTCGAGTACATAGGCCAGTTTTATACTTCGAATGGCATAAGTAATGAGGTCGCCCACATTTACCTCGCCACTGGAGTTGAGCCTGGCGTTCCAGCGCATGAACCAGCGGAGGTATTAGAAGTACATATTTTTACAATTGAGGAAGTACTTAGGATGGCCCATAGTAATGAGATCAGCGATGGACCAACTGCTCTGGCAATACTGTTGTGTGAAGAGCGCCTACGGGCCTTGGCATTTTGAATATAGATCGTACCTAGTAAACAGCAGATTCGGGAGCAAAAGCCGGGTCGAATGACATTCAATAGTGCACTCACCCAGTTGCAAGTATCGCAGATCACTCGCTCAACCTGTCCCACGGAAGTCACATTGGAACGGAGACGATAGGACAACAGATTATGGAATCACAGAAAGTATCTCCTGATGAGAAGGGCAGGTTTGGCCCATACGGAGGTCAGTTTGTTCCGGAGACATTGATGCCTGCACTCACGCAACTTGTTACCGCCTACGAGGAGGCAGGTGAAGATCCGCTTTTTGGACAGGAGCTAGAGTACTTGCTCAATACCTACGTCGGTAGACCGTCTCCCTTAACGTTCGCCGGCAGACTCACTGAGAAGCTGGGCGGGGCTCGCATATACCTTAAGCGTGAGGATCTGAATCACAGCGGCGCCCATAAGATCAATAACGCTTTGGGTCAGGGTCTGTTGGCCAAACGGATGGGTAAGAGCCGGATCGTG
>PVMS01120790.1_pt1 | contig 12630 bp, 12 predicted proteins | sample 1853461 | NCBI WGS metagenome assembly PVMS01 (sample SAMN08582032, study PRJNA380276) | Marine sediment metagenome, whole genome shotgun sequencing project. | isolation source: ocean sediment barecode stripped | collected 2017 | reverse complement strand
GCAATGATGGCAATCGCGATAGCGGCCTCGGCCAGTTTTACAAGCCCGATCTCGCATCCCGCCAACATTCTGGTGATGGGTCCGGGTGGCTATCGCTTTGTCGACTACCTGAAGATGGGTGTGCCCCTGACAATCGTCATATTTGCCGCCGCGATGTTCTTGCTGCCGATCTTCTGGCCGCTGACCAGCGTAGTACCATGATGACGGTTGTAACGTAGAGGCAGCGCCACGTAGAATTACCTCTCTGCCAGCACAAGGAAAATTGATGGGACGAGTCTCCGACAAGGTCGCGTTAGTAACCGGCGCCGCTCAGGGACTGGGTGCTGCCATCGCCGCAATGCTTGCCAACGAGGGCGCTAACGTGGTGCTGACGGATATCAATATTGAGGGTGCGCGCAAGCAGGCGCACGCCATCAACAGCCGGAGGGCCGACAGCGCGATCGCCATCAAGCACGACGTCACGGATGCCGCGCAATGGTTGCAGGTCGTTAACGACACCAGGGAGACCTACGGTGGTCTGCATATTCTTGTCAACAACGCCGGTATAGGGTCGATCGGGAGTATTGAAGAGGAAAGCTTCGAGAAGTGGAAGCGCGTACATGCGGTGGATCTCGACAGCGTATTTCTGGGCTGCAAAACGGCAATTCCATTAATGGCGGAAAGTGGCGGCGGCTCCATCATCAACGTGTCATCGATATCAGGGATCATCGCCGGCCATAACCTGGCGGCATACAACTCTGCGAAAGCGGCGGTGCGGCATCTAAGCAAATCAGTCGCACTCCATTGCGCCCGCGCGCGCAACAATATTCGCTCCAACTCGGTTCATCCTGCATTTGTCGACACACCGATTCTCGACGGCATGTCAGGGGGTGAAAACAGGGAGGAGACGCTGCGCAAACTCAGCCGCCAGGTCCCCATTGGCCGCGTTGCCGATCCTGACGACGTCGCCTATGCCGTGCTTTATCTTGCCTCGGATGAGTCCGGCTTCGTGACCGGCAGTGAAATCAAAATCGACGGCGGCATCAGCGCGATGTAAGAATCGGATCGGGACGAAATTTCAGATGAGCAAGAACACTGTAATTGTTGGCGCAGGCCACGCTGCCGGACAGGCCGTGGCGACGCTGCGCCTGAAAAAGTACGACGGAAACATTATTCTGATCGGTGACGAGCCGCACTACCCGTATCAGCGCCCGCCATTGTCGAAAAAATTCCTGGCCGGAGAAATGCCGGCCGAACGCCTCTACGTAAAGCCACGCTCGTTCTACGACCAGCCGAATATCGATGTGCAACTCGGCACCCGGGTCACGCGTATCGACCCCGCCGGCAAGACAGTCACCAGGGATGACGGCACCACCTGCGAGTACGATAAACTGATCATTGCGACAGGCGCCAGGGTACGAAAGCTGGATGTGCCCGGTTCCGAATTATCCGGCGTGCATTACCTGAGAAACATCCAGGACGTTACGGCAATGCAAGAGGGCATGCAGCGTGACAGGCGCATGGTCATCATCGGCGCAGGATACATTGGACTTGAAGTGGCTGCGGTCGCGGCCAGCAAGGGATTGCAGGTCACAGTGATTGAAATGGCTGAACGGGTAATGAGCCGCGTAGTCTCGGAACAAGTGTCCGATTTTTACCAGGCGGAGCACCGCCAGCATGGCGTCAAGCTTAAGTTATCGACCGGACTCAGCGGGTTTTCAGGCAGCTATACCGTGACCGGCGTTGATCTTGATGACGGCACGACGGTTGGCGCCGATCTTGTACTCATCGGCATCGGCGTCGTGCCAAACGTTGAACTGGCACAGGATGCCGGTCTCGAGGTCGATAACGGCATTCGCGTTGACGATAGATGCAGGACCAGCGACGCGAACATCTATGCAATCGGCGATTGCACCAATCACCCGAACGGCTTGCTGGGGCGACAATTGCGACTTGAATCTGTGCAGAACGCCCTGGAGCAGGCGAAGACCGCTGCCGCGAATATTTGCGGCGAAGATATAAGCTACGCGCAGGTTCCGTGGTTCTGGTCCGACCAATACGACCTGAAACTTCAGATTGCCGGCATCTCGGAGGGATATGACCGGACGGTATTGCGTGGCGATCCTGCGGATCGCGCGTTTTCCTGTCTTTATCTCAAAGAGGGGCAACTGATCGCCATCGACTCAATCAACGCACCGAAAGACTTCATGCAATCCAAGGCGTTAATTGGCAATCACGCAAACATCAGCCCGGACACACTGGCAAATACGGATATTGCGTTGAAGGATATGCTGTAACAGAAGCGCGACGGTCGGCAATCGCGGCTGGAAGCCGCTCCCACGCTCTTGCTACTGGCACCGTGGGAGCGGCTTCCAGCCGCGATTCCCGTCACTCCGCCACAAAGATGTCATCAAGCGAGGCCGAGTGACTGGCGATGGCAATGTTCAGCGTGCCAGTCATGGATACCGGTCCCTGCAGGACGGAGTATGCCCGCGCATTCAAAGACTCGACAGCCTCGCTTTGCAGACCGTCAAATTCTCCACCCAGCCCCAGGACTCTGGCCGTGCCGAGAGCGCCCGGACCGACAGACATATTCCTGCTCCAGCTGCCACGCCAACTGTCGCTGGAACTGCGCCAGGCCGGAACAACGATGTCGCGCAGATAGGCCCAGTAGTTTTCTGTCTGGTCGATTGCCAGTGTCCCGCGGCCCGGCATGTACAGGTGCCAGACACTGTTAACAAGAACGTTACCCGAGATCAAACGACTGCTCTCTGACGGCGATGACATCTTGATACCAATGCCCGCCGGCATGCCACGGCTGTCTGTCAGGCTGGTAACGAGTAACTGCGTTTGATTGATCGCCGGTTCCCACAGCTCTGCAACCTTGCTTGGACGAGGCTTGCTGATCGATTCACCATCGTTGGTAAACAGTATCGAATCAGAGGTAACCGCCGAATACGAATAACTGTCCACCTTGCTATCAGACACGGCAAGAGGCGACAGTGTCGAGGCACCATATAAAGGGTTGTAATAGAAGCCAACGATGAACAGCACGATGCCGCAAACAAAACCAATGAGTAAAGAGACCAGATACTTCATTCGTCGTCTCCATGCTGCCCGACCAATTTCGTGTGCAACTCCAGGCGCCCGCTGATTTCATATTCGGCGTTCGCGACCTCGCTATTGTAGAATTCGCCAACTTCGCCATTCAGCAATTCAAATTCACGCGTGCCGGCCATTAACAAGCCCTTGCGGTGACCGTCTGCCGATGGCTTCATTTGCATTCTCACAAACATCGAGCCACGTGCAGGAAGATGCAGCATCCACTGGATAAACGGACCGGACGTGTCCTGTGCATTGCTGATACGGGCAGCGACGCCGACGACGACATCGTTGGTATTCCTGATCTTGAATATCTCGGTCTGCGCGCCCTTGAGCGATTCCTCGTCAGGCCAGACGAGTCCCGGCGGGTACAGCCCGGACTGATCCTCAGATTGCATTCCGGCGAGAATCCGGTCTTGCGGCAGGTTGATGTAAAAGGACTCGCTGTTGCCACCATTAGGCTGTACCGAGATCAGCGATGCTTCACGGTGCAAATCGACTGCCTCGCTGGAGTAGACCAGCGCCGCGGCGCCGCCCAGCCCGAGTATCAGTCCTAATATGAATGTCTTAATCAATTTTGCGCCCTGCCTGTATGATCGGCGCCATACCGGTCAAAACCGGTATCAGCCGAAGTCTTGCTGATACTAGTTAATTAGAATGCATCACTCATTAATATTGCGGGGAAATTGTGACCCAGTGCACAATAAATCATGATCTGAACGGATTGCTTCACGCGAGCAGCCGGGCTTGCAGGATATTGCGGTGAATACTGTGTGTCTTTGGTCAGGCCCGCGCAATGTGTCCACGGCCTTGATGTACAGCTTCGCGCAGCGGCCGGACACCCGGGTCGTCGATGAGCCTCTGTACGGGCACTATCTGCGAACAAGCGGCGCCGACCACCCGGGCGGCAGCGAGGTCATGCGAACGATGAATTGTGACGGCAATGCTGTCATGCAGGATCTGCTGGACAACAAAGTCCGGGACAAGACCGTACTGTTCATCAAGCATATGGCACATCATCTGATCGAGCTGGACCTCTCTTTCCTGGAAAAAACGCAGAACGCGTTTCTTATTCGTGACCCGAAAGACATGCTGCCCTCGCTCACGATACAACTGCCACAGGCGGGCCTCGCCGATACCGGGCTCAGGCGACAGTGGCAGCTGGTCCAGGATCTGCGCTCAAAGGGCCAGTCTCCCGCCATCATTGACTCGCGCGAGTTGTTACGTGACCCTGCCGGCGTTATCGAGGCATTTTGTCAGCAGATCGATATCGAATTTCTTCCCGCCATGCTGAGTTGGCCCGCAGGACCGATTGCAGAAGATGGCATTTGGGCAAAGCACTGGTATCACTCTGTGCACACAAGCTCAGGCTTCGCAAATTACGTGGCCAGGGAAGACTTTCCAGAGAACCTGTTGCCGCTACTCGACGAGTGTCAACCCTACTACGACAAACTGTTCGCGCTCGCCATCAAGGCCCGTGCGTGAGGAAACCTGACGCATGAATTACCCAGACCCCAGAAACGCCGAGATCCTGGTTTACGTCAACGGGGAAATAGTCCCGAGGCAGGATGCCAAAGTGTCCGTGTTTGACAGCGTGGTTCAGGGCGGCGACGCCGTGTGGGAAGGACTGCGCGTATACAAAGGACGAATCGCCGCGCTTGGCGGCCATCTGCAACGACTGCAGAATTCTGCTAAAACGCTCGCGTTCGAGAAAGTGCCATCGTCGGATGAGGTCAGGGCCGCTATTTTTAGTACGCTCAGGGCCAATGGCATGACCGACGAGGCGCACATACGTTTGACGTTGACGCGTGGCGAAAAAATCACGTCGGGAATGAATCCACGGTTCAATCAGTCAGGATGCTCGCTGATTGTACTGGCCGAATGGAAGCCGCCCGTATATTCCGATGCCGGCATAACCGTCATCACCTCATCCATTCGACGCAACACCACACAATGCCTGGACTCCAAGATTCATCACAACAACCTGCTCAACAACATACTGGCTTCCATCGAGGCGAACGTCGCCGGCGTGGATGCGGCGGTGATGCTCGACGTCAACGGCTTCGTGTCCGAAACCAACGATACGAATATCTTCCTGGTGCGAAATGACGAACTGCTGACGCCGTTTGCGGACAGTTGCCTGCCAGGACTGACACGCCAGATGATTCTTGATATTGCCAAACAGGAAGGAATTCCTGCCCGCGAGAAAAACCTGTCGATGTCCGAGGTCTATTCAGCCGACGAAGTGTTTACGACCGGCACCATGGGAGAACTGACGCCGATTCTGATGGCGGATGGCCGCAGCATCGGCAACGGCGCCTGTGGTGAATTGACCAGACGATTGCAACAACTGCATCGCCAGTACGCGTATGAACACGGCGAGCTGATAGTCGATCAGGCCGAAAAGTAGTCCTCCAGGTAGTCGTCCAGACTGATATTGTCGGACGCCTCGATATCTGCCTGGCGCCGAACAGAATCGGCAGCTTCGTCGACAAACATTCGCAGCCTGTCGCCCTGAAGTGGCTCCAGCGCAGCAAAATACTGCTTATTGTTCCTGGCGGCATCCAGCGCATAGTGGAAAAATCCGCTGCCCGAATCGCCCAGGTCCTGCAGTATTCTTGCCGAGGGCGTCAGCGCAGGATCGTTCACGAGCGCAGCTTGCGCCGCTACTGCCTGAACATAGTCATCGCGATCGTTGCCACGGTCAATCAACATCGCCACTTGCCGGACTTTTTGCAGAATTTCGCTCGCCCAGGATTTCAGGCCGATCGGCTTCCCCTTTCGCTGCAGCCTGAGCTCAGGGTCACGGCCTGAATGCGCAACGGCGGAGTGATTCGCCGTGGCCTCGGCGATTTCTGCGTCGCTGAACGGCGCACTTTCCTCGAGCAGGCAAAACACCAGAAGCGCTTCGACGAAGCGCATCGTATTCTGACTGATACCGACCGGATCGAAAACATTCAGGTCCAGTGAGCGTACCTCTACATATTCGATTCCGCCGCGCCGCAACGCAGCCGTGGGCCGCTCACCGGAGCGGGCCACGCGCTTGGGCCGGATAGCACTGTAATACTCGTTTTCAATCTGCAGCTGATTCACGCTGAGCTGCCGATATTCACCGTCTGTTTTTCTGCCAATTTTTGCAAAAGCCGGATCCGGCGTCGATATGGCGGCTGACAGGTCGGCGATATACTCGTCGAGACTGTTCAACGAAATATTGATACCGGCTTGAGTATTATTGCTGTAACCCAGATCGCTCATGCGTAGCGAAGTCGCGAACGGCTCGTAGAAAGTACTATCGTCGAACGACCGCATGGACAAAGAGTCGTCTTCCGCAAACGATTTGCACAGCGCCGGTGATGCACCGAACAAATACAGAACGATCCAGGCGACTCGCCGGTAGTTGCGCAGCAAACCAAGATAGGCCTCTGACCGGAACTGATCCGGGTCGCCACTCTTTTGCTGCATTTGCTGGTACAGCGGCCAGAACTCCACCGGAAGCGAATAATTGAAATGAATGCCGGCAATCGTCTGCATCCTGCGCCCGTAGCGATAACCAAGCCCGTTACGGTAGATCGTCTTCATTCGGCCTACATTTGAGCTGCCGTACTGCGCCAGCGGAATATCGCGGTCGGTCGTCATCGCGCATGGCATGCTGGTTATCCAGAGCAGCTCGTCGTGCAAACTGTCGTAGGTGAACTGATGAACGTCGCTGAGAAATTGCAGGGCCTCCCAGGTGTGTGCGAAAGTTGGCGTGACGAACTCGAGCAGCGCTTCGGAAAAATCGGTGGTTATGAATCTGTTTGTCAGCGCCGATCCGAGTGCGACAGGTTGCGGCAGCGTTGACAGCAAACCGTCCTGGCCGATGCGCAGGGATTCCTTTTCGATACCCTTGAGGCCGCCCCACAGGCAAGCCTGTGAATCAGACTCTGCAAGCATCCTGATCCGATTATCGAAAATTGCGCTCAAAGTGGATACCCCGGTGGGATAATGGTTGTCCATCGCAAAAATCCGACTATACAGGCGGCTTGCGACACTGCCAACGCCATGCTGTTACCGACTTGAATTGATGACACGATTGCCAACCAATTCACACACCGGCTCAAAAGGAAGTAATATCATCGGTGCCAACGGGTATCGACAACGAGCGATCTGGAGAATGTCCAATATGAACGATGCGAAAAAGCGACGGATGCGCGATCAGACAAGTGGCCCGGCCACGCTGGTTAGCCATGGCTGCAAGATAACCGGCGTCATCTCCGGTAATGGAGACTTCCAGATCAGCGGCGAGGTCGACGGAGACTGCGATCTGGATGGATCTGTTTCAATTGCCAGGGGTGGCTATTGGAAGGGCTCTATCCGGGCGGAGACAATTCTTATTTCGGGAACGGTCGATGGCGATATCGAAGCGACCGACCGCGTCGAGATCAGTGAGACGGCCAAAATAAACGGTACTGTTTCAGCAGCAGCGATTGCAGTGGCCGAGGGAGCCGTTGTTGAGGGTGTTATGAAAACGACAGACCGCGCCAAACTGGTCGAATTCAAGGAAAAGCGCCGGGCGGAAGAGAATCAGGACTGAATTACTGATCCGGGTATAGCGACACCCGAATGCGATGATTCTGCATCGCGACGGCATTCCAGGCGGTCGCCATCGTTCCAGCCTGGTTGATCGGATAATTGACCAATGGTTCGCTGTTGCCACGCGAAACCACGTCGAATCGAATCTGTCCTGCTGACTGACGTTGCGCGGCATTAATGAAATTTGCGAATGCGACGGATTGTTGCTGGCTCATCTCATAAGCCTCAGTCACCGCAAATCCCAGCTGATCGCACTGACTGACGGTCAGCCCGGCGGCGGCCGGAACGAATCCGGCGATCGGATCGCGGCTCAAACAGAAGTCACCTACATGGGAGTCGATCCGCACCAGTCCGGAAAATCCGAGTTCCAGCAACTGCGCGAATAGTCCTTCAAACGCCGGCAGGCGATCATCGCCCAGCGGGATTTCGCCGTAATCGTAACTGGCGGACTGATTAATACCCCATTCGATCGCCTGCAACGCAGAGGCGTATGTCGTACCCAGTGATTGCTGATAACCGTCGAGGCGCTGTTGCACTTCAATGGCGCCCTGCGCCTCGATCGATTGCTGCTGTGCCAGCGCCTTCAGCAATTCTTCATTCAACTGCTCGGCCGCCATCCAGCGTTGCTCCCGTTCCCAGTAAAGCCAGCCGAAAATCAGGACAAGGGCCGCCAGTACAGCCGTGGCTACCTGCAGTTTGACTGGCAAACGATTGCCGGGGCGACGCTCCGGGCGTTCATCCGTCTCGTTAGCGGGCGTGCGAATTTCATCGACAACTCTCGTCGCGATTGTTTCATAGCTGTCCAGCAAGTCGCGGCGAATAATCGCACGCTGTTGCTCGAACAGGTCCTGAATCAACAGCCGAATATTCTGGTCCAGCTTGTCCAGGCCGGCATCGTTGCCGTCAGCCGCAAAATCCGCGGGCGTTTTATCGGAATCGGACCTGATATTCGCATCGATGACTCGCAGTGACTGGAGCATTTTCGACACTTCGACCGGCTCGATTTCCTTCGGCAAGACGCCCACGGCACCCAGTGCTCGGGCCTGGCCCACGTATACCTCGCCTTTTTGCGACGTGTACATCATGATTGGAATGGTCGCCGTATCAGGATTGTTCTTTATCGCGGACACGGCTTCCAGCCCGTTCATTCCAGGCATCATGTGATCCATGAAAATGACGTCGGGCCGATGCTCGTTGAGATACTCCAGAGCGATTTCCGCGGATTCGGCGGTATCGACTTCCAGCGAGTGCGTCTCAAGCATGCGCTTGAGCACTACACGTGCTGTTTTGGAATCATCGACGATTAGCGCCGTCTTGCCCAATGCTGACACCCCGCGAATGCCTGTCCTGAAGCCGGCCGGTTCGGCTTCATTCGCTGTGACACTACTGATTATGTCGCAGTAATTCCAGTGATCAACGCACGTTAATTGAGCCGACACCAGCTATAAGCCACTGATTTTCTGAAACTATCGGTAAAAGCAGCCCGATTACGTATTTTGTGCAAAAGAGCCTCGAAAGTGCGGCTATCCCGATATTGCTGCGGTGTTAAACTAAACGGAATAAATGCGCTCTAAGTAGACGGGTCGGAACACAGGCCAAGGGGTTGATGGGCGCATTGGCCAGGCACAAAAATAACAAGTGATGAACAGGGTAATAGCGGTAATTGATACCCGCCATTCGTCGCAGACGGTAATCTGAGATGGCCAGCAAAATTTTGCCAAGATATATGCTTCTTGCCTCCGCACTGGCAATTGTTGTCGTTGGCGTGATGCTGTCAATATTTTACGGGCAGTACCGGTGGCTGGCCAACAGCATTGTCGAAACCGGCGTCAGGCAACACGAGGCAAGCCTGTCGGCAAGTTTTGAGCGCCGTGCCCGTGGCCACCTGCATCGAATAGCCGACGATGTTGCCACATTGGGCGACGACCCCGATGCGGCGTTGTTACTCGACGTCTTGCAGACAGGCATTCTGAATAACAGTAACCTGATCGGCATCCGCTATAGGGCCGACGACGGTGAGCTTGTAGAACAGGGCCAGATCGATGCGACGGAGGTCTACCACGGCACGCTCTGGAGACCGGACAATCTTTTTCTGACATATCCGGTAAGAGCGGGTGACGAGACTATCGGCCTGCTGAGCAGCAATTTTACTTTGATTGATGTGCAGGCCGAATCGGTATCGTTCAGAGACTCTTTGCTGGCGCAGGAGGGTGAACGCAGGCAGAGCAGTCTCATGTGGGTTGGTGCCGCCACGTTTATCACATTGACGCTGTGTGGGCTCGTTATCTGGCTGATCGTCAAAACCCAGACAATTCGCATTCGCGAGCTCAAACACCAGGCCGAACGACTGAGTGAAGCCGATTTTGGCGAGCCGCTGCAGGTATTGCGAGGCGATGAGCTTGGTGATCTTGCCGAGGTGTTCAACCGCATGCGCGACAAGCTGCAGATGACCACGATCTCGCGAAATTATGTGGATCGGGTGCTATCGAGCATGAACGAGGCCGTAATCATCACGTCACCAGAGAGTATTATCACGCGCGTAAATACCGCGACTGAACGCTTGCTTGGCTATGCCGAGAAGGAACTTGTAGGCCAGCATCTGGACTTTGTCGTTGACAAGGCGAAGGGCAGCCCGCTGGTATCCGACATGCCATCGGGTGTTCCGAAAGAAACGTTCCTGGCCACCAGTTCCGGCCAGTCAATCCCTGTCTCCTACACCGGCTCCGTCATTGCCGGAGATGGCGGTGGCTCGGGCGATTTCATTTATGCGGCGCAAAACATCACGGAACGGCACAAAGCGGAAAAGCGTATTCGTTATCTCGCCCGCATCGACGCGCTCACCAAGGTGCCGAATCGTATGCAATTCCAGCACCTCCTGCAGCGCGCCATCGCCAGGGCCAAGAGGGCGGGCAAGACACTGTGCCTGATGTATATCGACATTGATCACTTCAAGGAAATCAACGATACCTTCGGCCACCTTGCCGGTGATACGACGCTTGAAACGGTTGCGGAGCGGTTGAACACTGCGTTGCCGGAAAACAGCGTCATCGGTCGGCTTGCCGGTGATGAATTTGCGATCATTCTGGACGACATGGATAACGGCGACGATGTTCGCGAAGCCGTCAGCGCATTGGCGCGAAATTTACTCGACAGACTCGCGGACCCGTTTTACGTACAGGGTCAGGAAGTATTCATGACTGCCAGCATGGGTATTGCGCACTACCCCGACGACGCAGGTAATGTTATCGACCTGATTCGCAATGCTGACGCCGCCATGTATGACGCGAAAAAGAACGGCGGCAATATCTTCTCCTATTACGTCCCGGAAATGAACGAAGCCGCCGTAGAGCGACTGATGACCAAGAGCAAACTGAAACGCGCCTTCGAGCGTGATGAACTGCTCGTTCACTACCAACCGAAGTACAACATCAAGACTGGCGAGATTATCGGCGCTGAAGCCCTGGTCAGATGGGAACTACCGGAGCGCGGCATTATTCTGCCGTCGGATTTTATTCCGATCGCGGAGGAAACCCATCTTATTATCGATATCGGCGAGTGGGTACTCGACCGGGTGTGCGAGGATTTCCGGTTTTGGCAACGATCCGTTTCGAATGCCGGCCGCATATCCGTCAATTTGTCGCTCAAGCAACTTAAGCAGGCGAATTTCATCAATCGCATCAGCGCGATACTGCGCAGCTACGAACTTTCCCCGACGTCACTGGAACTGGAGATTACCGAAACGACGTTGATGGAGAATCCCGTGAGGACGATCAAGTTACTGGATGAGCTTTATTCTCTCGGACTGCACCTGGCCATTGACGATTTCGGCACCGGCTATTCTTCGCTCAGCGCATTGCAGCAGTTCCCGATCAACACGCTGAAGATAGATCAGTCATTCGTCAAGAACATCGCGGTTAACGCGGACGATGCAACAATTGTTGGTACTATTATTCACATGGGGCGAAGCCTGCAGATGGATGTTGTGGCAGAGGGTGTTGAGACCGAGGAACAGCTGGCTTTCCTGCAGACACTGGACTGCACATATGTACAGGGTTTGCTCTTCGGTGAGCCCATGAGCTCCGACAATTTCCTGGAACTGTTGCTCGCGCAAGCCGAAGGAACCGATAGCCATCGCGCGCTGTTCGCCTGACTCGTCCGGAACGTCCTATTTTTCAGAAACTTAACAGCACGCTTCACCACTGAATAATGATGTGATTTAATAGCGGATCATTGCTTGCCAACGTCGATACATGGCTGTAACCCAGCCCACAATCTGAAGCCTAAAATATGAACAAGATCATTCGAGTTACATGCGGCATTTGCCTGTTTTTCATGGCCGGAACGGGCCTTGCCTGTGACTATCCGCAGCGCATCACGGTACCGGACGGCACGGCAACTTCTGAACAGGACCTGCTTGCGGCGCAGAAAGACGTCAAGAAGTTTATCTCGACGATGGAAACCTATCTTGAGTGCATCGTTGAGGAAGAGAAGCTTGCAAGACTTGCCATAGAAGACCTGGCGCCCGAGGTCGAGCAGCAACGTGAAGAAATGCTGAACAAGAAATACAACGCCGCGTGGGATGAAGAAAAGAGAATTGAAGCTCAGTGGAATGCGGCGGTTCAGGCGTACAAAGCGCGAAGCGATAAATAGGGAAGCGCGGCATCGGGCCGCTACAGGTTATCGATTTCTTTTTTTAGGTCGTACTTGCTTTCTGTAATGATTCGCTCGAGCACCTGAATTCGTTCCTCAAGTACGTCTATTTTCGCCAGGGTTTCCTCAAGCTCCGGATCGACCTCCGGTTTCTTGCCTCGCTGCCTGAAGTAGGCCTTTGCCACCTGGCTGGCCATGACGATAGCGATAATCAGCAAGACGAAAGTAAAATTACCGTTCATTTATTGTTTCCTTTGTTGGCTGCGTGGCTGCCACTGGTACGCCATTATAGCTTCCTGAATTCCTCATCCAGATTGAAGCGTGCCG
>PVMS01044410.1_pt1 | contig 12634 bp, 13 predicted proteins | sample 1853461 | NCBI WGS metagenome assembly PVMS01 (sample SAMN08582032, study PRJNA380276) | Marine sediment metagenome, whole genome shotgun sequencing project. | isolation source: ocean sediment barecode stripped | collected 2017 | reverse complement strand
CTTGCGGACGAACCAGCGATCTCCGATCAGGATATCGCCTGGTTCCTGCTGTCATTGCCTGCCATGTAGCGTGCCTGCACCCAGCGTCATCAGCGTCGCCAATTCGAATCCTAGAATGGTAACCAGCAACGTCGCAAACAGGATCAACGCGAGCATGCCAGGCAATGACAGCAGGAACCAGGCGATATCCTGATCAGCGATCACTGGCTCGTCCGCAAGCTTTAACAACAACCAGCCAACAAGGCTAAGCAACGGCGCGAACAACACAAAACCAAGCACCGAATAAATACAGTGAGTGGCAAAAACTGAATTGCGATCCAGCCACATGCGCCGCAATGATGCTTGCCAAGTTTGCAGGTTGTTATTTTCCATCGTGAATTCAGCATACGCATATCGGTGCCGGTGTTCACTTAATTCACTTATCGATTAGAAATGCCGCTTTATTGTGCGACCGCAACGCGAATAACCTAAGCATTCACGATCATCGATGTTTGGAGAGCGTATGCCCAGGAAACCTCGTCTCCATGTTCGTGGCGGTCTGTATCATGTCATTCTGCGAGGCAATGACCGTCAGACCATATTCTTTGATGCCGATGATCGGCAACGTTGGGAGGCATTGATTGCAGATGGCCTGGAACGGCACCAACATCGAATTCACGCCTATTGCTGGATGACAAACCACGTGCACATGGCCATTCAATGCCATGATCTCCCTCTCGCCGGGTTCATGCGATTTGTCGCTGGCCAATACGCGAGATCGACAAACAAGAAGATGAATCGTTCTGGCCATCTTTTCGAACGACGGCACCGGGCGATCCTCGTACAGGCTGATTCGTACCTGAAAGAATTAGTTCGGTACATACATCTAAATCCGCTGCGGGCAGGTCTGGTCGACTCTCCGGCAGATTATCGGTGGTGCAGCCACCAGGCATACTTACACGGAAATCCGCCGAGCTGGCTCACCCTCAATTGGGTGTTATCGATGTTTGGCAGCTCACTCGCCAGTGCCCGGTGCCAATACGCCCACTTCATGCAAGCAGATTGTCAGACGAAAATATGGCAGAAATTCAGGGATGGCACGGATAGCGATCACCGGGTACTGGGTGACGACGGGTTCATCGCATCACTCAAACCAGGCATAACACCGCCGGCATCCCGGCAAACTCTGGAGGAACTGGTCACGATTATTTGCCAAAAATACGATGTGTCGAAATCTGCATTAATATCCACATCCCGCAATCGAAGGTTCGCAGCGGTTCGGGCCGAAATCGGCCTGACCGCCATCGAAAATGGCATCGCAACCAGCCATCGGATCGATCCTCAGCATAATATTCTCTTTGACTGACGCCGTAATCGAAAATAAACGCAACGCCCTCCTGCAACACTTCCGCAAGATCATCGATCCAACCAGTCGCGGCAAGGCACACTTCCGACACGTATCCTTCCGCCAGCGACCGGCCGAGACCGCTTTCGATCGCCGCCACCGCGGACGCGAGTACCACGGGCGCCTCTCGCTCCAAAATCGTGAACTGGTCCTTGTCGGCCGCGACACACAATTGTGCAACATGATCTTTGCGACGCACGAATCGTTCGACCGGAAGTGCGTCCAGAACTTCGTTAGCGATGACGACCCCTTTGTGCTGCTTGGGCAGCTGGTTCAGCCATGACACTTTGTTTAGGAATTCCGGAATCTCGCGGGCGAGAAAAACTTCCTGTCGCTCTTGCAGTTCGGCAGAAACCTCGAAGATGTAGTAGCGATCCGGCAATGCATCGAGATCGGAAAGTTTGTGCAGCAGGTCAACCGCAAGTTTGCCACTGCCCGCCCCGAATTCCAGTACAGAGCCACCATCTGTGGCGTCCAGCACCGGTGCGCATTGGCGCGCCAGGATGTGCCCGAACAACGAGGATATTTCAGGCGCTGTCACGAAATCTCCGTCCGCGCCAAATTTCGTGGAACCCGCGCTGTAGTACCCGAGCCCCGGCGAATAAAGCGCAGTATGCATATATTCAGCAAAGCTGATGCAGCCACCTTCACTGTTGATCCTGTCATGAATATGGCGGGCGACCGCGACACTATGCGCGGCACTGTCGGCATCCGGTGTCGGTAACGTCTGTCGTTGCAAATGTTGCATATGAACTTGGTAGTCTTTCACAATACTGCTTGCGGCATCGAACGAATAAGGAGCACCCATGTCGGTACCACCCACCTTAGATGGCAAAGTTGCGCTGATAACCGGTGCTGCCAGGCGTATTGGCGCCGCGATCAGCCGCTGCCTGCATGAGCATGGCGCCAACATAGTCATTCATTATCGCGGGTCGGCCGACGAGGCGAACGCATTATGCGACCAACTCAACTCCGCGCGACCCGACTCGGCGATGCCGATTGCTGCGGACCTGTCTGATACCGGCGCTTTTCCCGACCTCATCAGATCGGTCACCGAATGGCACGGCCAGCTCGACATACTGATTAATAATGCGTCGAGTTTCTACCCGACACCACTCGGCCAGGTCACGGAAGCCGATTGGGCCAATCTCACAGACACCAATCTCAAGGCGCCCTTGTTCCTTGCGCAGGCCGCGCTGGATCCGCTTCGAGCGTCGCACGGCGCGATCGTCAACATCGTGGATATTCATGCGCAACGCCCACTCAGAAACCATGCCGTCTACGGCGCGACCAAAGCGGGGCTCGCGATGCTGACGCGTTCCCTGGCCAAAGACCTGGCACCCGACATCCGCGTAAATGGCGTTTCGCCCGGCGCCATTTTGTGGCCCGAAACCGATTTGAGCGATGCAGCCAAAACGTCGATATTGAGCCAGATTCCCTTGGGTCGCCCCGGTGATCCGGACGATATCGCAGGATGCGTGCTGTACCTGGTTCGCGACGCGACTTATGTGACCGGGCAGATTATTGCCGTCGACGGTGGTCGATCGATCGGCTGGTAAGAAAAAAGGGTCAGACCCTTTTTGGCTAGTAAGCGCCGGCGAATTCCCGCCACGGCGGTCCACGACGATCGACCTGTGGCGCTGACACTTTGATCCGCGCTTTCAATAAACCAGTAGCGGTTGCCGGGGCCGAGCAGGAGCCCGTATCGAGAAATGCCATTGCAGCAACCATGTTCGGATCGTTTTCGGCACCAACCTCGACATTGAGATCATCCTCCGCGGCGCAATCTACGGGCAGGCCGTCAAAATAATCCCCGACGCCATCCGCATTGACGGTCTGGAATGCCGTCGGGCGCAAGATCTTTTCGCAGAATTCGAAGCCGACCTGGCCGACGGGTTTGCCGAACGTCGTTGCTCCGACAATCGTGACCTCGACATGCGGCGCCATGCTGTTGGTAACGAGTTCACTTGCCGAGGCTGTACCCGATGTGGCGATCACCACCAGGCGAGAGAGGCTCATCGAATTTCCGAGTCGCTCGAAAAACTCCGCCGAGTTGTACTCGGCCGCACGATCCGCATTGAAATGAGTTTCTGAGAATACGAGGTTTTCGGCAGAGAAACCGCCGAGAAAGTCGCCCAGCAGTTCGGCCGTACTGACGAGACCACCGCCGTTGTATCGCAGGTCGATAATCAGGTCATTGACGCCATTCGCAATGAAGTCGGCGAATACTGTGTCGAAGGCCGAGTCCGCGGTACTGATGAATGTCGAGAGCTCGATATAACCCACCATGCGACCAGTACCATCATTGGCGGGAATGACATGCCCCTGCGGTACGGGATTGATCGTTACAATGTCTTGAGTGATGGTGACTGGCAGAGGTGGCGCATCTGGCCCAATCATCGTGAAAGTTAGCGGCGACGAATCAAAGACGGCGTTGACGCCCTCGGCGGCCTGTATCTCCGCGATCGTGCGCCCATCCAATTCCAATATTCGCTGGCCCCGTCTGAGGCCGCCAATATATGCCGGGCTATCGGCGAATACCTGGGTCAATCGCAGGTCATCGTCCGTGACATAGCGGCTGGAAAAGCCGAATCCTTCGTATTGACCCTCACCAAAAAATGCGGAATCGGCCGCAGCCGAGCCGATGAAACTGAATTTGTCGATTGGCTCGCCTGTGCCGTCATCCGGACTGTAAGTGATCAGATCTGCCAGCAGAGCTTCCGGGCTCGCATAGTTGTCCACGAGAATCGGGTTAGGCAGCAAGTCGTTCCACAAGTACCAGTCCTGCATCGCATCGCGGACGAAGGCTTTCTGGTTTTCGTTCGAACACGGCCCCGGGTCGGCTACCATACTACCGCCCTCGCCCGAACTACTGCAGCCCGCCAAGACCGCGCTAACAAATAGTAATAGGCTCTTACGCATTTGCACTCCCGGCTGCATCAAGCATAACGCCTGTCGCAATTAAGGGATGACTATCTTTATCAAATTCCGCCCAATGTTCTGTGATTAATTTCCCGGTTTCCGGGTGTCGAAGCCCGGGCGCTATTTCGGCGAGTGGACCGAGCACGAAACTGTATTTGAGTATGTCCGATCGCGGAATCCGTACCGGCGATTCGTCTAGCACAAGGTCGTCGTAAAGCAGCAAATCTATATCGAGCGTTCTCGGCGAGTACCGCGATTCACCGCGCTTGCGCCCTGCGAGACTGTCAATTTCCACAAGCATGGCATGTAATTGCAGCGGACTCGCGTCTGACTCGAAACCAACGACGAGGTTCATGAAGTCGTCTCCATCGAAACCCACGGACGCATTGCGATATACGATCGACAACTCGAGTGTGCCGAATCGGGCGCCAAGCTCACTAATTCCGAGTCGCAGATTCTCTTCCGGGTTGACGTTACTGCCCAGCCCGAGGTAGACCTTCGCCATCGTTCTGTGCCCTCAGTCAGAGTCGGGCCGGGTGCCGCGTTCGATCAGAACGCCGACATCCCTGGCATCTCGAATAGCCCCGGGCTTGTTGACGCGAACTCGAACCCAGGCGACGTCAAATTCGTCGAGAATGATCGCCGCAATTTTTTCCGCCAGTGTCTCAACGAGCTGGAAGGCCGATTCGCCGACGAACGTCTGCACACGCTTGGCAACGGACTTGTAATCCAGGGTGTCGTCAACGCTATCGCTTTCGGCAGATTTGCGAATATCAGCCGACATTTCGAGGTCAATCGATACTGTCTGCCGGATCTTGCGTTCCCATTCCCAGATGCCGATGACTGTTTCAACTTTCATTTCGTGCAGAAAAATAATATCCATAACTACTCTTTGTGGTTGTCCGATGTCGCCGTTCCGGGCGGAGCCAGTGTTTCCAGTGACCAGCGTGCCTGGGCGCGAATTTCCGCCGCGCCGTTTGCGTCGGCGAGCCGAAGTGCGCCCGCCACGGCAATCATGGCGCCATTGTCAGTGCAGAAGGCCAGACGTGGGTAAAAAACTTTGCCATCGAATCGCTCGACCATGTCTTCCCGGAGAACCCGATTGGCCCCAACGCCGCCAGCTACGACGATTCGATCGAGATCTTCGCTCTTTGCCGCCTGTAATGCCCGACCAACCAGTGTATCCACGGCTGCGCGTTGAAACGACGCGGCAATATCGGCCCGGCTTGCGTCGATCGTACCGTCGTCAGTGGCTTTTCGGACCACCAGCATGACAGCCGTCTTTAGACCGCTGAAGCTGAAATCAAAGCCCGGGCGATTCAGCATCGGCCGCGGAAAATCGAACGCCTGCCCATCACCCGCCTCCGCCAGCGCGGCGAGCGCCGGTCCGCCCGGATAACCCAACCCAAGTAGTTTGGCCGATTTATCAAAAGCCTCACCGACCGCGTCGTCAAGGGTCGTGCCGAGAACGTCATAGTCGCCGAGGCCGCGGACTACGATCAACATCGTGTGGCCCCCCGACACAAGCAGCGCCAGGAAAGGATACGCAGGCGCATCATCCTCGAGCATCGGCGCAAGCAGGTGCCCCTCCATGTGATGCACCGGGATGACCGGACAATCCCACGCCAGTCCGAGGCCATTGGCCATACTGCTGCCCACCATCAGCGCGCCGACCAGACCAGGTCCCGCTGTGTAGGCAATTGCATCAGGGCGCTTGATGCCAGCTTGCCGCAGCACCTGCTCGATCAGAGGCAACAGGCAGCGGATGTGATCCCGTGATGCGATTTCGGGTACAACCCCGCCATACAGGGCGTGCAAGTCCACCTGGCTGTGCAGCACGTCAGCCACGAGCCCCTTTTCGGTGCTATACAGGGCTACGCCGGTCTCGTCGCAGCTGGTTTCGATACCCAGGACGTTCATAGGCGGCGCATCATACTGTAGGAGCGGCTTCAGCCGCGAATCTGCCTTGCATTGCTTCGCGCCTGAAGGCCCTCCTACTGTGCGGAATTAGCTTGGAAATGTGCTCATTCTGTAGCTATAATGCGCGGCTCGGTCCCGGCCCTGTGCCGGGTTTATTGTTGATGAGAAGACCTGAATTCGTATGCCCAGTGTTCGTGTTAAAGAAAACGAGTATTTCGACGCTGCTTTGCGTCGCTTCAAGCGTGCCTGTGAAAAGGCTGGCATTTTGACAGAATTGCGCCGTCGCGAGTTTTACGAGAAACCGACCCAGGAACGCAAGCGGAAAAAAGCTGCTGCGGTAAAACGCCACCTGAAAAAGATCTCTCGCGAAGAAGCCAAGCGCAAACGCCTTTACTAAGCGACACTCGCTCCGCAACCACGGGGCCTTCGCCATGTCCTTGAAAGGCAAAATAACAGACGACATGAAGTCCGCCATGAAGGCCGGTGACAAAGACCGGCTCAGAGCGGTGCGCCTCATACTTGCTGCGATCAAGCAGATTGAAGTCGACCAACGGGTGGAAATCGATGACGCCGCTGTTCTGTCTATCCTCGACAAGATGGTCAAACAGCGTAGGGACTCCGTCGAACAGTTTCAGAAAGGCGGACGCGATGATCTCGTGAATATCGAGCTCGCGGAAATCGCCGTTATCGAAACCTATCTGCCTGAGCAGTTGAGCGATGCAGACCTGGACTCGCTGATCGACGAAGTAATCACGGCCACGGGTGCCGAGAGTATTCGTGACATGGGCAAAGTCATGGGTCAGATCAAATCGAAAGCGGCTGGCCGGGCCGACATGGGCGCCGTTGGCGCCAAGGTTAAAGCGCGACTCGGCTAGACTATAGACCCGGTAACGTGGAGCTACCGTTTACATCACTATGGCCGGACTAATTCCCCAGCATTTCATTGACGACCTGATCGCTCGCGCGGACATTGGCGAGGTCATCGGCCGCCGCGTGCAACTCAAAAAAGCGGGCCGGGAATTCAAAGCTTGTTGTCCGTTTCACGACGAGAAGACACCGTCCTTTACAGTCAGCCCCAGCAAGGGTTTCTACCATTGCTTCGGTTGTGGCATGCACGGCACCGCGATCGGTTTCCTCATGGAGTACGATCACATGAGTTTCGTCGAAGCGATCGAAAGTCTCGCAAGCAGCATGGGTGTCGACGTACCGCGAAACGAATCAGACCGGCCTGCTCGCCGTTATGACGAACTGTTCTCGTTGATGTCCAGTGTGGATAAGCACTGGCAGGCGGAGCTCCGCAACCATCCAGTCGCCATCGAATACCTCAAGCAGCGCGGCATTGACGGCGAAACCGCGCGGCGATTCGGCATAGGTTATGCGGCAGACGGCTGGAGCAATGTGCTGGACAAGTTTGGTAAAACGCCCGAAGCCGTTGATCGACTGCTCGCTACGGGCCTGATCATTCGCAAGGACAATGGCAAGCACTACGATCGTTTCCGCCAACGCATCATGTTCCCAATTCGCGACCAGCGTGGTCGCTGCATTGGTTTCGGTGGGCGCGCCATTGGAGACAGCGAGCCGAAATACCTGAACTCGCCCGAGACGGTCTTGTTTCACAAGGGCCGTGAGCTCTATGGACTGTACGAAGCGCGCCAGGCACTGCGGCAGATCGATCGCCTGGTCGTTGTTGAGGGTTACATGGACGTCGTGGCTTTGGTGCGGCACGGAATCGAATTTGCGACAGCAACTCTCGGAACGGCAACAACCTCTGATCACCTCAATCGCCTGTTCCGTATTACAGAGAATGTGGTGTTCTGTTTCGATGGTGATCGAGCTGGCAAGGCTGCCGCGTGGCGCGCGCTTGAAAACGCGTTGCCGCAAATACGCGAGGGCCGGCAGATCGGTTTCGTTTTTCTGCCGGAAGATCACGACCCGGATACCTACGTCAACGAACATGGCGCGGAGGCATTTGTCGAGGCTGTAGACAACGGCGTCGCACTGTCAGACTTTCTGATTCGCGAATTATCGAGCCAGGTCGACATGGACACCGTAGACGGCAAAGCGCGACTCGCAGAGCTGGCGAAACCGCTGCTCAATACGATACCGGCCGGTGTTTATCGCGAACTGCTGATCGGGAGTCTGGCTGAGACGGTTGGACTAAGCTCCGCGAAACTCGAAAAGATGCTGGATAAGGAGTCAAACACATCCGGCAAATCTGCAGACAAAGGGCTGTCAGTTTCGCCAGGACGTGGCAGTATGATGGGCGCTGGTGGCCGGCCGTCGGTCGTTCGCCGGGCGATAACCTTATTACTGAATCAGCCGAGCGCAGGCAGCAAGCTCGATGTCGAGAAACTGGCCGGTGTGAGCAGGCGAGGGATCGATTTGCTGCAAGACCTCATTGAAACTGTGCAAGTCGAACCCAATATTACGACAGCCGGTTTGCTGGAGCGCTGGCGGCACGATGAGCAGGGTCGTCACCTGGGCAAACTGGCCGCGCTGGAAGTCCCCGACGACGAAGACTTCGATGCCGGCGAAGAGCTTGCCGCGTGTCTCGAGCAGCTGGCCGTCGCAGGTCGACGGGAAAGAATTGATTTATTGATTGAAAAACAGAGACTTAGCCAACTTTCAGACGAGGAAAGGGCGGAGCTACGACAGCTGTCGTAATACCGCCGGCATCGATGATTTATCTGGCTTGAACATTAATCGAATAGTACAATTGGTCGTTTGTATTTTTTACTTGGAGGTCGTTCTACCTTGATCGAGAAAACTGCAATGATTGGCGGCAACAAGAAGGCTCAGCAACTCAAAGATTTGATTGCCCGCGGCAAGGAACAGGGATTTTTGACCTACGCAGAGGTCAACGATCACCTGCCAAATGACATCGTCGATCCCGAGCAGATCGAGGACATCGTCAACATGATCAATGACATGGGCATTACCGTGCATGAGAAGGCACCTGACGCCGAATCGATCCTGTTGTCGGATGCCGCAGTCTCAAATGACGACGATGCCGCAGAGGAAGCGGAAGCTGCTCTCGCCAGTGTCGACGCCGAGTTTGGCCGGACGACCGATCCCGTGCGAATGTATATGCGCGAAATGGGTACGGTCGAGCTCCTGACCCGTCAGGGCGAAATTGAAATCGCCAAACGCATCGAAGACGGCCTCAACCAGGTCAAATGGCACATGACGCATTTCCCGCCGACTGTCGAAAGGCTGCTTGTTGTTGCCGACGCCGTCGCCGCCGAGGAAACGCGAATGCAAGATTTCATTGTTGGCTTTATTGATCCAAACGCAACAGATGTGATCAAGCCGCCCGCACCGAAGACCGATGACGATGACGACGAAGTTATCGATACCGGCCCGGACCCGCTGGAGGTCAAAGCTCGCGTCAGGGTCATTCGTCGATTGCACAAGCGTGCTATTGCCAACATCGAAAAGTATGGCCTCAAAGACAAGAAGACCATCAAAGTTCAGGCGGCGCTAGCCGATCAGCTTATGGAGCTCAAGCTCGCGCCCAAACTTTTTGACCTGCTCGTCCGCAACTTGCGAGGTATCGTCGCAATTATCCGCAGCCAGGAACGACTGATCATGCAGATCTGCGTTCGCGATGCGGGCATGCCGCGCAAAGACTTTTTGTCGAGTTTTCCGAAGAGCGAAACGGATCTTGCCTGGATCGAGAAGCACATTCGCGCCAAGCGCAAGCATTCGTCAACGCTGGCCAAGCTCAAGGACGATATCCGGCGCGCACAGCGCAAGCTCATTGGTGTTGAGGAAGCGACTCGTCTGAAAATCACCGAGCTCAAAGAGATCAATCGGCAGATGTCGATCGGTGAAGCCAGGGCCCGCCGTGCGAAAAAAGAAATGGTCGAAGCAAATCTGCGTTTGGTTATTTCAATCGCGAAAAAGTACACGAATCGCGGTCTGCAATTCCTCGATCTCATTCAGGAAGGCAACATCGGTTTGATGAAGGCCGTCGATAAGTTCGAGTACCGTCGCGGGTACAAATTTTCGACTTATGCGACCTGGTGGATTCGCCAGGCGATTACGCGGTCCATTGCTGACCAGGCGCGCACGATTCGTATACCGGTGCACATGATCGAGACGATTAACAAGCTCAATCGTATTTCCCGGCAGATGCTGCAGGAAATGGGACGTGAACCACTGCCCGATGAACTGGCCGAGCGAATGGAAATGCCCGAAGACAAGGTTCGCAAGGTGCTTAAGATCGCCAAAGAACCGATCTCCATGGAAACGCCCATTGGGGACGACGAAGATTCGCATCTTGGCGATTTTATCGAAGACCAAACCGTGCATTCACCCGTCGACTCCGCAACCTCAAGTGGCCTCAGGGAAACAACGCACAATGTTCTGGCGGGCCTGACGCCGCGCGAAGCCAAGGTGCTGCGCATGCGCTTCGGTATCGACATGAATACGGATCACACGCTTGAGGAAGTCGGCAAGCAGTTTGATGTGACACGTGAGCGTATTCGTCAAATCGAGGCCAAGGCACTCCGGAAACTGCGCCACCCGACACGCTCGGATCAGCTCAGAAGTTTCCTGATCGAAGACTAGCCTCGTCAGTCGGGTTTTCGGGAAATCACGAAACCTTCGTCGTTGAACCACAGGCCGTTGTGTTTGTGGAGAATTTTCGCCGTCGCGTCAAGATAGTCCCTGGTTGCGAGCGCCGCTTCGAGGCGTTGGTTTTCGATCTGTGCGACGTAAATCGCCGCATTCCAGGCTGCGAACAGCGTTGACGTACCAATGCTCTCGGCGATCTCATTGGGCAAAGTATGCATTCGAAATTGAAAGATCGCCTGATCGTCCGCGGATGCGCCAGCGTCGAAGTTATCGGCCTCGTCCCCCAGCAAATCGCGCAACTTGCGGAGCAACTCGTGACGGTTTACCTGGAACGGGTCCTCGTCTGGCCAAACTTCACGAATTAACTCCAGCCCGGGATCGCTGCCCACCGAGTGCACAGCTAGCAGGCGGCCGGCCGGACCCAGCGCCCGCGTTAACGGACCCAGCACGTATTTGACCTTGAACTCGGCGTCCAGGCGCGCACACCAGGGCTGCGATGCAAGTACGAGATCAAAGTCGGCGCGTTTCTCTCCTTGTTGCGGTATTCCGGCGTCGAGCAGGCATCTCTGATACTTGCGATACATGATCAGTACCGACGGCTTGGCGTACATTGGATTACCCGTCTTCTTGCTAGCCGTCACTTGCCAGGCGTCGACCAGAAACTCATCCATCGAGCCCAGCTGGTGACCATACTCGTAGGCGCACGAACCATCGAGCTCGACGACTTTCCAATTGATGTTGGTAGCTTTTTTTTCATCGCGCGACGTTAACCATGGCGCTTCAGCGTAATAGAGGTTCGTGAACACGAAGACGGTTGCCGGGTGCTCCACGAGTCGATCCGGCAATTTCTCGAGACTCAGTCGGATATCTTCGAGACTGATCTCTTTGCCAACCACATAGAACGGTAACGTCGGATATTGCTGATGCAGCGCGCGCAGGGTGTGGCTGAGAACGGTGCCGTCGCCCATGCCGGCGTCAAAGACACGCAACGCGGGCGGGTTAGGCTGCAAGTGTTCAAGCTCGAGCGCGGCACGCTTGGCGACCTGCCACTTCTCGTTACAGGTATTGATGAAGGCAAGGTATTTTTGCCGGTTGTCGTAGAAACGCAACGGCCGATCAGTGGAAACCGGTGTCTTGGTATCGCTCATCAAATTAACCGCTAGCCGCTTGCCGAAACGCTGATTTGAACTGAATACACAAAGGCGGTCAACGCTTTCGGCGACTGTGATACACGATCGGGCCTCTCGCACGCCTGAATTCCGGCGCAAATCCGTCATTCCGGCATCAGACAGTCTGGATTGTGCAACTCCTTGTGGCAATTTGAGCATAACAATCTACATTTAGTCGCCTCGACGAGAACGTTTTCCCACCTCCTATTGGATAGCGACCGCAGATCCAGATTGAAACGCTTATTGGACGGAATTTCGTGATGAAATTCCATCGCCGAGAAATTCTGGTTGTATCCGCATTGCTCGCATTTTGATCCGTGTAGTCGAACAAGCGCAACTTTGCGTTTACGCCCTCGTTTTTGCTGAGCGCCATAGGATTGGAATTGGGTGTTCGTGTGAGCGTTTTTGCATTTCAGTGAGCAAAATTTTGTCTGGCGTCCGTGTAGCCGCGATGTGCACGATATGCAATACCCCATAGTGTGACTATGAGGACATGTGCCAAAGGAGTATCGCGTGAATTGTCCGTGCTATTCGAATTTTTGAGCGTGGCTAGTTGGCGAGAGAATCTGTTAGAATGCGCTCCCCATTGTGGGCCTGTAGCTCAGTTGGTTAGAGCAGGGGACTCATCAAAAAGGTGCGATTGCATCGAAAGGTGCAAAAT
>PVMS01172307.1_pt1 | contig 12635 bp, 13 predicted proteins | sample 1853461 | NCBI WGS metagenome assembly PVMS01 (sample SAMN08582032, study PRJNA380276) | Marine sediment metagenome, whole genome shotgun sequencing project. | isolation source: ocean sediment barecode stripped | collected 2017 | reverse complement strand
GAAGTATCGGCGTCGACGGGGGTGTCTGGTGCTTGGCTGTCGGTGTCGACCGCGGCGTCGGTGGGCGTCTGGTCGGCGTTGTCCTGGTCGTCGGAATCGTCCTGGTCGTCCGCGTTGTCCTGGTCGGTGTCGTTGTCGTCGGTGGCGTCGGTGGATGTGTCGGAGTCGTCCTGGTCGTCCGCGTTGGCCTGGGGGGCGACGTCGGTGTCGGTGTCGGGTGTGTCGGTGTCGGCGGTGTCTGGTGCTTCGTCGAGGGTTGCGACGACCGCCACGACATCGGTGTCGTCGGTGGAAGTATCGGCGTCGACGGGGGTGTCTGGTGCTTGGCTGTCGGTGTCGACCGCGGCGTCGGTGGGCGTCTGGTCGGCGTCGGTTGTGTCGGCGTCGCCTGAAGTCCTGTCGGCGACTGTCGATCGCTGTTCATCGGCCATCGTGGGCCCTCCGGTCAAATCGATCGCGTGGCGATGGTTCGGTAGTCATGAGGTTGCCCTCTGTTGTAGCGCCTCGGGTCGACGTGAATCTCCTCGAACGGTAGAGCCATATGCTCCGGGCTGCTATCCAGAATCGGCTGATGTCGTGCGTCGGTCGCCCTTTCGGCATGCGCTCGCCTGATTCGCTGGGGCCTGTTCCCACCCGATCTGTTGGCAGCCCTCGTCCGCCGTGATCGTGCTCAGCCCGTCGACCGACCGACAAGAGGCCAACGTTCCAAGGGAACGTCCCAAGGGAATGTTCGGGGTGTCGCGTAGTGTTCCGACCGATGGGTGAGCCATCTAGCAGCGCCACCGCCTTCGAGCGGTACGTGTTACCCGAGACGGAGGTGCTGTTGCGCGTCGCCAACTCCCTGACCCGCAACTACGCGGAGGCGGAGGATCTGGTGCAGGACACCTTGATCCGGGCGTACCGCGGGATAGACGGCTTCGACGGTCAGTACCCGCGGGCGTGGCTGTTGACGATCCTGCGCAACACCCACATCAACCGCAATCGGCGCCGACGTCCGGAGCTCATGCGCGATCCGGATGCGGCGGTCGATCGCATGGCGTCGGCGGCGTCCGACGAGCGCACCGACGCACTCGTCGACGAGGAGATGGACGTCGAGATCATCCGGGCGCTCGATTCGCTCGACGAGCCGTTCCGGCGCGTCGTCGAGCTCGTCGACATCAATGGCCTGACCTATGCCGAGGCTGCCGAGGTGATGGACGTGCCGGTCGGCACCGTGATGAGCCGGCTGCACCGTGCGCGTTCCAAGATCCGTGACCGGCTCGATGAGGCGGGATTCGTCCACCGGAGTCCGTCGTGAAGGAGTTGCTGTGAAGGAATGGATCATGAGGCTGTTCGGTCGTACGCCGCGATCGATGAGTTGCCATCAGGTGGGGACCGTGCTGCAGCAGTACCTCGACGGCGACATCGACGCCGAGACCGCGCAGCGCATCGAGGAGCATCTCGAGGAGTGCCGGCGATGCGGTATGGAGGCCGAGACCTACGAGCGCATCAAGTCGACGCTCGCCGCCCAACGCCCAGCTGTGCCGGACGACTCCGTCGAGCGGTTACGGGAGTTCGGTGAACGTCTCGCCCGCGGCGAGGAGCCTTCGTCACAATGACCGAGCCGACCGTCCAGCGGCGAAACGTTCCGCCTTGGTCGAGCCCGGTCGACGGCTGTCGGGTGATCCTCAGCGGCGTGACGGCGCGAACCTGTACCCGGGTGGCGCTCGTCGTCGGGACGATCCTCAGCGTGGTCAATCAGGGCGCGGTGATCGTCGGGGGCGACGCGACCGCGATGACCTGGGTCAGGGTCGGGTTCAACTACCTCGTACCGTTCATGGTGTCGAGCGTCGGGTACATCGCACCGTTTCGCCTGCGCGAGGCGACTGTCGGGCCCGACCGCTGAGAGCGAGCTGAGATCGCGGGGTGCGGTTCTCGGTCCGGATCCCGGCCCGGAGACGCGGAATCGGGACCGAGAACCACGATCGCCTGCACCACCGCCGCCGCTACGAGAGGTTGCCGAGGGCGTCCTCGATGCCGCGGTGGAATGTGGGATAGGCGTAGATCATCGAGCGCAGCTCCTCGATCGGCGTCCTCGCGTGCACCGCGAGCGTGAGCATGCCGAGCACCTCGCCGCCATTGGGCCCCATGGCCGTGGCCCCGACGAGGACACCCCGACCGCGATCGGCCACCAGTTGGATGAAGCCTTCATTGCCGGTCTTGTGGAGCCATCCGCGTGCGGTCGAGGGCACCTCGGCCCGGCCGGTCATCACGTCGATGCCGGCGTCGCGTGCCGCCGCGGTCGTGAGCCCGACCGAACCGACCTCGGGGTCGGTGAACGTGACCCGCGGGACCGCGGCGTAGTCGGCCGGAGTGTGCGGCTTGCCGAGGATGTCTGCCGCAGCGATGCGCGCTTGGTAGGCCGCGATATGGGTGAACGCGCCGTGACCGGTTACGTCGCCGACCGCCCAGACCCCATCGGTGACGCGGAGATGCTCGTCGACGGGAAGAGCCCTCGCCGTGGGATCGACGCCGAGCATGTCGGCGCCGATCGCAGCGAGATCGACGCGGCGACCCGTGGCGACGAGGAGCTCATCGGCGGCAAGCTCGCGGCCATCGGCCAGCACGACCTGGAACTTCCCGTCGTACGACACGGCGGAGGCACCCGTACCCGTGATGACATCGACTCCCTCACCGCGGAGCACATCGGCCAAGATCTGGCCTGCCTCTGGTTCTTCGAGCGGGAGCAGCCGGTCGAGTGCCTCGACGATGGTGACGTCGACACCGAACCTGGAGAACACCTGGGTCAGCTCGGCGCCGATCGCACCGCCACCGAGCACGATCAGTGAGCCGGGTAGCTCGGTGACCGCGATCGCCTCGCGGTTGGTCCAGTAGGGCGTATCGGCAAGGCCGGGGACCGGCGGTACCGATGCGGTGGTGCCGGTCGCGACGACCACCGCGCGGGTGGCGCGGAAACGACGATCATCGACCTCGACCGTGTCGGGGCCGACCAGTCGGCCATAGCCGCGCACGAAGGTGCCGCCCTTGCCGACGAATCGGTCGACGGCGACGGTGTCGTCCCAGTCGTCGGTCGCCTCGGCGCGGATCCGCGCAGCGACGGGCCCCCAATCCGGTGTCACCGACGACGACCCGGCGACGCCTTCGATTCGCCGGGCCTCGGCGAGCAGATGCGCCGCGCGGACCATCATCTTCGACGGGATGCAGCCCCAGTACGGGCACTCACCACCGACGAGTCCGGCTTCGACCCCGACGACCGACAGCCCGGCCTCGGCGAGGGTGCCGGCGACATCCTCGCCGCCGGGACCCAGTCCGAGTACCAGCACGTCGACGGTGGTCACTTCATCTGCGGATTCGTTCATCTCATACCTCTTTCATCGGATGCTTCTTCGGATGTTTCATCGAGTGCCGCCGCGGATCGGGCGTCACGCGCGAGATGTTCGAGACGGCGCTTGCCGGGTACGCCGATCTCACGCTCGATCTCGCGGCCGAACCGGTCGAAGACGATGAGCGTGGGGATGCTCATGATGTCCAACGCCGTGGCCACACCTGGGCTGGCGTCGACGTCGACCCGGGCGAACTGCAATTCACCCTCGGCGGAGTGAGATCGAGCGAGGTCGTCGAAGAGCGGGTTAAGCACCTTGCACGGTTCGCACCAGGGTGCCCAGAAGTCGGCGACCGTGACGCGCCCCTCGATTGCGTCGAAGAACGACTCATCGTCGAGATCGACGACCGGCGCCGCCTCGAGGGTCGCCGCGCCGCGACGGAGGCGGGCGAGGAAGGATCGTCGTGGCGATGGTGACGATGAAGGGTTGTCTGCTCGAACCATGTGAGTGATCTTCTTCTCGGTGTTGCTGGTCTCGGTGTTGCTGGTCGGGGAACCCGGTGGCTCCGGCTCGACTTCCCGCTGCGCCGATCGTTCACCGGATCGACCGACCAACACCGCCACCAAGAGGACCAACGCGCCGACACGCAGCGCGACGTCGGCGAGATTGAACACCCGTGAATAGGGATCGACCGCGATCCAGTCGATGACGGCGCCACGTCCGCCCCCCGGGTAGCGCACGAGCCGATCGACGAGGTTCCCGATGCCGCCACCGATCACCGCGCCGACCGCCACCGCAGGTCGGATGTGGAGACCGTCGGTGCCGACGGCGACGAGCGCGGCGATCACGATCGCCAGCGTGAGCGCGGTCCAGGCCAACGAAGCCCCGGTCGCCACACCGAACGGGCCGCCGGGGTTGCGCACGATCACGAACCGCAACGGCCCGAACGAGCGCTCCCCATCGCCGAGGATCGCCAGAGCCGCCGACTTCGACGCCTGGTCGGCGATCACGACGAAGCCCGCTGCGACCAGGATCAGACGTCGCAGGCTGGTCGGGCGAGAGGGCAACCCGGTGGTCGACACGGGTTCTGAAACCCGTCCTCGATCGATCCGATTCCCATGGAATCGGGCGACGTCGCCCTGCTCGTAGCGGTGCCGATGAGCGCCGAGACCGTCCTCGATGGTGAGAGACTGCCCGTACGCGGCACCTGCAATGAGCGGTGTGTCCCGGAAAGAGGGGGAGTCCATGAAGGATCTTCGAGGAGCGAACGCGATCGTCACCGGCACCTCGCGCGGCATCGGGGTCTACATCGCGAGGGCGTTGGCACACAAAGGCGTCAACCTCTCGTTGGCGGCGCGTTCGGTCGACGAACTCGAACAGGTGCGCGCGGAGATGGAGGCCCTCGGCGTGAAGGCGATCGCAATACCGTGCGACGTCGCCAAGTCCGAAGATCGGGCCGACCTGCTACGTCGGACGGAGGATGAGCTCGGCCCGGTCGACATCCTTGTCAACAACGCCGGCATCGAGCGCGTGGCGCGGTTCGACGAGGCTCCCGAGTCCGACTTCACCGACTCGCTCGCGGTCAACCTCGAGGCACCGATCCTGCTCACTCGGGCCGTCGTCCCGGGGATGCTCGAACGCGGTCGCGGTCACGTGGTGAACATCGCCTCCGGGGCGGGCAAGATCGGCGTCCCGTTCGCCACGTCGTACTGCGCGACCAAGCACGGCCTCGTCGGATTCACGAGCGCACTGCGATGCGAGTACCGCGGACAACCGGTCGGTTTCTCTGTCGTCTGTCCCGGGTTCGTCACCGATGTGGGCATGTACAGCCGCTGGGAGGACGCGGGCCTCGGGGCCCCGAGGATCGCCGGGAGTTCGACGCCCGAGAAGGTCGCGTCGGTCACGATCGACTGCATCGAGCACGACAGGGCCGAGGTCACGGTCAACACACCACCGGTTCGGCCGTTGATCGTGCTCGCCAACATGGTGCCGTCGCTGGTCCCGCTGGTGATGCAGCTCCTCGGCTACTCCAAGACGTTCGCCCGCGTCGCCGGTGCCGAGGTACCGCTCGATTGAGTCGCCGTTGGTGTGGCCAGCGAAGCATCTCGCATCGCTGAACAGACGCTTTGTCGCTCGCCCGACTCGCTCCATATTGAGGCAGCCAGCCCGCGCGGGACTCTCGACGACGGTGCTGACGTTCGACGCGCGCCAGGCCCGAGCGGCACGGTCGGTCGGGCCTGGCCGCGATCGGCTCTTGACCGCGCCCCGCTCGTTCAGGGCAGAGCGGTGACCGGTCAGCCGCCGGGCGGGCGGTATGACGGCGTCTTGGCCGCCGCGGCGTCGAGGTCTTCGGCTGTCATCAGCGGCGTGAGCGTGATATTCACCGCTCCCGTCGAGTTGATCAACAGCGAGATGGCGGCGGCGCTCGCGTCGTCGGGAAATTCGCAGATCGCGACCACGTCGGTGTCGCCGAACGCGTAGTAGAAGCAATCCATCGAGCCACCGACGGACTCCATCGCCGCGGCGGCGGCATCTCGCCTCTTGGAGCCGCCCTCCCTCATCAGTCCGGTGATGCCTTCACCGACGTAGTTGCCCTTCACCAAGTACTTGGACATGTCCATTCCCCTTCCGGTCATCGTCGTGCCAGAGCGGCACGAGAGCGGAAAAACCGTAGCACTCTCCGCGTGATGCCCCGGCCGGCCCCGCGCGGTCGGCGATGTCGCGCGACCGGTCAGGCTGCGGTCTGGTCGGCGCTGATGGTGAACGAGGTTCCGACGGCGTTGGGGATGAACGCGTCGGGCATCGCCGCGGCGAAGCGGTGTTGTGCCTTCCAGCCGGTGCAGTGTGCGGGAACGATGACCGACGGTTCCATCGCGGTGAGCGCGGCGACGGTCGGCTCGATGATGCGTTCGAATGCCGGGCCGCCCAGGTGGAAGCCGCCGAGCATCGCATGCAGCCGGTCGACGCCGGTCAGGCGCATCGCGTACCGGGCGATGTTCACTGCGCCGGCGTGCCCGCATCCGGTCAGGACGAGCAGGCCCCGGTCGCGGAGATTGACGACGAGCGCCTGGTCGTCGAGGATCAGAGGGTCCGGTTCCCACGAGTCGCCCTCGAGGTGTTCGTGGAAGGGCATTCCGGTCTCGAAATCTGTGGTCCGATCGACCTCGCCGGTTATCAGCACCGATTGGTCGAGCAGCAACGAGCGCTGCCGCCGCTCGATCACCTCGAACCCCTCTTCTTCCAGCGACCGCTGCGACAACGTCGGCAGTTCGACGGCCGGCATCTCCGGGATCGCCAGTCGTCGACGGCTCCACACGAGCGGATGGACGACGAGCGGAAGGCTCGCTCGACGGCGTAGGCGAGCGAGTCCCTCGAGGCCTCCCGCGTGGTCGAAGTGCCCGTGGCTCAACACGGCCACCTCGATGTCGGCGGCGTCGATGCCGAGACGCTCCATGTTGTCGGCCATGCCGAATGGAGAGATGCCCGTGTCGAACAGAAGTGTGTGCGTCCGATCACCCCGCCGCACCGTGACGAGGGCGGAGAAACCGTGTTCGGCGACCAGCCCCGGCCTCGTCTCGCCGTCGATCATGACCGTCGATTTCGCAGCGGGCGTCTTGAGCAGGCCGAGACGTTCGGCGGGTCCGAGATCTTGGAGCAGCCCGTCGTAGCTGTTGTCGACGAGCATCGTGACGATCACCTCGTCGACCGGTTCGAGGGTGATGGGATCGACGGCATCTCCCCCGATCGGGCGGGGCGCGGAATGACTGACCGCGTGGTCGTCGTGGGCGTGGTCGTCGCACATGGTCTCCCAGTTCACCACATCCCGATCGTGCCGGAATCACCATCGTCTCGGGGTTCGGCCGACATGCCACCGACCGCGGCGGTCAGCCGTCGGTCGGGTCGAACAGGGCGGCGTCGACCTGGAATGTGGCCCACGCGAACCAGAACGTGTCGACGTGAACGAGCGGCTCGAGCCGATCGCCTCGCCGCGGTCCCGCGATCGCCTCGCCCAGGATGTTCCACGTGCTGCCCGTGCTCTCGTCGACGAACGCGTCGCCGACCCGATTGAACTCCTCGGCCCGATCATCACCCTCGACGAAGAACACGCCGGTGCTGCCGATGTCGTCGCCCGAAGCGATCTCAGCCTCGTTGAGGGCCGAGTTCGTGCCGGCCAGGTGCCAGAGTGTGATCGTGCGGTCGCCCAGTTCGGTCGATGTCACACCGACCTCCGCGAGTGAACCCGTCGGCACGGCCACGGCTTCGTCGCCGTACTCGATGCCGACGACCCGCTCGAACGGGGCGAGCGTTCCGTCGGGCTCGCCCGTGTAGAAGCCCGGCACCGGCGTGTCGCGCTGGTCGTAGGTGTTGTACGGGTTGCGGCCGTACGGCTTCGGGTTGGTCACATCGCGGGCGAGCACCGATCCGTCGGGGTGATCGCGCAGGTAGTCCTTCCACGAAACGGTCGAGACCGGCAGCAACGTGAGCTGGTCGCCGACGCGGGTTCCGATGACAGCGCGACCGTCGAACTGGGTCCACAGCGATTCGCTCTGCCGGTCGTACATCACGAGGTTCGCCTGGTAGAGGCCGCCAGAGGTGCCGAAGTCCAACACGTCGCCGCCAACCCGCCGGTCGAAGGCCACGCCCGAGTTGCACAGCGGGCAGTAGGTCACCGTCACCGGCCGGTCGGCCACGACATCGTTGACGATCTCGTGCCAGATCATGACCTGTATCGGGTACGCGCGGGCCTCGCCGTCGAGCAGCAGCACGAGCACCGGCTCGTCGGGTTGGAGCCAGTCGAGCGTGGCGGCGAGCGCGAAACGAGGTTCGTCGATCGGCGGGATCCCATCGGGTGGCGGTCCGCCGGACACGATCAGCGTGCGATCGACGAGGGCGGTGGGGAAGAGGTCGACGTCGAGATGCCGTGGGGGCATGGCCGAGTTCTCGACCGGGCGCGGGGACGACGCGAGCCGGTTCAGGTAGCGGGTGATCGAGTCGGGGTAGTCCTCGGGCACGCTCGACGTGGCGGCGGCGGGGATGCCGATGTCGGAGGTCCGAGCCGACTCGGACGTCGATCCCGCGCAGGCGGCCAGCACCAGAGCACCGCCGGCGACGACCGCAGCGTGGCGCGAGAACCATCTCACGAGGTCGACCGTATTTCCCGAAACCTCCGAAGTCGCCGCGCGCCGAGGTGTTCACGACGAGTTTCGACGGTGGCGCGGGGCGCTACGAGGCGGTCATCTCCCGCTATCGCCCGATGGCGCCGGCTGTGACGAGTTCGGCGACACGGTCGGCGAGGTCGTCGGTGATCGGTTCGCCGGTCAGCAGCAGCCTGATCCACAGTGGTCCGATCAGTGTCTCGATGATCAGGTTGGGATCGCTGTGCGGTGGCAACTCGCCGCGGTCGATGGCCCGTTCGACGACGAGCCCCGTCGACGCGAGGCGTTCCGCCCACAGCGAGTGCATCCCCTCGGCGAGTTCATGTGATGTCGCGGCGGACGCGGCGATCGAGCGAGAGCGACGGGCGCCGCCCTCGGAGCCGATGTTGGCGACGACGGAGCGGGCGAGGGCCTGCAGATCGCCCGACAGCGTGCCCGTATCCGGGATCGGCACGTTCTCGTCGGAGTGGACACGAACCGCGTCGGCGATCAGTACGGGTTTGGTCGACCAGCGGCGATACACCGTGGTCTTGTGGACGCCTGCGCGCGCCGCGATCTCGTCGACGCTCACCTGGTCGTAGCCGACCTCGGTCAACAGTTCTGCCGTCGCCCGCAGAACCGCGGCGCGTACCCGAGCCGCTCGACCACCCGGGCGTTGCTCACCGACTCTCGGCTGGTCATCCGTCGACTTCGTATCGGTCATCGGCTCACCCTATCGCATCAGGGGTTGCGTTTAGGGTATGAATCCTGCATACTCAGAAACGCAACACCAGTTGCGACTACGGAAGGATCCGAATCATGAAGCACGAACTGCACACCGACATCGACATAGAGGCCCCGACCGAAATCGTCTGGGACATCCTCACCGAACTCGACCGGTACGACGAATGGAATCCGTTCATCGTCTCCGCCGAGGGTGACGTCTCCGTCGGCGAGCGGCTGACCAACCGCCTGGAGCCCCCCGGTGGCAAGGCGATGACGTTCAAGCCGATGGTCACCGCGGTCGACGAGGGCAACACCTTCGAGTGGCTCGGGCGGCTCGGTTTCCCCGGCATCTTCGACGGCCGTCACCGCTTCGAGCTCGAGCGAGCACCCGGCGGCGGAACCCATCTGATCCACACCGAACGCTTGAGCGGCGCCCTCGTGCGTGTCATGCGGAGGTCGCTCGACACCCGGACGCTGGCCGGGTTCGAGGCGATGAACGTGGCCCTCAAGAGCCGGGCCGAAGACAGGGTGGTGAGCCGGTGATGACTCCTCCCACCATGGCGGGCTGGAACCTGGCGCTGCGCTTCGGCCTGGAAGTGGGCGCCATCGCCGGTCTCGGCGCCGCGACCTTCGGACTCTTATCCAGCCCGGTTCGCTGGGTCGGCGCGATGATCGTCCCGCTGGCCGCCGCCGGCATCTGGGGAGCCTTCAACGTTGTCGACGATCCGAGCCGATCAGGAGCGGCACCGATCGAGGTTGACGGCTCGACGCGACTGGCGATCGAACTACTGATTCTCGGCGGAGCCGCCGCCATCACGTTCGCCGGGCACCGCGACATCGGCATCGCCTTCGCCGTCCTGGTGGCAGTCCACTACGCGGCGTCCTGGAGCCGGGTCGAATGGCTGGTCGCGCTCGACCGAGCCGGCGGGTAGGAACACAGCTGTCCACGTCCGGTTCGCGAACGCCGAGTCGGATCGTCGGTCGTCGTACTCGGCCCGAGCGCGAGCTGACAGGATGATGGAATGCGCGACCCGACGATGCCGGCCAGCTTCGTTCCCGACGGGTCGGTGATCGTCGAGGCCGAGCGGGGCCAACTCGCGCACACCGCTCACGTCGACCACGGCGCGTTGTTCGAGCGGCGCATCGAACGGGTCCGCGACGGTGTGTGGTCGGTGATCGGCAACGGTCTCTCGAACCAGACCTTCGTCGAAGGCCCCGATGGCCTGATCGCGATCGACACGGGTGAATCGGTCGAGGAGATGCGCTGGGCGCTCGATGCCGTGCGCGCCGAGTCGTCGGCGCCGGTCGTGGCCGTGGTGTACACCCACTTCCACTACGTCGCCGGAACCGCGGCGATCGACGGAGCGGGGGACACCGTTGCGATATGGGGCCACGATCGCATCGTCGCCAACCGCCGGCGTGTGGGAATAGAGGTGAACCCGGTAGCGACCCGCGGGCTGATCCACCAGTTCGGGATCATGTTGCCGACCGACGGGCCCGACGGGCTGGTCAACGTCGGTCTCGGCAACGAGTTCCGGCGTGGCGAGCACGCTCCGTTCACCAACGGGTTCATCGCTCCGACCAACACCTTCACCGAACCGACGACCACGACATTGGCCGGGCTCGAGGTCGAGTTCACCCCGGCGCCATCCGACGCCGACGACTCGATCACGATCTGGATCCCCGAACTCGGCGTGTGCATCAACAACCTCGCCTGGCCGGCGTTGTTCAACGTGTTCGCGATCCGCGGTGAGGAGTATCGCGATCCGCGGGTTCTGCTGACCGGTTTCGACCACATGCTCGGTCTCGACGCAGACCACCTGGTCGGTGCACACGGCCCACCGCTGAGCGGACGTACCGAGATCCGTAGCGAACTGACCCTCGCCCGCGATGCCATCCAGTACCTCTGGGATCAGACGGTGCGCGGCATCAACAAGGGGTATGCGCTCGACGATCTGACGAGGTTCGTCCAGCTCCCCGAGCCCTTCGGCGCGACCTACTTCACCCAGCAGTTGTACGGCCTGGCGGAGCACCACGTCAAGCAGATCCACTCCGGGTTGCGCGGCTGGTTCGACGGCGACGAGGCGGCGTTGTTCCCGCTGCCGCCGGCGGAGCGCGCCGAGCGGCTCGTCAACGGGTTCGGCGGCGCCGACGCGGTTCGTCGCGAGGTGCGCGAGGCGATCGAGAACGACGACCTGCGCTGGGCGCTCGAGCTGGCGACGTGGCTCGTCAGGCGTGACGAGAACCGTGACGAAGATGGGGCCGACGAGGTCGACCGGAACCTTCTAGCCTCGGCGCTGAGGGCGATCGCACAGCGGACCACCTCGGCGAACATCCGCAACCACTGCCTCACGCGGGCCCTCGAACACGAGGGGCGGATCGATCTCGACAGGTTTCGCGTGCACCGCTTCCAGCGCGACCTGGTCGGATCGACGCCGCCCGTGTCGATCGTGCACGGACTGCGGGTGGTGCTCGATCCCGACGCCGCCACCGACGTCGACATCGAGCTCCGATGGCGCTTCTCCGACGGCACCTCGACGGGCCTCCACGTACGCAACCGTGTCGCCGTGCCGACCACCGGCGCCGACGCGCGGACCGAACTGCGGATCGACCTCGACGCCTGGCCCGATCTCCTCCACGGCTCGCTGACGCTCGACGAGGCGGTCGAGGCGGGTTCGGTGGTGGTCGACGGCGATCTCGAGAGCGTCCGCCGGGTGTTCTCGTGTCTCGACTTCCCGGGGTTGGTGGCGTCGTCGTGACCGATCGGATCCCGCGGTCCGATCCCCCGTTCGAAGGCGGGATCGCCCGCTTGATCGATGACGCGACAGCCGTGCCGCTCGACGGCGCGGCGGCACCCGGAGGTGCGCCGAACGTGCTCGTCGTCATGCTCGGCGACGTCGGCTTCGGATCGTGTTCCACCTTCGGTGGCCCGATCCCGACGCCCGGCGTCGATCGGATCGCCAACGCCGGTCTGCTGTACAACCGCTTCCACACGACCGCTCTCTGCTCACCGACGCGGGCCGCCTTGCTCACCGGGCGGAACCATCACACCGCGCACATGGGTGGCATCACCGAGATCGCCAACAGCTTCCCGGGATACGACAGCGCCATCCCGCGCGAGACCGCGACCGTCGCCGAGATCCTGCGGAACCACGGCTACTCGACGGGCTGCTTCGGGAAGTGGCACCTCACCCCGTCGTGGGAACAGGGACCCGCCGGCCCGTTCGACCGGTGGCCGACCGGCATGGGCTTCGAGCGTTTCTACGGCATCATCGGCGCCGAGGCGTCGCACTGGGAGCCGCCGGTGTACGACCAGACGACTCCTGTCTCCCCGCACCTCGACCGCGACGACTACCACCTCACCGAAGACCTCGCCGATCAGGCGATCACGTGGATCGAACGCCAGCGGGCATCCGCCCCCGACAGGCCGTTCTTCTGCTATTTCGCGCCG
>PVMS01156126.1_pt1 | contig 12638 bp, 14 predicted proteins | sample 1853461 | NCBI WGS metagenome assembly PVMS01 (sample SAMN08582032, study PRJNA380276) | Marine sediment metagenome, whole genome shotgun sequencing project. | isolation source: ocean sediment barecode stripped | collected 2017 | reverse complement strand
TATAGGGTAGATTAATCTCGGTCTGGGTGGCGCTGGAGAGTTCGATCTTGGCTTTTTTCGGCAGCCTCTTTCAGGCGCTGCAGGGCCATGGGGTCCTTTTTCAGATCGAGTCCTTCATCTTTCTTGAACTCATCGGCCAGCCAGTCGATAATAACCTGGTCGAAATCGTCACCACCCAGGTGGGTATCACCATTGGTCGATTTGACCTCAAATACACCATCACCCAGTTCAAGAATGGATATATCAAAGGTACCACCGCCCAGGTCAAATACAGCGATCTTCAGATCGGAAGTCTTCTTGTCAAGCCCGTATGCCAATGCTGCGGCAGTAGGTTCGTTGATGATTCGTTTCACCTGAAGTCCTGCAATTTCGCCTGCCTCTTTGGTAGCCTGGCGCTGTGAGTCGCTGAAATAAGCCGGTACAGTAATAACGGCTTCTTTAACCTCATGCCCCAGGTAGTCCTCTGCAGTCTTCTTCATTTTCTGAAGTACCATGGCTGAGATCTCCTGTGGAGAGTATTTGCGGTCGTCAATCTGAACACGTGGGGTATTATTTTCACCCTTGATCACTTTATAGGTAACCCGTGCGATCTCCTTGCTCATCCTGTCATAGGTTTCACCCATGAAACGTTTGATGGAGGAGACAGTCTTGGTGGGGTTGGTAATGGCCTGCCTTTTGGCCGGGTCACCCACTTTACGTTCTCCATTTTCAACAAAAGCCACCATGGAGGGCGTGGTTCTTTTTCCTTCGCTATTGGGGATTACAACGGGTTCGTTGCCTTCCATAACCGATACGCAGGAGTTTGTAGTACCTAAATCAATTCCAATAATTTTACTCATAACTATTATCTGTTTATTTCGTTCTGTTTATAATCATGTATTAATTGCTGATACCAAAGCCTATCCAAGATTATGCCAATCGGGATTTTCCGGCAATGGATGTTATATTGGCACAATAATTCAGAAATATCTGCCCTTTTCATGTCAGGTTTACTGACAAAATGACTGTCAAAAGGAAATTTATTGTAAACTTTGTAGGGAATTTTAATGCAAACACCATGTCACTGCACTCGAATGTTAAACATGTAACCACCCATGTGCTTCTGGCTATGAAGCTTAAGGGGGAGAAGATTGCCATGTTGACCGCATATGATTACTCATTTGCCCGGCTCCTGGATCAGGCGGGTATTGATGTGATTCTTGTGGGTGACTCGGCTTCCAATGTAATGGCCGGTTACGAAACCACCTTGCCCATCACCCTGGACAATATGATTTATCATGCGGCATCGGTGGTAAGGGCTACAAGCAGGGCCCTGGTGGTAGTTGACTTGCCTTTTGGCACCTACCAGGGTGATTCGAAAGAGGCGCTGGTGTCGGCCATTCGAATTATGAAGGAGACAGGTGCAAGCGCCGTTAAGATGGAGGGAGGGGTGGAAATCAAGGAATCCATAGAACGTATCCTTTCCGCGGGTATCCCGGTGATGGGACACCTGGGATTAACTCCGCAGGCCATTCATAAGTTTGGGACCTATGTGGTTCGTGCCACTGAAAAGGCGGAGGCCGATAAATTGAAATCAGATGCTATCATCCTTGCTGAAGCAGGTTGTTTCGCTGTTGTGCTGGAGAAGATTCCGGCCAAGCTGGCCGGAGAGGTGACCCAGTCCATCAAAATCCCTACCATAGGAATCGGGGCCGGGGGGGATGTCAGTGGTCAGGTGCTGGTCCTGCACGATATGCTGGGAATCACCCAGGAATTCTCTCCCCGCTTCCTGAGACGTTACCACAACCTGCAGATGGAAATAAAAGGCGCTGTAAAGAACTATATTGAGGATATTCGCACGATGCAGTTTCCCAACGAGAATGAACAGTACTAATATTTTAAAACCTCCTGCGACCATATTATATGAGGACAATCACCTCCTGATTGTCAACAAACGTGTCTCTCACATTGTACAGGGGGATAAAACCGGTGACGCATCACTTGATCAGCTGTTAAAGGCTTTTATTAAGGAGCGCGACAACAAACCCGGTGATGTTTTTATGGGCATTCCGCATCGCCTGGATTGTCCGGTCAGCGGAGCCGTGGTTTTTGCCAAAACCAGTAAGGCACTCAGCAGGATGGCCGGACTGTTTAAAGAGAAGGAGGTAGAAAAGATCTACCATGCCATTGTGGAAAAGTGCCCACAGCCCGATGCCGGTACTCTTGAACACTATATTACCCGGAATACGAAACAAAATAAGAGCTATGTACATGATAGTGAGGTAAGTGGTTCCAAACATGCCCGGCTCCACTACCGGAAAGTAGCTTCATCGGACCGCTATCATCTCCTGGAGATTGTACTGGAGACAGGTCGTCACCACCAAATAAGGGCACAGCTTGCCGGAATCGGGAGTGTTATCAAGGGAGATCGGAAATATGGGGCCCGGAGAAGTAATCCCAATGGGGGAATCAGTTTGCATGCCCGCCGGATTGCCTTTACTCATCCTGTGAAGAAAGAGCGTCTTGATGTAGTGGCCCCCTATCCGAAAATGGATATTTTCCCGGTTTTTTTTAAGAAAGATCCTCCAGCTTAAAGGGAAGAGGCAACAGGTCGGTTAACTTATTGATTACCTGAGTCTTTTTACTGCCATAAAGGATTAGTTCCATAGGAGCTTCACCCTGACTTTCCTTTTCATACAAAACTTGCCGGCAGGCACCGCATGGCGCGACGGGACCCTCCTGCAAAATCCCCTCCCGGATGGCAACAATGGCGATGGATTGCACTGCAACATCCGGGTGACGGGCTCCGGCATAGAAAATGGCCACCCGCTCGGCACAGAGCCCTGAGGGGTAGGCCGCATTTTCCTGGTTGCTGCCAATAATAATTTCACCATTGGCCAGACGAAGTGCAGCACCCACATGATATTCCGAATACGGAGCATAAGCATCCCGTGCGGCTTTAATGGCGCTGTTTACTAAAAGAACCTGTTCTTCTGAAAGTTCATCGAGTCGGTCATATTCATACATCCTGACCGTATATGCCCTTTGTTTCATGGTTTAATCTTAAGTTGAAATAAAGTTACTGAATATATAAACCGTATAAGATTTTGTTATCAACTGACGTTAATAGAAGAAGATTGTTAAAAACTCCCGGGAGATCATGGAGTGCATATCTCTATTTTTATCCATTAAGTTAATACAGAACAAAGGAGGGGCAGTTGTTGAAATCATCAGGTACTTTAAAGACAGCGTTGTTATTGATGCTGCTGGCCTTGTCAGGCCTTATGCTTAGTGGACAGAAGATCACCAGGCAGAAGTATATCGCAGACTTTTCAGATCTGGCCATGCGGGAGATGCTCCGGGTTGGGATTCCGGCCAGTATCACTCTGGCCCAGGGTTGCCTGGAATCAAACAATGGAAACAGTACACTGGCTACCAGGGGAAACAATCATTTTGGGATTAAATGCCATGACTGGACCGGAAAAAAGATCTACCATGATGATGACAAACGGCATGAGTGTTTCAGATCTTACCCTTCAGCCTACAATTCCTATATGGACCATAGCCACTTTCTCACCACAAAATCCAGGTACGCTTCTCTCTTTGAGATCAGTCCGCACGATTACCGAGGTTGGGCAAAGGGCTTGAAAGCAGCGGGCTATGCCACGGCCAATAACTATGCATCCCTTCTTATCAGGATTATAGAAGAAAATGAGCTTTACCAATATGATCTGATGGTATTGAACGGGAGCCTTGATGGCATCGATACGAGCTCTTATCAAGCCAGCCAGGGGAGCATAAGCAACAGGAGTGTATTGTTGAATAACAAGATTGAGTACATCCTGTCAGAGCCCGGAGATACCCCGGAATCGCTTCGTGTTGAGCTGGGGCTCTACAAAAATGAGATTTACAAGTACAATGACCTTTATAAGGGGGCAAAGCTGGAAGTTGGATCTATCATTTATCTTCAGCCAAAAAGAAAAAAGGCGGCACAGGGCAAGGAAATCCACAGGATGGAATCAGGTCAGACCCTGTATGATGTATCCCAGATTTACGGGGTTAAATTGAAACACCTGTACAGGAAGAACCATATGATGGAGGGTGAGCAACCCCTGGAAGGCACAGACATTTATCTTAGAAGAAAAAAGCGGGAACCTGTATTAAAGCTGGAACCCGCCAAAGAACAGTACGAAGAAGAGGAAATGCAGTTTCGCTTCGAACATTAATCCTCCAGGGCACTCGCGACCCCATAGTACCTAATGGGTTGTTTCTTTGGATTTGAGATTATCATGGTTCCATACCCGGATGGACCCACTTCCAGATTGACAGTATACTTGTCATTTCCAGAAAGGATGGTGAATTTCACCTCGATATTATTCTTATTATCTTTTCTGGTGATCTCCAGGTCTTCCGGTTCACCATTGAACTCCACGCTCCCACCATCTCCATAAGCAGCTGAATAGGCCCGGCCAAAGTAGGGAAGATGAGCCTCATAATTGCCATCCTTGGCTGTTAATGTATAGGGAGAGGTAATCTGGATGGTCTTGCCCCCTGATGGTGTGGCAGATTTGACAGTAAAGCTGTAAGATCCACTCTCTATCAGTGCGACGGTCTGCTCAAAATCTGCTGAGCCTTTCTCCTGTTTAGCAGCTTTCTTATCATCCTTGGTGGTGGAAGATGATGAGGAGCATGCTGAAAGTAGAAGTGTAACAGCGAGTAAAGCGATAATTCCTTTTGTTTTCTTCATGTGGATTCTTCTTCAGTGTTTCATTATAGACATTAAAAGCAGCAAAATGTTTAAAACATGTTAATCATTTTGACTGTCAAAACTTTACATTGGTCTGCAGGTAGCTTAAATTTGTATGAAAACTGTACCATGACCCAAGCAGAAACAGCACCTGCCAGGATGATCCTTCCTCCGGATGGCCGGCAAACACGCATCGATTTTTTTGGTGAATCCATCTCCAAAAAACACTCTCCCGACTGGTGGCACTCCATCTCAGCTCTGTTCAGGCACAATCAGAAGGAGGATGGTGTCAATCTGGAATTCTATGTGAGCCAACTGGAAAAGGAGGGCTACTCTGAAAAATCGAGAAAGAGCTATCTGTTTATGGTCAAACGATTTTTTGAATATTTTGATGGAGTTGAACCCCGTCAAATCAGCATGGGAGCCATTGAGGACTACAATTTTGAGTTTTTTATTTCGGGCAGGTACTCACGCTCTTACCAGTTGCAGTTTATCAATGCAATCAGGCTATATTACCTGTTAACAGAAGGGATCGACCTTAATTTGAAACAGCTCAGGAAAAGCGGTAAATCCCGTTCCCAAAGCTGAATCCTGCCAGAAAATCCTTGATTTCCAGTCTTCTTTTTCCTTCCTGCTGAATGGAGTGAACGTGGATATAACCATCCTTAACGGATACTTTCAGTGAGTGTTTTCCATCGCTGAAAATGGATCCGTGAGCATCAGAATGGGAGACTTCCTCAAAAGTGGCTTTAAATATTTTGCACTGCAATGCATCCCCGGCTTCACTTTCCAGCATGGTATAGGCACCCGGGTAGGGGCTGAGTCCACGAATGTGGTTAAAGAGTTTTTCTCCGGGAAGATTCCAGTCAATGCGGCAGTCTTCTTTAAATATCTTTGGGGCCGGGTTTAAGCCGGAAACAGAATCCATGTATTGGTCCTGAGATAAGGCTTCCAGCTTTGCGCTGGACAAGAGATGAACCGTCTCAAGAACCAGGCTGGCCCCCAGTTCCATTAATCTATCGTGCAACTCACCTGCTGTCTCCTCATCTCCAATAGCTATACGCTTCTGGAGGAGAATCTTACCTGTATCGATCTTTTCATCGATGAAAAATGTGGTAACTCCGGTTTCTTTCTCACCATTCATGAGAACATGATTGATGGGGGCGGCTCCACGGTACTGAGGAAGCAAGGAAGCATGAAGGTTAAAGGTCCCCATGGAGGGGATACTCCAAACCAGCTCCGGCAACATCCGGAAGGCAACAACTACCTGTAAATCCGGCTTCAATTCACGAAGCTTCTCCAGAAATTCGGGATCCTTCAGATTTTCCGGCTGAAGGATGGGAATGGACTTCTCCTGCTGGAGGATGTAGCTTTTAACTTCGGAATGACTTATCTTCTTTCCACGGCCAGCCTTACGATCCGGGGCAGTAATTACAGCCACCACATTGCAGTCTGAATCAAGTAGTTTCTGGAGGGGACCAAGGGCAAAACCGGGAGTCCCCATATAGATAATTCGTGGTTCTTGCTTACTCATCCTTTAGCGGATTGGTATACTTGGCAATATTGAGGAAGTGTCCCATCTTATCCCGCTTGGTTTCCAGGTAGAACTGGTTGTGTTTGTTGGAGGGAATCTCCAACTGGATGGTTTCAATAATGCGCATTCCGTATCCCTCAAGACCCGCCTGTTTCACCGGGTTGTTGGTGATTAGCCTGATATTCCTGATCCCCAGAGCGTGTAACATTCCGGCACCCACCCCGTAATCACGTTCATCATCCTGAAAGCCCAGTTCCACATTGGCTTCGACGGTGTCGCGACCCTCTTCCTGAAGCTTGTATGCTTTCATCTTATTGTAGAGACCTATGCCACGACCTTCCTGGTTCAGGTAGATGATTGCACCCTGACCCGCTTTTTGCACGATTTTCATGGCTTCATGAAGCTGATCACCGCAATCGCAGCGAAAACTTCCAAAAATATCCCCGGTTACGCAGGATGAGTGAACCCTGACAATTACATTTTCGTCCTGGCTCCAGGTGCCCTTGATAATTGCCACATGCTCCAGGCCGTTGGACTTCTGGATGAAGGGTATCAGGTTAAAGTCGCCATATTCGGTAGGAAGTTTTACCTCGGTACCCTTTACGACAATGGAATCGGAATCGAGCCTGTAAGCAATCAGGTCCTTGATGGTGATAATCTTCAGGTGATAGGTCTCGGCGATTCGGCTTAGCTCCGGGAGTCGCGCCATGGAACCATCCTCATTCATTATTTCCACCAGGACCCCACCTGGTTTCAATCCCGCCAGCACTGTCAGATCGACCGCAGCTTCGGTGTGTCCAGCACGTCTCAACACTCCCTGTCGTTTGGACTGCAAGGGAAAAATATGTCCTGGTCGCCCGAGGTCGTCGGGTCGTGTGGTCGGATCCACCAGTGCTCTGAGTGTTTTGGCACGGTCCAGGGCTGAAATTCCTGTTGTGCATCCCTTTCGCAGATCCACGGAGACCGTAAAGGCTGTGGCGTGACTGCTGGTATTACTGCTTACCATCAGTGGCAAATCAAGTTCGGCACAACGTTCCTCGGTCAGAGAGGCACATATAAGCCCTTTGCCATAGGTGGCCATAAAATTTACGGTTTCGGGAGTGACCAATTCTGCAGCGCAGATAAAATCTCCTTCATTCTCCCTGTCCTCATCATCAACAACGATAATAATTTTCCCGTTACTTATATCTTCCAGGGCCTCCTCAATGGTGTTGAGTTTAATCCTGGTCTCTGCTCGTTGGTTGCCAGACATTGTTTTTAATCCCTCCTGCAAATTTGAAAAAGCCGGCCAAAAGGGCCAGGTTCATCAGTACAAAATGTGAAACAAAGCGCAAAGGTAAACTTTGGATTCTAATTATCCTTAAGATATAGGCAATAACTGGGGTGAAGAGTACCAGTAATTGCAGAAGTGCAAGGACCAGGTAGAAGTTCGAACTTATACCCATAAATGAGGATAAGCTCAGGGTAATTATCACAAGGAAAGGGACAATCCATCGAAGAACTTTATGCGAAAAGAAGCAGAATCCTACACCAGAGCTTCCTTTGAACAACATGGAACGGAACCTGAACAGGTTTTGATAGTTACCTGCGGAGATCCGCTTTTTTCTCCGGAATTCCTCCCGGGCATTGTTGGAGACATCTTCGCTGACCCGTGCATGGATATTGCTGATACATCCAGCTCTCTGCTCAAGAACCGACATATTGATAAAGAAATCATCCACCAGAAAATGATCGGGAACTGGACTGTAAAGGGACTTTCTAAGGGCATAGCATCCGCCAAAGGGGCCCATCATTGATTCCCAGAGCACACTTTCGTGGTGCTTAATGCTGACCTCCCGTCCGGTGTAGAATTTTTCAGGCCGGGAAACCCCGCCACTTTTAATCCCGGTGCTGATTAAGCGTGAGTCAATCAGGCCGATACGGTCTTCCTTAAAATATCGGACCAGTTCAATAAGGGTGTCAGCCTCAAGCATAACATTGGCATCACTTATAACCAGGATCTCACCTGAGGCTTCCTTCACCAGCTGATTAATAATTCCCGGTTTTCCTTTTCTTTCTTCATAAAGGAAGATTTGAAGAAAAGGGCTATGCTCCTTCATCTGCTTTAAAAGGTCGTTTGTCTGGTCCGTGGATGCATCAGAACCAACCAGAATCTCCAGCTTATCATGAGGGTAGAGCCCTCCTTGTACTGAGCCTATTTTTTCAGCAATCATCTTCTCTTCATTGTGTGCTGCAATTAACACCGATACCATGGGTAGCTCTTCCTGAGAGAAGGATTCGGCCTTGATAGTTTTGTTTCCCGCCAGCAACTTCAGTAAAAAGGGAAAAAGGAAATAGGAATGAAAAACCAGGAAGAGGCAGATCCAGAATATGAGTTGCAATGCGATCATTCCTCTGTTTTGTAAAACTCACTTAACCGGCTTGAAAGTTCAAAGGTATCAAAATACCGCTTTATAAATTCGCGGGCTTCAGCATGCAAATGTTCCGATTCCGGGGAATTCCTTAGCAATTTAACAAGCTGAGTGCTGAATTTCAATGGATCATCCTCCACACACAGGTAGGGATGATTTATGGCGGGTATCCCTTCTATCCCTGCGGAGGTTGTGACCACGGGCCTTCCCAGAGCTGTGGCTTCAAGGATCTTTACCCTGATTCCACTTCCTGTGAGGAGTGGGGCCACCATAAGCCTGTAGGACTGCATGTATTTCAGCGCATCTTCTACCTCCCCATGGTAGGAGATATTGGGGTGCTTTAATTTTTTTTCGAAACGGGCAGGAGCATTTCTTCCCGCCACATGAAACTTTAATTCAGGGAGTTCAGTCAAGAGCAGATCGAACACATTCTCGAGGAACCATTCCAGTCCTTCCTGGTTGGGCAGCCAGTCCAATGCTCCGATGAAGAAGATGGAGGCCCCGGGAGGAAGCTTCGTCTGGGGGTAGTTCTCCATATTTAATCCTGCAGGGATAGTGAGCATGGATTTTTGAAGGCCATGTTCTCTGAAATAGGCAGCATCTTTCTCACTGATAGGGACCAAAGCATCCACCCCCTGTGCCACTTCCAGTTCAAATCGTTTCAGTCGTCGTGCCATGTTCCTCAGGTACCATCTTTTCAGATAGGATGCTTCGTGGAGCGCTTTTCTTTCCCAAATGAGGTGTTCCACATTGTGTGCTCGCAGTGAGACCCTGGCATCGCTCTCCTTCCGGATCAGATCCAGGTAGAGTCCGGGGTAGGGGCCCTCCAGCTGAATAACATCAAATCTTTCTTCCTGCAGCAGGGAGGCTAGTGTGGTTCTGAATGTCTTGACATTAAAACGTAAGGCAATATAAGGTTCTTTGGAGAAGAGTAGATTGATTAAAAGCTTCAGGGGCTTGATGGAACTATTACAATCTACTCCAAGAAATCGAATGCTATCTCCAAACTCGGGAGGGATTTTATCTACCGGGAAGGAATGCTTGTTTGTATTCAGGGCCAGGCAGGTGATCTGATTGCCGGCATCATGTAGACCGGTAATCATGTTGAGTGTGGCAATAGATCCACCATCCCTGGGGGGGTAAGGAAGTTTGTTTGTCAGGATCAGGATCTTCATTATCTCTGCGGACGTTTCTGAAATCTTTGAAAGAGCTTCTTTGCCCAAAGAAGGTAGGTTTCAACATTCATAATTACTGAATCGTTGGCAGCTTTGTAGGTAAGCAGAATGCTGACTGGGATCAGGATGAAGGTTGAAATCCACATGCCGACAAATGGAGGTAGGATATCTTCGCGCACAAACTTCTCCCCGGTCATGGAGATCACATAATATATCAGGAAGAGCAGCACACTAACAATGACTGGCATTCCCAGCCCCCCTTTCCGGATAATGGCCCCCAGGGGTGCCCCGATAAAAAAGAAGATCAGACAGAGCAAGGAGAGGGTGTATTTGCGCTGGATCTCAATCTGGTATCTTCGCAGTTTCGAGGTTTTCCATTCATTGGTCCCCACATTGGATTTGGTAATACTTTTGTTGCTTCGCGCATAGGTAATTGACTGGGTGATGGCGCGCCGTTGCTCCAGTCTGCTAAGCTGGCCGAACAGAGTATCCACATGGAGCTGCATAACCGTCATGGTATCCCGGTCCATGGCAGCCCTGACAGAATCAGGGAGGATTCTGCTTCTTTTGATGAGCATGGTCTTTGGCTTGTCGACCAGTGTACTCTTAATGACACTGTGGAAATCAGTTAGAATGGTATCCAGATCCATGATAAGACTGTCCTCGAAATGGTGTAGCTGGCCAATATTTAGCATGGAAAAGGCATTCCGAAATAGATTCTCATCGGTTCTGTTGAGACCAAATCCAGTCATTTCAATAATTAAGTCCTGATGTTCGAAATGTTCTCGTTGATGGGGGTAGCTTTTGATGTGTTTTTTCTCTTTCTTTTGCTTCTGCATCTCCTCATAGGTATGGCCATTATAAAGGGTGAGCAGAAGGTGCTTTTCGTCGGCCGACATTTTCATATACCCCGAATCGGCCACAGTAACCTTGGTGTTTCCCAGTTTCTTGGTGTGGTCAAAAATCAGGATATCATTTAAAAGACTGGTTTTGCTGTCTCTGGAACCTATGCGGATTGAATAACCCTCCAGGGTATTGTCAAAAACACCCGGTTTGATGGTGAGTTCGGGTCGCTGCTGCTGGATATCATATAGCAAGGACCTCATTTTCAGGTTTGTTACGGGCATAACAAAGTTAGCAAACGTGAAAGCCCCAATGGCAATGATTGCAGCGATCACCATTATGGGTGCCATAATCCTGACGAGGGAGATGCCGGAAGACTTAAAGGCCAGCAATTCCAGGTTTTCTGCCAGGTTCCCGAATGTCATCAGGCTTGCCAGTAGTACAGCAAGAGGCAGGGCCATGGGGACCAGGCTTGCACTGGTGTAAAGAAGAAACTCGGAAATCACACTCATTTCCAGACCCTTCCCGATAAGATCATCAATATACTTCCACAGGAACTGCATCAGAAGTATAAAAACGACAAAGAAGAAAGTCAGTATGAACGGACCTATAAATGACTTTATGACCAGTAGATGAAGCTTTTTCACACCTCTCCCATTTGCTGCTAAAAATTCAACGAAGACAAAGTTAATTTATTTTGGCTTAGGGAAGGCCTTAGAGACCTATGGCATGTTTCAATTCTGAGATCTGGGTATCCCACAGGTCAATGGCATCGTCCTTCTCTTCCTCCTCCGCGAAATCTGTGATTAATAGGGCCACATCTCCTGTTAATTCATCGGTATGTATTCTGAATTCAAAATAGTGCTCCTGGATGTCATCGTCTTCCCAGTGGAAACGGATGAATTTATTGGTCTTTTTCTGTATCACCGAAGCCTCCTGTTCAGCGCCTTCCCAGATAAAGTGAAAATTTCCTCTTTTCAGGTTCACATCATCGGCAAACCATTCGGAAAGACCTTCGGGAGTGCTTATCCTGGAATATAAGAAATTGGGTGAGGTATTGAAGGTGTACTCAAGTTCGTATTTTATTTTCATGCGGAAAGAGAATTAGTCCGTAATTCGTCCTTACATGCAATATAAGAAAATTCTGAATATATCAAAGCCCCCATAGTCAGAGCAATGATCAGGGATTCAAATAAATAGAATGAGTATAAAAAAGGGCCGACAGGAAATACTTTATTGAAAGTAATTATATTTACGGTTCGAAAATCTCTAAACCATAAACTTTAACCATGAGCTCAAAGGGTAAATACAACAAGAATGCCGTCATCGTAATCGCCAGTATTGCGGCTACAGGGGGGCTTTTATTCGGATTTGATACGGGGGTAATCTCCGGTGCGATCCCATTTTTACAGGATTATTTTGAACTAACTGATTCACAGATTGAGAATCTTACGGCCCTCGGTCTTATCGGTGCAGTTGTGGGAGCCCTTTTCACCGGGCAGATAACCGATATGCTGGGTCGGAAGAAAGTGATCCTGGCCTCTGCTTTTGTCTTTGCCACAGGGGCAGTGTGGACCGGTTTCGCCCCAACTGTTACACAATTGATGATATCCCGATTCTACCTGGGTCTGGCCATTGGTGTTTCATCCTTTGCTGTTCCACTGTATATCTCAGAAATCTCACCCACCAAAATCAGGGGAACCCTGGTATCCATGTTCCAGCTTCTTATCACAGTGGGTATTCTGGCAGCCTACCTCAGCGATAATGCATTAGCTGACAACAATAACCTGGAAAGCTGGCGACCCATGCTATGGGTAGGAGTATTTCCTGCACTTGTATTGTTCGTCGGCATGTTCTTTTTGCCTGAGACACCACGCTGGTTGATGAGCAAAGGACGCGAAGAAGAGGGTGAAGCAGTGCTACGCAGGATTGAAGATCCCTCGCTGATC
>PVMS01145513.1_pt1 | contig 12638 bp, 9 predicted proteins | sample 1853461 | NCBI WGS metagenome assembly PVMS01 (sample SAMN08582032, study PRJNA380276) | Marine sediment metagenome, whole genome shotgun sequencing project. | isolation source: ocean sediment barecode stripped | collected 2017 | reverse complement strand
GCTCGACGTAGCCGGCGACGTTGCCGAACTGACCCGAGCCACCGGTCTGCTTCTTGTGAGCGTAGTTGAACTCCGCCCGCTGGGAGATGGCCTCGCGGTAGGCCACCTGGGGCTTGCCCGTCTCGACCTCGCAGTTGTACTCGCGCCGCATACGCTCGACGTAGACGTCGAGGTGCAGCTCGCCCATGCCCGAGATCACCGTCTCGCCGCTCTCGCCGTCGACGCCGGCGTGGAAGGTCGGGTCTTCACGGACGAAGCGGCCCAGGGCCTTGGACATGTTGTCCTGGGCCTTGTTGTCCTTGGGCTTGACCGAGAGCGAGATCACCGGCTCCGGCACGTGCATCGAGCTCATCGCGACCTCGATCGTGCCGTCGGTGAACGTGTCGCCCGACGCGCACTCGATGCCGAAGAGCGCAACGATGTCGCCGGCCATCGACTCGTCGATGTCCGTCATCGAATCAGCGTGCATGCGCACCAGCCGTCCGATCTTGTGCTTCTTTCCGGTGCGGCTGTTGAAGATGTTCATGCCCTTCTTGAGCGTGCCCTGATAGACGCGCACGTAGGTCAGCTGGCCGTAGCGTCCGTCCTCGAGCTTGAAGGCCAGGGCCACCAGCGGCTTGTTCGGATCGGACAGCACTTCGATGGACGCCTCGTCGTTGGAGATGTCCACCCCCGAGTTCTCGATGTCGCCCGGCGCCGGCAGATAGCGGGTGACCGCGTCCAGCAGCTTCTGCACTCCCTTGTTCTTGTAGGCCGAGCCCAGGAAGACAGGGGTCAGGTCCATGGAGAGCGTGCCGCTGCGCACCGCGGTGTGCACCATCTCCTCGGTGACCTTCTCCTCGAGGATCGCCTCCATCAGCTCGTCGGAGAACATCGAGACCTCGTCGAGCATCTTCTCGCGGGCGGTCTCGGCCTCCTCCCGCATGTCCTCCTGGATCTCCTTCTCGACCACGTGCTCGCCGTTCTCGCCCTCGAACGTGATCGCCTTCATCGTGATCAGGTCGATCACGCCCTTGTGATCCGCCTCGAGACCGATCGGAAGCTGCATCATCACCGCGTTGTGCTTGAGCTTCTCCCGCAGCGCCTCGGTCACGCGGATCGGGTTGGCGCCGGCGCGGTCGAGCTTGTTGATGAACGCCAGGCGCGGGACCTTGTAGCGGCGCATCTGGCGATCGACGGTCATCGACTGCGACTGCACGCCGGCGACGCCGCAAAGGATCAGGACGGCGCCGGCGAGCACGCGCAGCGCCCGCTCCACCTCGATGGTGAAGTCGACGTGGCCGGGCGTGTCGATGATGTTGATGTGGTGGTCGCCCCAGACGGTGTGGGTGGCGGCGCTCTGGATCGTGATGCCGCGCTCCTTCTCGAGCTCCATCGAGTCCATGGTGGCGCCGTGGTCGTCCTTGCCCTTCACCTCGTGGATCGCGTGGATCCGCCCGGTATAGAAGAGCACGCGCTCGGTCAGGGGGGTCTTCCCCGAATCGATGTGGGCGCTGATGCCGATGTTGCGAGTCTTGGAAAGGTCGGCCATCTCGATGGACCTCGTTGCGCGTCGGAGAGCTGGAAAGCCGCTGCGCCTGTGCAGGTGTCACGTTCCGGCGCGTTCCCCCGCCGTGAGGGATCGCACCAGCGCGTCTGACTTGCCTCCGATGGATGTCGAGGGGGTGGTCGCCGGTGCAGTTGAACCCGAGCCCGCTCGGGCGCCCTGCCGTTCGGCCCGCCCCGGTTCGGCAGGGCGGGCGAGAAAATTGAGCCAGATTGAGGATTTGTCAAGGCTGGCGCGGGCGGGCCGGGTACGGGCCGCCTGCCCCGCCGGAGTTCCGATCGGCGTTTTCCGGGGGACCGCTCAGGAGAGCTTCTGGCCGGCCTCCAGACCCGCCTCGGCCGCCGGGAGCTTCTTGCCGCCCCCGACCTTGAGCTTCGCCACCGAGAGCCTTCCCCCGCGGGCTGCCAGCACGAGCCGACCGTCCTCCAGACCGAGGAGCGTCCCCGGCGCCTCGTCGCTGCCCCCCTCGAGGAGCCTCGCGCCGTAGAGCCGGGCTGGCTCGCCCGCGAGCTCGGCCCAGGCGCCCGGCTGGGGGTCGCAGCCCCGGATCTGCCGGTCGAGCTCCGCCGCGGGACGGCCCCAGTCCAGCCGGGCCTCGGCGTCGCCCACCAGGCCCTGGAAGCTGGCCTGGGCCTCGTCCTGGGGCGTGTAGCGGGCGCTGCCGTCGGCGACCGCAGCCACGGCCTCCGCGCAGGCGTCGACGCCGAGCGGGTAGAGCTTGTCGAAGTAGAGACTCGCAGCGGTGTCCGTCGGCGCGATCTCTACCCCCGACTTCTGAACGACGACGGGCCCGGTATCGACGCCCGCATCGGGCTGGAAGATCGTCACCCCTGACTCCTGCTCTCCCCGCATGATCTGCCAGGCCAGCGCCGCGCCGCCGCGGTACTTCGGCAGCAGCGAGGGATGGAAGCAGAGCGAGCGGTGAGGCGCGCCGTCGACGATCTCCGCGGGCAGGATCGCGGTCACGAAGGCCAGCAGGTTCAGATCCGCCCCGAGCGACGCGTGCTCTTCCAGTCGGGCGGGGATCGGCTCGAAGCTGCCCTCCCCGGTGCGTCGTCGGAAGAAACGGTGCTGGATCAGCCGCAGCCCCCGCTCCCGCGCGCCCTCGGCCAGCGGGTCCGGGCGCCCACTCTCGGGCGGGGTGTAGACCCCGACGATCTCGTGACCCTGATCGACGAGCCGGTCGAGCACGTCCCGGCCGAAGGGGGCCTGTCCAAAGAGTGCGATCCGAAGCGCCATGCCGCCTGTTCTACCGCGCCTCGGAGCGATCGCCCAGTTATCGTGACTTCGCTCGGCTCTCGCGAGCTGAAGGCTTGCGAGGCCTCGCTGCGCGCTTGCAGGCGCCTACCGCGCGTTCGAGCGGTCGCCGACGGTGCCGCGGGGGCGGGCGGGAGCGCCGAGGACCAGGGTGTGGGGGGGAACGTCGCTGGTGACGACCGAGCGCGCACCCACCACGCTGTGCTCGCCCACGGTGACGCCCTTCAGGATCAGGCAGTCCGAGGCGATCCAGGCGTAGTCGCGGATGGTGACGGGCGCGGTCTCCTCGCTGCGCTCCGCGTCCATGTCGTGCTGGTCGGAATCGAAGACCCGGGTGCCGACGCCGACGTTGGCCTTGTGGCCCACCGTGACCAGCCGCTTGGCGCTCACGTGGCAGCCGTTCAGGAAGGCCTGCGGACCGATCACCATGCGTGCGCCCTCGAACGCCACGATCACCGTCTCCCCGACTTCGGTGCGCAGCCACGCCCCCTCCTGCACGTCCACCTCGGCGCCGGGGTGCACGACGAAGTGAAGCCGGCCGGGGATCCGCTCGGTCACCGCACCCGGGCCGAGGCGGAGCCGGGCGTCGGGGGCGAGGTTGAAGCGGGCGCAGGCGAAGTTGCTGCTGGCCTCGGGGTGGACCTCGAGCCCCGGGTGACGCCAGTGCAGCAGCCGGAGCCGAAGCCGGTCCCAGGCACGGATGCCCCGAAGCTCAGCGGCGCGAAGCGGAACAGACAAGGCGCACCCTCCGGGGGGCGACGCGGCCTAGCCGGCCTGGGTCTGCCCTTCGCGGAGCCGGAAGGTAATGAATCCGTGGGTCGGGTCGTAGGGGGACACGCCCACCTGCACCCGGTCGCCCGGAATCACGCGGATGCGGAAGCGGCGCATGCGGCCCGAGAGCTGGGCGGTGACGACCTGGCCGGACTCGAGGACGATCTTGTAGCGCCCGCCGCCGAGGATCTTCTCGACGGTGCCCGTGGCCTGGATCAGATCGTCTCGCGCCAAGCGTTTTCTCCTCGCGGCCCTCTCCCGACGGCCGGCTCGATCCGAGGCCGCGCAGATTAGCCGATCTTCGGTCGGTTTTCCGCTGCGCTGCGGGGGCCCGATGCACCGTCGAGCGGACCTGCCCGGGAATCAGGCGATGGGTTAGGTTTCCGCTGGCGCGGAGAGGTGGCGGAGTCCGGTTGAACGTGCCTGACTCGAAATCAGGTGAAGGCGCAAGCCTTCCGTGGGTTCGAATCCCACCCTCTCCGCCAGCCCCATCGCTCGCCGGCCGGCTCCCTTGCTGGGGAAGCCCGTCGCCGGCGGGCAGAAGCCCCGACGGAGCGCCCGATGAAATCCCCCGAACTCGATCCGGAGCTCCAGGCGGGCCTGCTGGAGTCGCTGGCCGACTGGGATCCCCGCGCCTCGGTGCCCCTCACCCACCTCTTCCTGAAGACCGGCGACGGCGAGGCTCTCGAGGCCTGGGATGAGCTGGCGCTCGACCACCCCCTGGCCCGGCAGCTGCTGGAGGAGCGCTACCTGAGCCCGACGCCCGATGTCGCCGCGCTGTCCGGCCTGCCGGAGGGCACTCTGGGCCGCGCGTTCGCGCACTACCTGACGGACAACGACCTCGACCCGGCCCTGCTGCGCGAATCCGCCTTCATCGAGGCCCACCGCGAGCGCGGCGAGGAGGTGGGCTACCTGGCCGAGCGCGGCTTCCAGCTCCACGACATGTTCCACGTGCTGACGGGCTACGACACGACGCCGCTCGGCGAAGTGCGGGTGGTGAGCTTCACCGTGGCGCAGACGCCCTTCCCCTACCCCGCCTTCATCATCGCCAGCCGTCCGCTTCAGTGCGCGCTCTACAAGCCGAAGCTACTGCCCGTACTGATGGACGCCATCACCGAGGGGTGGACCCTCGGCCGCCGAGCCAGATCGCTGCTGACGGTGCGCTGGGAAGAATTCTGGGAGCGCCCGCTCACCGAGCTGCGCCGCGAGTACGAGCTGGCCTGAGCCGGGCTACTGGACGTAGCCGAGCGCGCGCAGACGCTCGAGCGTGTCGTCACTGCGCTCGGGTCTGGCCGCGCGACGGGAAACGGTGTCGAGCTCTGCGGTCCAGCGGTCGAGCGCGGCGCCCAGATGCGCCACGACCGCGGGGTTTTCCTCGGCGACGTCCGCCGTCTCGCGCGGGTCGCGCTCGAGATCGTAGAGCAGGCGCCGCCGGCCACCGTTCTGGAGCGGGACCTCGACGAGCTTGAAGCCGTCGCCGCGCACCGAGCGCTCCCGCGCCTCCTCCACCGGCCAGAGGGCGTGGGCCGCTTCGAGCCGCGCGCGAATCTTCGGGTGCTCGGCCGAGACGTCGCGCTCGAGCCGCGGGTCCGTCCGGCGATCGTGGAGCGTGAGGCCCTCCTGCCCGGGACGTGCACAGAGGGAGAAGTGGCGACCGTTCAGGCAGGTGACGTCCCCCGCCCGGCCCGAGCGCAGCGACCGGTGGAGCTCGACGTGCAGCGCGCTTCCGCTCTCGGCAAACGTCACCGGCTTGTCGTCGCCTCCCCAGGCCCGCCCCGCGACCCGGGCGGAGAGGTCCGCGCCGTCCGTTTCCGGTCGGATGGCGTCGGGAACCGAGAGCAGGCTCAGCAGTGTGGGCATTACGTCCTCGAGCGAGGCGGGACCGCGATCGACCCCGGCGACGACCCCCGGCCCGGCGAAGACCAACGGCACGCGCAGGCTCGCGTCGTTCACGGTGGGGCCGTGCTCGTAGTAGAGACCCGCCTCGCCGAGCTGCTCGCCGTGGTCGGCCGTGAAGACGACGAGAGCTCCGGGGAGCCGGCCCAACCGCTCGAGACCGGCGAAGAGCGCCCCGATCCACTCGTCGGTGAAGGCGATCTCCCGGTCGTAGTCGCCGGAGCAGGTTGCCAGCAGCTCTGCACCGAGTCCGTCGCGGTTGGCGTGGACCTCTGCGAGCGTATACCCGCGCTTCGTCGCGACCTCGCGGCAGTCCGCGGTGCCGGCCTCGTACGGTGTGTGCGGATCGAGGTAATGGGCCCAGAGGAAGACCGGCGTATCGGGCGGAACCTTCGCGACGTGCTCGAGCGCCAGGCGCGTGACGCCCTCGGCGTTCAGCTTCTCGAACTCGAAGCGGTCGAAGCCGACATCGAGGTTCTCCCTCTCCGTGAGCGCCGGGCTCGAAGAGACTCCGATCGTCTCCCAGCCGCGGAGCGCCAGGATCGACGCCAGGCTCGGCAGCGGGTCCATCGGATGGAGCACTTCCCGCGACCCGTGGTGGTGCGGCCAGAGTCCAGTGAAGAGCGAGGCCATGGCGGGCGTGGTGCGCGGCATCGGCGTGCTGGCGTTCTCGAACGACATCCCGCGCGCCGCCAGCGAATCGAGGTTCGGCGTCCGGGCCGGGGCGTAGCCGGCAAAGCCCAGACGATCGGCGCGGAGCGTGTCGACGCTGACCAGCACGACGTCGGGGGGCGGTCCGAGCTCGCCGGCCTGGCAGGCCGCGACGCCGGCCCACAGCGCCGCCAGCGCCCCGACTCGCTTCCACGAAACCACGAGCGCTCCTCCGCCTACGGTCACGCGAAACCCTATCACAGGGCGCCCGGCGCTCTGCCACGGCCCGTAGGCGCGAGCCGGCGCCTCGACTAACATGGCCAGCGCGGACCCCGACGCGCGCGCCCGACGGAGGCCGGACCGATGAAGCTTCTGCCGACGGCACCGAAACGCACTCCACTCGCGATCAAGCTTCTTCCGCTCGCACTGCTCATGGTGCAGATCTCACTGGTCGCCTGCGGGCGCGAGGAGTCCCCGGCGGAGCGCGATCCCGCCTCGCAGCGCACGACGGCATCCGGAGAGGTCGTGGGCTTCGCGCTCGAAGGCGCCCACGGCTGGCGCGGCATTCCGTTCGCGAAGCCACCGGTTGATGCGCTGCGCTGGCGCCCGCCGCAGCCTCCGGCCCCTTGGGAGGGCGTCCGCGAGACGCTCGCGTACGGGGCCGTCTGTCCGCAGTTCGACCGCAGCTGGAAGCAGCCCGGCTCCGAAGAGGGGCTGCGGCGCAACGTCTACGCGCCGAAGTCCGAACCCGACGCGGTGCCCCGAGGGCGCGAGCGCCTGCCCGTGATGGTCTGGATCCACGGCGGCGGACAGAGCATCGGCTCGTCCCACTTCGCCGTCGGCTCACGGCTCGCGGCCGAGAACGGGGTGGTGGTGGTGACGGTCCAGTATCGCCTGGGCGTACTCGGTTGGCTCTCGCACCCGGCGCTCCGGGCCGACGCGACGACCCCGGAGGAGCGCTCCGGCAACTGGGCCACGCTCGACCTGATCCGCTCGCTCGAGTGGGTGCGCGACAACGTCGCGGCCTTCGGCGGAGATCCGGGTCGGGTCACGATCTTCGGACAGTCCGCGGGGGGCATCAACGTGTTCGCCCTGCTGCTGTCGCCGCGCGCGCGCGGTCTCTTCCACGGTGCCATCTCGCAGAGCGGATTCTCCACCACCTTCAGCCGCGATCAGGCAGAGCGGTATGCCGACGCCGGCGAGGCGGGCGAGCCGCCGGGCTCCCGCGAGCTGGTCCTGATGCTGCTCCAACGCGACGGTCGCGCCGACGACCGCACCGGCGCGAAGGCTCTCGCGGAGGCGCTCGGTCCGGAGGAGACCGCAAGCTACCTGCGCGGCAAGAGCGCAGAGGAGCTGCTCGCCGTCTTCGGCGAAGCGCCGGGCGGAATCGGCGGCATCTACCTCGCGCCCTTCTCGATCCGGGACGGTCACGTGCTGCCGGAAGACCCGGCGGAGGAGCTCCTGGCCCGCGGCGAGTACAACCACGTGCCGGTGGTGCTCGGAACGAACCGCGACGAGAACAAGGCCTACCTGTCCGTGACCTCGCCGTACGTCACGCGCGCCGGCTTCGTACCGCTGCGCATCACGGACCCGCGACGCTACGAGCAGGTGGCGGCGTACGGATCCCGGCTCTGGAAGGCGCTGGGTGCGGACGAGCCCGCCCGCGCCCTGCGTCGCCACCAGCGGGACGTCTGGGTCTACCGCTGGGACTGGGACGAGGTGAAGGGGCCTCCCTGGATCGATTTCTCGAAGCTCCTGGGTGCGGCCCACGGCACCGAGATGCCCTTCGTGTTCGGCTCGCCGGCGTGGTCCTACATGCCCGCCTCCTTGTTCGAGGCCGACTCGTTCGAGCCGCTCTCGCGGCAGGTCCGCTCCTACTGGGCGGAGTTCGCCGCCGGCGGCGAGCCGGGACGGGGCCAGACCGGACAGCTTCCGGAGTGGACCCGCTGGAGCCCGGCGGACGGCGCGCCCCGGACGCTACTCCTCGACACACCGGAGGGCGGCGGCGTGAGGATGTCGCCGGACACGGTCGACCGCGCGGAGCTGGTCGCGCGTGTGGCGCAGGACCCCGGGCTTCGCGGCGTCGGCGAGCGCTGCGAGATCTACCAGGGCTTCGTGCAGTGGAGCGACACGTTCACGGTCGCGGAGTACGAGGCGCTCGAGGACGGCGGGTGCCGCGATCACCCGCTTCCCGGCCGCACTATCTTCGACTGAGCCCGGCCAGGCGCCTCGGGTGCCAGACCGCGAGCGCCGCCGCCAGCACGAGGAGCAGCGGCACGTCGCCCGCCAGGTGGACGAGTTCGCCGTCTTGGGCGACGGCGTCGTAAGTCATGACGGCGCCGTGGGCGACGCTCGACAGGATCGTGAAGTCGATCAGGATGGCGTGCTTCAGGGGGTCGCGGGCGGCCGCGATCAGGCACACGCCCAGCGACAGGTAGATCGCCACGATCATGCGTTCGTAGGCCGGGTGGCCGTGGGGATGGCCCCAGCGGAAGCCGGCGGGCCAGATGTCGAAGGCGAACGGCAGCAGCACGATCAGGCTCGCGCCCACGGCGATCATGAAGATCGAGAGCCGCTTCATCGCCGCGCCCGGATCTGCGCTCACGTTTTGAACCTCTTCCGGTGCTCCCGGATCTGCGCTCACGTTTCGAACCTCTTCCAGTGATCCAGAATATGGTGCGCCGTGCGATCGCCGAACATGGCCGTCGTGATCTGGGGCGGAGCGCCGAGCGAGGTGGGAAAGACGCCCATGTCGGCCACGAACAGGCCCTCGACCTCGTGGCACTCGCCCCAGGGGCCGACGACAGAGCGCTTCGGGTCGGCGCCCATCCGGCAGGTGGACTGGGGATGCGTCGAGGCCGTGGTGAGCTGTCCGTGGGCGGCACCGCGCCGCGCGATCTCCGTGAGGTCGTCGCCGCGCTCGAGCAGCAGGGGCTCGGGCTGGTAGGGGATCAGCACGCGCCGGGCCCCGGCCGCGAAGAGCACCTCGGCGCAGTGAACCAGGCCCTCGGCGATCTGCTCGGCGTCCCGCGCCTCGAGCGCGTAGTCGATCCGCGGCTTCGCCTGGGAGCCTCCGCTCGCCACACGCCCCGAGGTCCGATCGTGGAGCAGCACCAGCAGGCCGGCGGTCTTCGCGTAGTCGCGCATCAGCCCGCTGTGAGCGCGGCCAAAGCCGGGTGTCATGGCGGCGGTGAGGGCCGGAAACGCGATGATCGGCATCAGCACGTAGCCCGAGTGCGGATCGCGCTCGAGGTCGATGAACTCGTCGATGTAGTAGCTCTGGGGGATGCCCCGGTAGGCGTGAATCTCCTCGTCGAAGAATCCCGTGGCGATCACGCTCGGGTGCAGGTGGAGGTTCGCGCCCACCTGTCCACTTCCGTTTGCGAGCCCGCTGCGCAGCAGCAGATCCGGCGAGTTCACGGCACCGGCGGCGAGCACCACGGCCCTGGCACTCACCTCGAAGCTGCCGCGGACCTCCCCTTCCGGGGAGACCCCGCGGCCGAGAACCCGCTTCACCCGCCCGCCGTCGGCCTCGATGCGCTCGACCCGGGCGCCGGCGTAGATGCGCGCGCCTGCCGCGTCGGCGCGCGGCACGTAGGTGATCAGCATGGACTGCTTGGCGTCGTAGCTGCAGCCGAGCAGGCAGTAGCCCGACTGCACGCAGCCCTCGCGGTTGTGCTTCGTCACGAACCCCGAGTAGCCGAGCGTGTCGGCTCCCCGGCGCACGAGGCGGTTCAGCGCGTTGACCTCGTCCTTGCGGATGGGCTTCACCTTGAGCCCCCGCTCGACCCGCGCGAACGAGGGCGCGAGCGCCTCGGGCGTGAGCTCGGCGAGCCCGTGCTCCTTCTGCCACATGCGCAGGATCGCATCCGGCGTGCGGAGGCAGTAGCAGAGGTTGTGCACGGTGGAGCCCCCGACGCTGCGGCCCTGGAGAATCTGGATCGCGCCGTCGGTGGTCTGGCGCAGGCCCCCTTCCTCGAAGAGTCGGGGGAGCATCTCGTCCTCGCGCTGGCTGAAATCCTTCGCCGTCCAGTGCGGTCCCTGCTCCAGCACCACGACCGAGCGCCCGCCCTCGGCCAGCTCCGCGGCGGCCACCGCGCCGCCGGCGCCCGAGCCGATCACGCACACGTCGGCCTGCAGGGCGAGATCAGACTCCTGATCGCCCAGCGTCACGATCACGCGCCGGCTCTCCCGCGAAGCAGGGGGCCCTGGTAGCCGATCCCCGGCCAGCTGCCGTCCTGGCTGTAGTACCCGATGAAGGCGAGGTTGCGCAGCGCCGCGTAGGCCAGGCGGCGCAGCTCGAGACGGCTGTTCATCCAGCAGCGGATCGACTCGTCCTGCTCGGCCGGGGTCATGCGCGTGAAGCGCGAGAAGGTGAGGTCGAAGACGAACGGTCCCCACTCGAAGAGGCTGAGGGCGAGCGGCACGTCGCTGGTGAGCGCCGGGTCGAGCTGACCGAGGACGCCCTCGATAGCCGCGAGGGTCCGGGTCTCCCGCACCGCCGGCGCGCGCGGGTCGTCGCTGTCGACCATGCGCTCGACGATCTGGGTCAGGATCTCGGCGGCCTGGGGCGAGAGCACGCCCGGGCCCGCTGCTCCCTCCACGGCGGCCAGGGCGGCGGGGGCGACCCGCAGCTGGGCCAGGGCCGCGAGCGAGGCCGTCAGGCCGGCGTTGCGCAGAAACGCGCGTCGCGTCAGGCGGCTCCAGGAGTCGTCGTACCCAGGTCCCGACAATCGAGACTTCCTCCCCGCGTCACTTCGGATCGTATCCCCCCCTCCACGGGGGTGCTCATGCTCCGAGGTCGGCGTCACCTTCCGGTCGCGGGCCCGCGGCCGCTGCCGCGTTCAACCCGCGTTTGACGCGGCTTGCTTCCCCGTGCGTGACCGGCGGCCCAGCGGTACTCTCGTGCGTTCGGTGCGGCGACCCGCGATCGCAGGGTCCTGCTCGATCACGGACCCTGTGAACTCCGTCAGGCCCGGAAGGGAGCAGCGGTAGCAGGAATCCGGTTGCGGGCGGGGGTGCCCTGCGATCCCGGGTCGCCGCAATCGAGTCTTGCTGGGCCTTCGTCCTCGCTGATCGCTCGGACTCGGGCTGCCAGCGCTTCGCTCGGCTCCGCCTCTTCGGCCGGCCTCCTTGCGGGGGTGGGCGTTGGGGGCGGTCAGAGTTCGGAGCCGAGAGCGACCCGGCAACCCGAAGGGTCGGCGCGCGGCGGCTCGGCATCCCGTACAATCGGCCCGTGTCGTATGAGGTGCTGGCTCGGAAGTGGCGGCCGCGGGGGTTCGACGATGTCGTCGGGCAGGATCACGTCACGACGCCGCTGCGCAATGCCATCCGCTCGGACCGGGTTCCGCACGCGATCCTGCTGACGGGACCGCGCGGCGTCGGCAAGACGACGCTGGCGCGCATCCTCGCCCGCTGCCTGAATTGCGAGAAGGGTCCGACCGACCAGCCGTGCGGCGAGTGCTCCTCCTGCCAGGAGATCATCCACGGCACCGCCACGGACGTGCAGGAGATCGACGCGGCCAGCCGCACCAGCGTCGACGACGTGCGCGAGATCATCGACGCGATTCGCTACGCGCCCTCGCCCGGCAAGCACCGCATCTACGTGGTGGACGAGGTGCACATGCTCTCGACCGCCGCCTTCAACGCTCTGCTGAAGACGCTGGAGGAGCCGCCGCCGCGCAGCCTGTTCGTGTTCGCGACGACCAACGCGGAGAAGATCCCCTTCACCGTCGTGTCGCGCTGCCAGCGCTACGACCTGCGACGCATCAACGCCAAGGAGATCGTCGAGCGTCTGGCGCTGATCTGTCGCGACGAGAAGATCGAGATCTCGGACGCGAGCCTGCTGGCGATCGCCCGCGAGGCCGACGGCTCGCTGCGCGATTCCCAGACGCTGCTCGACCAGGTAATCGCCTACGGCGGCAGCAAGGTCGACGACGAGCAGGTGGCCCAGGTACTCGACCTGGTCGATCGCCGCCTGCTGCTCGGCATCCTCGAAGCCTGCGTGGCGGCCGACGCCGCGGCTGCCCTCGAGGCCTTCGACAAGGCGGCCGCCACGGGGACCGACGCCAAGCGGCTGGCCGAGAACCTGCTCTCGCTGCTGCGTGACCTGGTGGTCCTGAGTGTGGCGCCGGATCGCGAGGGCCTGGTCGAGGGCGCCGATGCCGAGCTCGCGGAGCTGCGCGCCCTGGCCGAACGGACCGATGCCACGCGCCTGCGGCGGATGTTCCGGGCGCTGCTGAAGGAGCAGGAGGATCTCGCCTGGGCCCCCCAGCCCCTGGCCGTGCTCGAGCTGGCGCTGGTGCGCCTGGCCACCCAGCCCGAGGGCGAAGACGTGGCGCGCCTGCTCGCCCGGCTCGATGCGCTGGAGCGCCGCCTGGCCGGAGGCGAAAGTGGCGGCGGAGGCCGCACACCCAGCGGGGGCGGCAACGGCGCGGCCAGCACCGGCGGCCGCAGCCGCAAGAGCGGCAGCCGCTCCGGCTCGGACGAAGCCTCCCGCGCAAGCAAAGCCAGCGGG
>PVMS01124622.1_pt1 | contig 12638 bp, 9 predicted proteins | sample 1853461 | NCBI WGS metagenome assembly PVMS01 (sample SAMN08582032, study PRJNA380276) | Marine sediment metagenome, whole genome shotgun sequencing project. | isolation source: ocean sediment barecode stripped | collected 2017 | reverse complement strand
CATCATGCCGCCCATACCACCCATGTCAGGCATCGGTGCTGCTGCAGTATCCTGCGGCAGTTCCGTGACCATGGGTGGTATGGGCGGCATGATGTAAGTCGTTCACCATCTGCATAGAGAATAAAGGCCCCGCCTGGGAAACCAGTGCGGGGTTTTTTATGCCACGCACCTTCTGCGTTAGACTTCGATCTATACCCCATAATCAGCCTCAGCAATCGGATCAGGCTTAAGTGGTTCACAGTTGCGACCATAAGAGACAAAAAGTGTCACCCATCAAAGAAGGAAAGCAACCATGGACCGAGATACAGCAGAAAATATCGCCCAGGATGTTATCAAGTTTGGAAAAAATGCTTAAGCAACGTAAATAATGAAAATATGGGTAGATGCAGATGCATGTCCTGTGGTGATCAAGGATATTTTGTTCAGAGCGGCAAAGCGTACCGGGGTGCAGCTGACGCTTGTGGCCAATCAACCTCTGCGTATACCCTCGTCTCGCTCAATCAAAACGCTGCAGGTGCCATCTGGTTTTGATGTGGCTGACAATGAGATAGTCAGAAGGCTTAGTGATGGTGACCTTGTCATCACCAGTGATATACCTTTGGCGGCGGAGGTGATTGAGAAGGGCGGTTGTGCGCTCACACCGCGTGGGGAACTGTATACAACTGAAAATATCAGAGCACGATTAAATATGCGAGATTTCATGGATACGCTGCGAGCTAGCGGAATTGATACCGGTGGCTCACCGGCACTCAGCCAGAGTGACCGAAAGTCTTTTGCACAACATCTGGATAAATTTTTAGCCAGACATAGAAAAGGCGATTAAGCGCTTCTGTGTATTTGAACTAAAAATGCAGAAGTGTCGGATGGGGATTTGTGTTTCCGGAACAGGAGTCAGGCAGCGTAAGTGGTAAAACTGACGCAGTGAACTATCATGCGCATTCAGTCTTCATTAGAACTACCATATAGATGGCATCGGTACTCGGTGGATGTCGCAATTGCCAGCAAAGGACTTTGAGTAAATGATTCCAGCACAAGAAGCTCTGCAACGCCTGCGGGAGGGGAATCGCCATTTCGTTGTTGGAGACTTAAGTCACGATACGCTTGCGAGTCCGGCCAGGAGGAACGAACTGGTCTCGAACCAGAAGCCTTTTGCCATCATTCTTGGTTGTGCGGATTCACGGGCACCCGCCGAACTTGTTTTTGATCAGGGTTTGGGTGACCTGTTTGTTATCCGTGTGGCTGGCAATATCGTGGCGCCCTCACAAGTGGGCAGCGTCGAATTCGCCGCAGAGCGATCCGAAATCAGGCTTGTTGTCGTGATGGGGCATTCAAATTGTGGTGCCGTCACGGCCACCGTGGAAGAACTGCAGCGCCCATCGGAAAGCCGGTCACCCAATCTGCGTGCCATTGTTGATCGAATTCAACCGTCCGTGGAAGGCTTATTGAAAGAGGGTGCAGACATACATGCAGAAAATTTGATACCTAAGGCTATACGCGCAAATATCCGCGCCTCTGTTGATCATCTTCGCGGAGGGTCGCAGCTACTGGAGCAACTGATAAAAAAAGAAGGTTTGCTCATAGTCGGGGCTGAATATTCGCTGGAAACAGGGGTTGTAGATTTTTTTTATGAGCCCACCAGTCCTGACTGATTATTTGTACGTGCGATCGGTAGCATCAATTGACGGTTTATCGAAATCAGAGGTCAGTCACAGATCAGCGGATAAGGGCAACTAGCTACTGATATTGGTTGGTGAGGGGTAAAAGTAGTGCAATCGCTATCAATCGGTCAAAAAATTGGGGTCAAGCTAATACGGGGAGTGTCCACAGCATTGTTTAGCGCCCTGGCATTGCGAAAACGACATATACCGGTGGTCAAGCAGGAGTTTCGCTACGGGGCGCACCGCGACGAACGACTCGACTATTTATTGCCGGATGATCCAACCCTGAAACCCGATGAGGCCGTTATATATATACACGGCGGCGGCTGGATTTCCTGTAACAAGCGTTTTTATCCGGCCGATCTCCAGTTTCTGTGTGGTGCCGGTTACCCTGTGTTTAACCTGGAGTATCCGCTGGCCCCTGAACATCCGGCGCCCTATCTGTTGCAGTCGATACTGCGGGCAGTGGCCTGGATTAAGCAGCAGCACCCGGGGATACGGCGGGTGCATATGATGGGCGATTCAGCGGGCGCCAATCTCGCTGCCATGTACGGGGTGCTTTATTGCAACCCAGAACTGCTGGTGCATCTTGGCGGCGAATTCTCTGTTGATGATTTGTTGCCTCCTGCGACTATCATTTCCTTGTACGGGTTGCTAGATCGCGAGACTTTGCTGGGAGATGACCCGGAGCAACTGAAGGGGGTCGTTAAGCTGTTTCTCCAGGGTTACGGTGGTCCTGACGCTTTGATGCCTGGCCCCATTGCGCCGGAGAAAGCCATTACACCCATGGACCTCGACTGGGAAAGCCATCCGCCATGCTTTCTTGGAGTCGGCGACATTGATTTCCTGTTTGACTCATCGGATCGCTATGTTCGCGAGCTTAGTAGTCGGGGTATATCGGTTACTCACAAGATATACCCGCACGCACAGCATGGCTTCTTCAACATGCAGCACGCACAAACCCCGGTGTTAAAACAGGATGTGCTGGAGTTTCTGGCTTCAGCATCCTGATTGCCAAGCTTACGCAGTGCGCCCCAGCCTGGATGAGTTGGGCTATACGTTGCATTGGACGTGGCCTCGTTGCTCGAAGAACATTTGGTCGTGGTCCTGGAGTGTTGTGCTTGGCACAAAATATACGCATACCCGATAAGGAAAGGTAGTGGTACATCCGCCAGCCCCTGTATAAAGTACCGCTTGATGGCGAAAAGCAACAAACCGGATATCCCAGCTCTTCTGAATTCCCCGCTTGAAAAAGCTGTTGGGCGCCTGGAGTCTGTTGAGCAGTGGTCCGGCATTATCAGTCGTGACAAGGTGCTTGCGGCAACGTTGAATAAAGTGCTCGCCTGCAGCGAGTATGTTGCTGATGTCCTCGCCCGTTACCCTTTTTTACTTGATGACTTAATCATGACTGAGCGAATGCACCGGTCGCTTGAACAGGGTGAGCTCGACCAGGCGTTTCTGCTTGAGGCACCTGAGAAGGAAACCGATACGCAGTTCATGCGCCGGATACGGTTGTTTCGGCATCGTGAACTGCTTCGAATCGTCTGGCGTGATCTTAGCGGGTGGTCGGATTGTGATACCACATTGCTAGAGCTATCGGCAGTAGCCGATAGCTGCATTCGCGCTGCCTTCCTGCGTTCGAGCAAGGAGCTGCAAGGTCGTTATGGTGTTCCTCGCGACGAGAACGGTGCAGAAGCAAGTTTCATCATCGTTGCAATGGGCAAGCTCGGTGGGGGCGAACTGAATTTCTCCTCAGATGTTGATTTAGTATTCCTTTATTCGGAGTCCGGTGAGACAGATGGCAAGCGTCCACAGAGTAACGAGGAATATTTCCGTCGTATTGCACAACACTTTATTAAATTGCTCAATGACAAAACTGCCGACGGCTTCGTGTACCGGGTGGATGTTCGCCTGCGGCCATTCGGTGATAGTGGACCCCTGGCTGTCAGCGTTGCCGCATTCGAAGACTATCTGCTGCAGCATGGAAGGGACTGGGAGCGCTATGCATGGGTGAAAGCGCGAGTGGTGAATGCCTGGAACGGCACGCGTGATTTTTATACAGATATTCTGCGTCCGTTTGTGTATCGACGTTACCTAGATTTCGGCGTATTCAGTTCCCTGCGCGATATGAAATCGATGATCGAGCAGGACGGTCGCGCAGCTGCTAATCGTGACAACATCAAGCTAGGTCCGGGCGGTATTCGCGAAATCGAATTTATAGTTCAGACCCTGCAGCTCGTGCGCGGGGGCACGGATCGTTCACTTCGGCAGCGCAGTTTGATGTTGGCGATGGAGCAACTGGGCAGTGTACAGCTATTACCGGATGCCACAGTAAGGGATCTGGCGGGAAGCTATCGTTTTCTGCGGGATGTTGAAAACAGATTGCAGATGATTGCCGACCGGCAAACACATGAACTTCCAGGCACGGACGTGAACCGAACACGTCTCGCCTTCGCCATGGGCTTTGCAGGCTGGGATGAATTGTATGCCGAGCTCAACAAGCGGCGTAAACAGGTGCAGGTCGGCTTCGATGAAATTCTGCGGCATGACCGCAACAAGGGTCACGATGAAGATGCAGATGCGCCGAAAGAGGTTATTGGGGATCTTGAGCAACTGGCCGAAGCAGGATTCGATGACCCAACCGAAGTGCTGCAGCGGGTAAATGCCATGCGTAGTGGTCAGCAGTATCGGCGTATGGATGAGTTGGGTCGGAAGCGTCTCGACCGCCTTCTTCCTTCCGTGTTGCGCTCAGCAGCTAAGGCAGGGAATCCGCTGCTGGCGCTGGACGGCACGTTGCGAGTGGTCGATGCCATCGGCCGACGCTCGGCTTATATAGCCCTTTTGAATGAAAACACCTTGGCGCTGGAACGTTTGGTTCAATTGTGTGGTAGCAGTGATTTTCTGGCACGCCAGGTGGCTGCACATCCGCTGTTACTCGATGAGTTGCTTGATCAACGCATATTTCTTGAAGAGCCTACGCGAGAAGATATGGCGAACGATTTAGAGCAACGCTTCGACGGAGTGAGTTTAGGGGATGCCGAACAGTATTTCGAGACGCTCCGAAATTTTCAGCAGGCGGCTGTATTCAGGGTGGCCGTAGCAGATCTCAGCGGCACTCTACCTCTCATGAAGGTTAGCGACCGGCTGACTGATATAGGCGAGCTTGTGCTGGCGGCCGCGCTGGACATGAGCATGGATGAGCTGGTGGCTCGCCATGGTAACCCTGAGTGTGTGGTTGAGGGCAAGCAACGTCAGGCGGGTTTTGCGATTGCAGGATACGGCAAGCTCGGCGGTCTGGAGTTGGGTTACGGTTCCGATCTCGATATTGTGTTTATGCATGATTCCGAAGGTGAGTCACAGGAAACTAACGGTGAGCAGCCGCTGGACAATGCGGTGTTTTTTGGACGCCTTGCACGTCGTATCACGCACATACTGACCATGCCAACGCCAACGGGTAGCCTCTACGAAGTTGATACGCGGTTGCGCCCCAGCGGTAAATCGGGATTGCTCGTCACCAGTCTGGCAGCATTGGATACTTACCAGAAAGGTGATGCCTGGACATGGGAGCATCAGGCGCTGCTGCGCGCACGTGCGGTGGCAGGCAACCCTACCGTCTGTGATGAATTTGAGAAACTGCGGGTTCGTGTGCTGCTTAATTACGTGCAGCGCGATACCCTTAAAGAAGAAGTGATCAAAATGCGCGCGCGCATGCGTCAGGAGTTGAACAAGAGCAACGCCAATCAGTTCGATATCAAGCAGGGTGAGGGTGGTGTGATCGATATCGAGTTTCTCGTGCAGTATCTGGTTTTACTGCACGCCCCGGAGCAGAGTGATCTGCTGCGTTATTCAGACAACATTCGTCAGCTCGATGCATTGCGCGATGCGAGCATATTGACGGCACAGGATACCGATGTGCTGGCCGATGCCTACCGTGCCTACCGGGTGCGTATGCATCTGTTGTCGCTGGCAGGCGAGCCTAGACTGGCTGCTGCTGATGAATTCGAGCTTGAGCGCGCACAGGTGAGCGAACTTTGGAAAGAGCACCTGATGTGATGCACGAAATGTTAAGCCTCGACTGGCCTTTATTCCTGCAGCCGCTCGGCAGATTGCTATAATTCGCGCCCGCCCCGAATGCTTTTTGGCGACTGCACTGCAGTTAACGATACAGAAAATCATGACCAAATTAGACGAAAAAAATCTTATACAGCCGAATGCCAATAACCATTACCAGGTCACATCAACCGACCTGCCATTGTCATGCCCGATGCCGGGCATGTATTTGTGGAACTCACACCCCAGGGTTTATATCCCGATCGAGGAAACCGGTGAGGGGATGTGTCCCTATTGCAGTGCGACCTTTACGCTGGGTGAGCAGTGATCGCAGCCTAATCCTGCTGTTACTTAACGGCCAAGCGCCAGAGTCACTTTTTCCTTAACGTCTGCGACGGTGATCAGGTCCATTGCGGCCGGGTCGCGTACGCGCTGCCCCCAGCGCAATTCCTGGATGGGTTTGCCGAACTCGGCGGCAACGGCATCGGGGTAGCGATTTACTGTCAGCAACCGGCTCGCATAGGGCCCGGAACGTGCCGGGTTTGAGGTCGCATACAGACCAATGACCGGCGTACCTACTGCGTTAGCCATGTGCGCGGGTCCGGAGTCGGGACAGATTACCAGGTCGGCAATTTTGAGCAGTGCCAGTAATCTTTTAAGACTGGTTTGGCCGACCAGATTGGTGACCGTGTTGCCCGTCTTGGCCAGAATGCCTTCTGCATACTCCTGCTCAATTTTTGTCGGCGCGCCGGTGAGTACGATCTGCGCATCATAATGTTCCTGCAAATGGTGAATCAGCTGTACATAGTTGTCGATGTGCCAGTTGCGAAAATTATTGGCACGCTGGCTGGAGCAAGGGCTGATGATGCACAACGGGCGTTCACCGGTGCGCAAGCGGCTCGCGTATTCGTGGTCAGCTTCGTCGATTGGTATATCCCAACGTTCAACGCGTTCTTCGATGCCTAAGTAAGTTGTAAATCCAAACAGACCGTCCATGACATGCTGCTGTTGCTGTGCCGGAATGCGCTCGTTGGTGAACAACCATTGGTAGTCGCGCGCTCTTGCCCGGTCAAAACCTATACGCCTTCGGGCATTAATAGCCATGCTGACGAAGTTGGCGCGCATCGAGGCATGCATGTCCAGCAGTAGCGGAAAGTGTCTGTTTTTAAGTTTTCGGCGCACATCAAACCAACTCTTCAGACCTTTGCTTTTGTCGAAGGTGATAAACTCAATGCCGTCCGCACCTTCAAGCAGACGGTGTTCGGTCGTTCCAATGATCCACGTGATCGCTGTTTCCGGGTACGCGGATTGCAGAGTCCGTACCACCGGAAGCGTATGACAACAGTCACCGATAGCTGACAGCCGGATGATGCAGATAGATTCTGGCGGAGTTGTAGTTGTTAAGGTGTCAAAAAGGGGCATCAGGTTTGGCGAAACAAATCGAGAAACTGGGAAACAGCGTCATCGTATACGATGACCAAAGGGTCAGCCAGATAAGCCCTGCCATGTTTGAGCCGGATAGCTGGCAGGATGCTGAAGTCCCAAGCGGTCAGGCGGGGCGGCAAGGTGCCGTTTATTTTGTCAGGCAAGATGAGCAGGACTGGGCGCTGCGCCACTATTATCGTGGCGGCATGACCAGCAAACTGCTGACCGATCAGTATCTTTGGCTGGGTAGTGAGAAAACTCGCTCTTTCCGTGAATGGGACTTGCTGCAACTGATTCAGCAAGAGCATTTACCGGGGCCGGTTCCAGTGGCAGCCCGCTATGTGCGCAGAGGTTTTTGGTATACCGCGGACCTGATTACCCTGCGTATTCCCAATGTGCTGGCCTTTTCCAGTTGTCTGCAAAACCGAGCAGGCGAGGTCGAACTGTGGGCCAGCGTGGGCAAGTGCATCGCGCGGTTTCATCAGGCTGGTTTTTATCATGCTGATCTGAATGCTCACAACCTGCAAGTGGATTCAGCCAACAACGTCTGGCTGCTGGATTGGGATCGTGGTACTCGTCGTCCGGCCGGGAACTGGCGTGATACAAATTTAGCCCGCCTGCAGCGCTCCTGTCGCAAGATCAGCCGCGATAGCGCAGTCAACTTTGCGTTATCAGACTGGGACGCATTATTGCAAGGCTATCACGACACGGTCGCTTAACGATTCATCGTGCTTCGAATACGCATCTCAAATATAAGGATCGGGATAATTATCAGGCCTGTCCTTGAAACGTCGATGCACCCAGTAGTATTGCTCCGGCGCTTTGCGTATCTGTTGCTCGAGTAGTGTGTTGACAAGAATTGCGTCGGCTTCAGGGTTACCGCTCGGAAAGTTGTCCAGCGGCGGCAGAAAGGTCACCTCGTAGCGCCTGCCGTTATCTAGCCTGAGCGGAAAAAAGGGCACAATGGGTGCGCCGCTCACCCGGGCAATCTGGCTGATGGCTGTGTTGGTCGCCGCCGGTTCGCCGAAAAACGACACCAGTACAGTGCCTTTGCGGCTGTAAGCCTGATCAGCTGCATACCACAATGGATAATTCGCTTTGAGCGCTTTTAACAGGCGGCGGATGCTGGCTTTGGTGATCAGTTCAGCAACGGAACGGCCACGACAGCGACGTATGACCTGATCGTTCATCGGGTTGTCACTGGGACGGTACATGGCAGCCATGGGTGGCAGCAGGGGCTGCAGTACTCGGCCGCTTAATTCGGTGGTCGCGAAATGTCCGCTGAGCATGATCACACCTTTGCCCTGTCCTAAGGCCAAATGCATATGCTCAATGCCGGTTACTGTGATCAGCTTGTCGAGTTGCCGGTCACTGCACCACCAGGCCATGCTGAGTTCGATCACGCCCATACCCAGCGATTCGAAATGCTTGTGGGTCAAATCCGTCAGCGCCTGCTCATGCAACTCCGGGAAACACAATTCCAGGTTGCGCCGCGCCACCTGCCGCCGCTTGGGGATCAGTCGGTACATCATTCGCCCCAAAGCCCGACCGCACGCCATACGCATCGGTTGTGGCAGCAGGACGATGAGTCGCATGCAAGCGAGAGCCAGCCAACCAGGCCAGAAGCGTGGCTGCCAGAAGCGATGCAGGGGTATTAATTTGGTGCTCATCCTGATGCTGATTCGAGGATTAGTGTTTTAAGGGGAATATTCATGGCGTATGCCCATGGTATTTAATCGGGCGCGGTTTCGCATCAAAAAGCGCGTATACCCGGACGGGAGACGCATGAAATCGCGTAATTAACGGGTATTGCCGCTGTGTGCTTGAAGAATGGCGCCAAATGAAGGACATTGGCAGCCGACTCGTGTGCTGCATATCAAGTCTTCTCGCCTGTCTGCGGCCACAGGAATATTAAACAGGGTCGTGTATCGGTTCCGGTAGTTCGCCATTTTGTGAGGCCGTTCGTTCAGATAGCAACGGTTGAACAAGTACCCTGCCGGAGCGGCGTAGCAGCAACCGCGCAGGTGCCGTTGGCACTGAAACCTGCGACGAAGGGACTCGGAGTACGTGTTGAAAGTCTGGATGACAGCGCGGAACTGGTTGATCTGGTGGCCAAAGGCGATCGCCCTGTGTGCGATTCTGCTGCTGGCACCGGTTATGGCCAATGAAACAAGCGTCCTTGATGCCGACCCTTTTCCGCGTCCTGCTGGGCTGGAAAGTGATATCGCTTTCTGGCGAACTGTGTTTGGTGTTATTAGTTCTGATCAGGCATTGCTGCACGATAATCGCTATTTGGGAGTTGTTTACGAGACTGTCGATATTCCTCCCAACGCGTCTCCCAGAACGCGTGGAAAAATCGCAGATCGCTCGCGTGACCGGTACCGCAAGATTCTCAATCTGCTTGCGAGCGGCAAGCGTTCCGGACTGAGTGCCGATGAACAGCGTGTACTCGGATTGTGGCCTGCAGATGTTACTAACGAAGAACTGCAGGCAGCCGCGCGGCGCATCCGTTTTCAACAGGGTCTGTCAGATCGTTACCTGGCAGGTCTGAAACGCAGTGGCACGTGGAAATCCTATATCGAACAGCAATTCGTGGACTCGGGTGTGCCGATAGGGCTTGCAGCGTTGCCGCACGTCGAATCATCTTTTAACCCGGAAGCGCGTTCACATGTTGGTGCTTCCGGCTTGTGGCAGTTCACACGGTCGACCGGTCGGCGGTTCATGGAAATCGATCACGTGGTTGATGAACGTCGCGATCCTTACCGCTCCAGTGAAGCGGCCGCGAAACTGCTGGCTTACAATTATTCGATTCTAAAATCCTGGCCGCTGGCGATCACGGCGTATAACCATGGTGTCGCGGGTATGCGCCGTGCGGTGCGGATTACCGGAACTGAGGATTTTACAGTTATCAACCGCGAGTACGATGGCCGCACATTCGGTTTTGCTTCGCGCAACTTTTACCTTGCATTTCTTGCCGCCCTGGAAGTTGAGCAAAACGCCGGGCAGTATTTTGGCAAGGTCATCAAGGACAAGCCCCGCAACGATCTCATAATTACGACACCAAGCTATGTTCCGGCTGACTCAATGGCGGAAGCGTTGGGGGTGAGTACCCGCACGTTGAAAACCTATAATCCGGCACTGCTATCACCTGTGTGGAGCGGCACCAAACATGTACCGCGTGGTTATAAGCTGCGCATACCTGCCACACTTGTAGATTTGTCGATTGATGAAATTCAGGCAGCGATCCCGGCCAATGAACAGTTCACGAGTCAGACACCGGACATGTATCACAAGGTGCGTCATGGTGAGAGTCTTTCGGTCATCGCCGCGCGTTACGACACTTCAGTCACGAAGTTAATGGAACTGAACAATCTGCGCAGCCGACATCGCATCCGCGCCGGCCAGACCTTGCGACTGCCCTACGGAGGGTTGTCTATTCCGGCGGGTGCTGAAACCTATATTGTGAGAAATGGCGATAGTCTGGGCGTGATCGCGGCCAGTTCCGGGGTCAGTGAATCCAGCCTGATGGTGCTGAATGGGCTGCGTAACAAGAATCGTATTTACGCTGGCCAGGTGTTGTACCTTCGACAGCAGCCGATCCCAGAGTCGGCTCCCGTACAGGTGGCCCGGATTGATACAGTACAGCCAGTGGTCGTTGAATCTGCTGTTCCTGAACCGACACAGCGTGCCGAGGCCCTTACACCGGTGCAGGCCTCGCTCGCGGATCCAAGCGATTATTCGGTTGCCCGCGACAACACCATTGAGGTTCAGGCGACCGAAACCTTAGGACACTATGCTGACTGGTTGGAGATCAGGACTCAGCGCCTGCGTGATATCAACGGACTGGATTTCTCCAGGCCGGTTGTTGTGGGCAGGCGTATTAAGCTGGATTTGAGTCGCGTTAGTGCCCAGGAGTTTTCTAACCGGCGTATCCTGCACCATCGTGATATGCAGGAAGCCTTCTTCGTAAATTACCGTGTGGTTGACACCACGGAGCACAAGCTCAAGCGGGGCGAGTCGGTGTGGGTGCTAACTCACCGCGATTACAAGGTGCCCGTCTGGTTATTGCGGCAGTACAACCCCGACCTCGATTTTGGTCGGGTTCAGCCCGGAATGCTCATCGTATTCCCGCGCATTCAACGCGTAGAGCGCGAAGTAAAGGATCGTCAGTCAGTTGCGAACGCGTCCTGAACGCTACCCTTAACAATCCTGTCCGGGTTAATCTTGCGGTATGAAAACCACCCTAATGACGCTGCTTTGCCTGTGTCTGGTACTGTCGTCAGCACGTGCAGATGATGACATGGCTGATCACGTGATTATCAAAAAATCTGAGCGCCGCTTATACCTGATGCATGGTGATGACGTGTTGCATGAATACGATATTTCGCTCGGGCTTGCGCCTGAGGGTCACAAGGTTCAAGAGGGTGATTTCCGAACTCCGGAAGGGGACTATTTTCTGACACGCCGTCGAGCAGACTCGGATTTTTTCATGGCCATTGAGATTTCCTATCCAAATTCTGTCGATGTGGCGCGCGCGCGTGAGCTTGATGTCGAGCCCGGTGGGTACATCATGATTCATGGTCAGCCTGATGAGCCGAGACAGCCTGTGCGTTACTACGATACCTATGACTGGACAGACGGCTGCATCGCTGTATCGAATACGGCAATGGCGGATATCTGGCAACTGACTACACTAAATACACAGATCACAATCCTGCCCTGAAGCAGGGTTGTCACCGTGATGTTCAGCACAGGCACGCAAGGAGCAACCTGTCACACTTGAACTATGTCTACAGTAGACAGCGATACCGAGTTTTTTGTTGAGGTGATGCCCGAAGGCAGCCTCGAGGTGCTATCCAAGCAGGAGGTGGAGCGGTTGCAGAGTACCGGTGCCGGTAGTCTGCACACGATTTTGCGGCGCTGTGCTTTGGCGGTGCTCAACTGGGGCAGTGAGACCGACAGCGCAGTCGAGATGCTCGCTAAGCATGCTGATTTCGACTTGCGTATTGTCCAGCAGGACCATGGCGTTACTTTGGCATTGCGGAATGCGCCGTCAAGCGCTTTCGTTGATGGCGAAATGATTCGTGGAATTCGGGAATTGCTGTTCGCGGTATTGCGCGACATAGTATTCATTAACAATGAACTGGTTACCCGAGCCATGCATGATGCAGATGCTGGCGAGGGCATTACCAATATGGTGTTTGATATCCTGCGCAATGCCGGTGTTCTGCACTATGGCGAGGATCCGGACATAGTCGTGTGTTGGGGTGGTCATGCGATTGCCCGCAACGAATACGAATACACCAAGGAAGTAGGCTACCAGCTTGGCTTGCGCAGCCTTAACATATGCACGGGCTGTGGGCCTGGTGCGATGAAGGGGCCGATGAAGGGCGCTACGATCGGCCATTCGAAACAGCGTTACCGGCAGGGCCGGTATTTTGGCTTGACGGAGCCGGGCATTATCGCTGCTGAACCGCCGAACCCGATTGTCAACGAGCTGGTAAT
>PVMS01125246.1_pt1 | contig 12639 bp, 8 predicted proteins | sample 1853461 | NCBI WGS metagenome assembly PVMS01 (sample SAMN08582032, study PRJNA380276) | Marine sediment metagenome, whole genome shotgun sequencing project. | isolation source: ocean sediment barecode stripped | collected 2017 | reverse complement strand
GCGAGACGGTGACCCCATCTACGTGCGAGACATCGCGCGAGTGGAGTACGGATTCGAAGACGAAACGACGCGATCCCGGCTCGATCTCCGACCCACGGTCAGTGTGACCGAGGGTCGGAGATCGAGCCGGGATCGCGTCGTTTCGTCTTCGAATCCGTACTCCACTCGCGCGATGTCTCGCACGTAGATGGGGTCACCGTCTCGCACCTCGACGACAAAGTCTTCGATCTCTTCGGGTTGGACCACCTCGGCAGGAAGCCGCACCAGATACTTCGTACGGCCCACATCGATCTCACCACCGGGAACGGTCAGATTCTCTTGGGAGACCGCCTCCACGAGATCCATGAGGCTCAACTCGTATGAGCTGAGCCTGCCCGGATCCGCGTAGATGTGGACTTCGCGTTCTCTTCCGCCGATTACTTGAACGCGATTGACTCCCGGAATTCCTTCCAGGTCGTCCTGCAGATCGTCCGCGATTTCCTTGAGCTGCACCAAGCCCACGTCACCGGCCAGGTTCACGATGAGAATGGGGAACTGAGTGACATCGACGTCTTGGATGCGCGGGTCTTCGGCCTCGGGCGGGAGCTCCGGTTTGGCGAGATCCACTTTCTCGCGAACTTTCTGGATCGCGGTATCGAGGTCGACCTCGGGGTTGAACTCGACTTCGATCACCGAGATGCCTTCGCTGCTGGTCGAGCGGATCTCCTTAATCCCGGAAATGGCCTTGATTTCGGTCTCGAGGGGGCGCGTGATCAGCGTCTCGATGTCCTGTGGAGACACGCCGCCGTAGATCGTATAGACCAACATTAGTGGGATCTTTACTTCTGGGAAAGATTCCCGGGGAAGGGAGAGGTAAGAGCCAAAACCCGCCACGATGATGATGGCGATCAAGACGTAGACCGTCAGCCGGCGGCGAATGGCAATGTCGGTGATGGTCATCTATTAGTGCTCGCTCGGCTCTTCGCCTCGCTCGCGGCCCTCGGTCGTTCATCATTGCGTCGGGGCCCCACCCCCAACGCTCCATGCTTCGTCGACAAGCGACTTCGCATGAGCTCAGGGCTGCGCTCGGGCTAGAACTGGGCCGTATCAGTCCTCGACGATTCTAACTGGCTGGCCGTCGACGAGATTGCGCTGTCCGGTCTGGATGAGCTGTTCACCAGCGGCCAGGCCCTCCAGTACCACCACCAGATTCGCTTCGCTGGGTCCGATCACGAGCTGGCGTTGATGAGCCCGACCGTCCTCGACGACGAAAACCACGCTACCCTCGTCGCGTTCCAGCAGGGTATCTCGCTGAACCACCAGCGCGCCGAGATAGCTTTTCTTGACCAGCGCAACCCGGGCGATCATGCCGGGTTTCAGTTCGTTGGCGGGGTTGGCGAGCTCGATCTCCACGGGAAACGAGCGATTTTTCTGCGACGCCGCTGAAGCCAAGTAATGAATCCGCCCTTCGAAGTCTCGCCCCGGATAGGCATCGACAGTCACGGTGGCCTCGCCGTTCACTTCGAAGAAGGAGATGTCGTTCTCGGGAATTCCAGTAACGACCTTCAGGCGATTGAGGCTGTGCAACGTCGTGATCGGGGCGCCCGGAGGTAGGACTTCTCCCGGCTCGATTTCTCGGCTGAGCGCCACGCCGCTGATGGGAGCTTTGATGATCGACCGCTCGAGAAGGATCTTCGCTTGATCGACTCGTGCCTGAGCCATCTTGTAGCGAGATGTCGCCGATACTAATTCCAGTCGCGGCACGGCCTGTCTTTCGAGAAGGCTGCTGGTTCTGTTGAAATGTGCTTCCGCTGCAAGAAGATCGGCCTCCGCTCCCTCGAGCTCCACGGCGCGCAGATCGGATCCGACCCGAGTGAGGATGCGTCCGGCCTGGACGAAATTTCCCTTCTCGAAGCTCACCTCCTCAACCGAACCGCCGAACTCCGTCGAGACTTGAACCTCGACCCAGGGCTCGAGCCGTCCGGCGGGAACGAGGCGTTCGGTGAAATCGGTAGGCCTCAGCTCGACGACCGACACATTCAAAGCAGGAAGCTCGGAGGTCGCTTCGTTGGAGGAGCTATCGGAAGGCTCGCCGGAGCCGCACCCGGTGCCGACGAGTAGAAGCCATGCACCGAGCGCGAGGGTCAACGACAATGAGATGGCGGTGGCTCTCAACGGTAGTCTCCATTGTTGGATACGTTGGAAGCCGTGGCCGTGGTTCCCTCCAGCACGGAATTGGGAGCATCTGCCCGGAAGCCGACCAAGTATTTCATCTCCGCCAGCGCGACCAAGGCTTCGTGCGCCGCCTGAGCTTGGTTGAACTCGGCGTCTCTCAAAGCACGCGTTGACTCGAGGACATCGAGGGTCGTCGCGGCTCCCCACCGAAAGGACTCCTCGGCGACACGCTCCGCCTCACGGGCCTGCTCCACGGCAACGCCCGCGACCTCGACGGCCTCGAGGGCGCGGGTCCAGGTTCCCGTGGTGCGCTCGATCTCGAGGGCTAGGGTGGAGCGGAAGGACGCTTCCTCATACTGTTTTTGAGTCACCTGCGAGCGGAGCACGTTCATCGCCGCCGGAGTACCCAATCCGTCGAAGATCGTCCAATTCATGGACACGCCCACCGCCCAGGACCGAAAACCCGTATTCGCGAACTCTGTCAGGCCGAAGGTGTTGACCCCGATCGAAGCGTTGGCATCGAAGTGCGGCAGGACGTCCGACCGAACCACGCCCACCCGGTTTTCGAGAACGCGGCGATCCACGCCGAAGCGAATGAGCTCGGGCCGATTCTCCGCCGCCGCCGCGAGAAGCTCCTGGGACGCGGCAACCCGGGGCAGTGGCTCCGGAACCTCGAGCGCCGCGTCCACTTCGATAGGCGCCATCACCGGCCTTCCCAATGTGTCGTTGATCAACGCCAACGCGATCCGGCGCTCGTTGTCCGCGGCCAGAATCTCTGGCCCCAGGTTGGCCAAGGCAACGCGCGCTCTTAGTACGTCGAGCCGCGTCGCATCTCCCAGCTCGAAGCGAGCTTCGACTTGCTCGAGCTGGCGCTGGCGCGCTTGTCTTTCCGTCTCGAGAACCACCAACCGCTGCCGGGCGAGGAGAAAACCATAGCAAGCCCGGGCCACGTCCCGAGAGATTCGATTCTCTGCTTCTAGGACGTCTTCCTGAACGCCGCCGAGCTCGTTGTTGGCTGCCTGGATGGCGTTCGTCACGCGACCAAAGGAGTAGATCGGTTGCCGAACGCTGAAGTTCCAAATGAAGTTCTCGAAGCGCAACGGCTCGAGCGCCTCGGGTGGGATTGGATCCGGTCCCTCGAGCAGCTGAGAGAAGAATGGACTGTTGGACAATCCCGGATCGCGGTTTGCCACGATCGAGACCGTGGCGTCGACTTTGGGTAGTGCCTCGCTTCGCGCCTGTCGAACCAGCTCGTCGAATTCGATAATCTGCTCGCGCGCCTCGAGAACTTGAGGATTGACCCCCAAGGCGAACTCGATCGCTTGGTCGATGGTGAAGCGGACTACCTGTTCATTGGGGCCGGCTGCGCCGCTGACAGGTATGACCGGTAAGACGAGTAGTGCCAGGAGTATCAAGACTGCTAACGCGTTCTTTTTCATGTCTTCTTCACGTCCATGGTTCCAGATAGAGTGCAAAAACAGTGCAGGCTCTGAGCACCTCGGCGGCCCTTTTTCTGGGCTTCCCCACGTTCTGATGGGCTTGTCTCTAGGCCGCTCGGGAGCGATCTTGTTTCCCCGCCGTCGTGGCCGGGGGGAAGGGCTGGCGACCGCCATCCTACCACGATAAACTGCCAACTCTGCCGGCCTCCGGCCGACCGACCTTGCGAGGGGCTAAGTATGAGGCTTTGTGAGTAAAGACCCGACGTTTCGCGTGCTCGGCGCCGCGCCATCTCGCAGCGAACGCTACGAGGACTACCGCCGCGAGTGGGCCCGGCGAGGCGAGGAGCTAGATGCCTCCGACCACCCGGTCCACGTCGACCTCGAATCGGTCGCGGTGTGCGACCTACGCTGCGGAAGCTCGGAGGAGGATCCGCAGGGGTTTTGTCAGATCTGGACCCACGAGCACATCCGGACCCAGGGTTTCGACGACCACACCTACATGCGCGGCTATATGGATCCGCGTGTTTACGATCGGTTGATTCGCCAGTGTGCTGATATCGGTGTGAGCTCCATCAAGCTCAACTATCGTGGTGAGCCATGTCTTCATCCCGAGATTGTAAGCTTCGTTGCGCGGGCCGCCGAGCTCGAGGTTCCAGACATCATGATGAACAGCAACGGCAACGGGCTGGCCCGCAAGAACCCCGATTTGTTCGCCGAGATCGTCGAGGCCGGCATCACCGACCTCATGTTTTCGGTGGATGCCTGCAACGAAGAGGGTTACCGCCACCAGCGTGTGGGCGGAGAATGGGAGGTTCTACTGAACTCCGTCCGCCGAGCCGTCGAAGCGAGGGCCAGTGGCAAGGCCGCGCCTGATTGCCGCATACGCGCGTCCGTGGTTCGGACTCATTTGAACGCCGCGGATGTGGATAGCGGACGCATGGAGGAGTTCTGGAAACAGAAGATGGGCGTTGACTGGATGTCGGTGAGCGAATGTTACTTTCCCGCCGGATCAGAGCATCATTGGAAGGCCGCCGATTGGCGCCAAATGAACGCCGCGGAGTTTCAATGTTGGGACTCGTTTCGCCGCATGGTGGTGACGTGGGATGGCAAGCACACCATGCCGTGTTGTCAGGGATTCACGCTCGAGATAGACGGTGGCTCAATGGTCGCCGGCTCGGCTAACGTCCAAGACGTCTGGGCCAGCCAGAACTTCGAGCGCCTCCGCGAGGCCCATCGGGAACGAACTTGGGACAGGGCGGGTTCCGAGGGCGAGCCCATCTGTCAATCCTGCGCGGTCACCAAAGTCCCCACTCCTTTCGAAGTGGAATGAGGACCGTGGCCACGGGACCGCGGTCCGGTGCGGGCACGAAGAACTCCCCCCCCACTTTATTCGACGAAGAGGCCGTTTCGCCTCAGAAGCAGGCGATAGCCGCCCCAAATTTCCACATTTCCTAATATCGGCCAGTCCACCGAAGTCTAAGAGCTGTGGGCACTTGGCCCCACTTCCCACCCCAGGAGAGAGTTTTCCACAGGGATTTCCACAGGGGGCCGCTAAAGGCCTGACAGGGTGCTTGTTGGAGAGCTCGAGGCCGTTAGGACTGGTAGGCCTAGCGGCCGCTTCCATCCTTCGCCAGCCGGAAACCGCTGAACTGCCACCGCTGATACGGCTGGAAAAAATTGCGGTACGTGGCACGAATGTGCCTTTTCGGCGTGGCGAAGGATCCTCCGCGCAATACCATTTGGTTGCACATAAACTTGCCGTTGTACTCCCCGAGGGCACCCTGATTGGGTCGAAACCCTGGGTACGCGCTATACGCGCTCTGGGTCCACTCCCACACGTCGCCGTAGAGCTGGTGCGGATGTTCGGGCGAGGCGTCGACGCCCGACGGCAGGGTCATGTACACACCGGCGTCCCGCAAGTTCCCGTCAACCGGAGCCTGCGCCGCTACGACCTCCCACTCGGCCTCAGTAGGTAGACGGGCACCTGCCCAGCGTGCATACGCGTCGGCCTCGTAGTAGCTCACGTGGCAAACCGGTCGGCTCGACTCGACAGGTCTCATGCCGGCGAGGGTCATGCACCACCAGGCGCCGTCGCGTTGCTCCCAGTACAAAGGTGCCTGCCAGCCCTGTTCATGGAGAGCGGCGTAGCCGTCGCTCAGCCAGAGCTCCGGACGCCGGTAGCCGCCGTCTTCCATGAACTGCTGGTACTCCCCGGCTGTTACTAGACGGGATGCCAATTGGAACCCATGAACGAAAACGCGATGCCGCGGGGTTTCATGGTCGTAGGCGAATCGGTCGCCTTCGTGCCCGATCCAGAAGAGTCCCTCATCGTAGCGGTGCCAGCGAGCCGGCTCGGCTTTCGCTAGCGGTACCCGCCGGACGTCCCGATAGGCGGGGCGGATGGCGTTCGACCAGTAGACGTGGAGGATATCGGAGAGCAACAGTTCCTGATGCTGCTCTTCGTGGTTCAAACCGACCTCGATGAGCCCGGTTAGCTTCTCGACCTCTGTTGGGGAAGCGTTCTCGACGAGCTCCACGAACCCCGCGTCGACCTCGTGCCGATAGTCCATGATTTCAGCGAGCGAAGGCCTCGAAAGCATCCCGCGCAGGGGCCGGGGGTATTGCTCGCCGATGAGGTTGTAGTAGGAGTTGAAAATGACGGTGAACTCCGGCTCCGGCGGTTTGTACCCGGGAAGATCTTTGAGGAGGAAGGTTTCGTAGAACCAGCTCGTGTGACCCAGATGCCACTTCGTGGGACTGACGTCGTCAATCGTCTGGATCTGCGCGTCCTCCGGGGTGATGGGGCGCGCGAGCTGTTCCGTCTTGGAACGGACGCGTCGATAGGCCTCGAGTAACGCTTCTCTCAGCGCTTGGTGGCCTGGGAACCGGTCCCTAGAGAGGTTGGCGTCGGGGGTCGAAGAAACTGCTTTGCTCATCTCGAGAAAGACTCAGGAATCAATCCCGTGTTTGGAATAACCCTAGTCGGGATGCCGCGGGGGTGTCAAGCGCCGTTCATACAAATGAGGATGAAGCGCGTGAGGACACCGGCCTACAGCCGGATGCCCATTAGCGACACAACGTTGGAGATCTTGTTGGCGATGGTCACGCCGGATCCACCCGCGAAGAGGAGTCCTCCCAAGACATTATCCTCGGTGACGATGGCGGAGCCCGAGTCACCGCCGGCGGAAAAGTCGCCGCTATCCGCCCTGATGACAATCTGATCGCCAAACGTGGCGTCACCCTTGCCGGGGCCGTAGTTGACCACGCTCTCGGCCCCGACCACTTCCACCATGCCCGTCGTGTGCTCGGTGGTTCGCCCGGTCTTTTGAACGCGGTCGCCGAGTTGAAGGTCCGCGATCCCCTGGATCTCCCCAATCTCGGGGATATCGAAATCCACGTTGCTCTCGAGGATGACCTGAGCGATGGCCGCATCGATCAAATTGGGATAAGGCTGATCGAGCTGGTTCGGTCGCGCGACCACCAGACGATAGGGACAACCTAAGAGGTCGGCCACGAGATTGGCAGGCCACTTCCAGGCACGCCAGGCAAGAGACGCGCTCGATTTCTTGCCGTTTCCGTTCTCTTCGTCGTCGAAACGGATCCGTACATACTCCGTCAGTCGAGCAAATTGATCGACGTTCGAGCCGCCGTCGGCGCGACCCGGCTGCCAGATGGCGACACCCAAAGAGGTGTCGTTGGAGTTGGCCGCCACGTGGTTATTGGAAAGGATGTAGTGCTCTTCACCTGAGCCGCGTCTCACCCACGCTCCGAGAGTGCCGGCGGTGACTTCAGGGTGAGAAATCGAATATCCCGGTGGGCAGGGGCGCTGACGTTCCGTAAGGGACTCGGTCGTTTGGTGGGCCTTTAACTCTCCGTACTCGACGACGTCGGTGGGGATCCCATTGACCGTATCCATAATCATCTGTCCCGGCGGGACTTGGTCCGGCGGGAGCTTCTTCTTGATGCCCACGACGATACAAATCTCATCGGTCCGCTTACCCTTCCGGTAGCGGTAGCCGATTCCGACCGACACGACGTCCTTGTTCTTCTTGAGCGCTTTCTGCGCCGTATCACAGGCTTCTTTTTGTTGCTTGGTCACCTTGGGCATCTAGCCCTCCTTAAAGCGCGCGGAGATACCGTCCGTCGGCTCCGAACGGACCGGATCGAGGAGCGGGTCAATCTACTCGAACGAGATCTTCTCAAATAGGAGAAAGATCACAATCCAACGCGAGAGTCTAGTAATGAAAAGGGCGAGGTGTTTGGTGAGCCGTGGTGGAATCGAACCACCAACCTACTGATTAAGAGTCAGTTGCTCTGCCAGTTGAGCTAACGGCCCACGCCTTTGATCGGACCGAATCGTGCCCGGCCAATTGTTGGTACGCCTGAGAGGATTCGAACCTCTGACCTTCTGCTCCGGAGGCAGACGCTCTATCCAGCTGAGCTACAGGCGCCCACGGGCTGGAAACACGCTCGGTAGGTTGTTTTACCAAGCCTCCGGGTACGGCACCAACCGGCACCCGACTTCGAGACCGAGCCGCTTTCCACAACTTTAGGGCCACGACCTACAGATTCGAAGTCCGTCCCAGGAGCCCGCCCAAGGATACTCGACGGGCCAGAGGTGCGCAAGCTACCAGAGACCGGAGATTCGCTTGGCAATCGTCTCGACGACATAGGCGTCGAGTTTGTCCTGGGCCTCTTGAGGGAAATCGACGAAACGGATTCCCATGCCGCGGGGAAGATCGGCCTCGGGGACTCCGCGTTTGGTGCACCACACGACCTCGCCCTTCGTTTCGATAAGATCCTCCTCAAGGCCGCCAATGCTGGCGAGATATACGGTGACGATCGAGCCGTCATCGAGAAGAGTCTCGGACGCTACGAAGACACCGGACTTGCTCAGGTTGACGACCCGGGCAGTGTAGTGGCGACCCTCGTGCTCGAAGACGATCGGTGTCTCAACGGGGACGCGAATGCGCTCGCGTTCGCTCAGGCAAGCACGGATATCCTCGGCCGAGAATTGGGGAAGCTCCCGGGGCACCGGGAGTCCTTCTCGCGACATGAGAAGCTCGTAGAACTTCTTGAGTTCCGTCCAACGCTCCTCGTCCCCTGGCGGCAGATTCCCGCCAGTGCGGAGCTTGGTATCGTTCAGGGTACCGAACTGACTGATGAGATCCAGAACCGTGCTCATTTTGAAGCCTCCGCCGTCGCTGCAGTCATTGCCGGGGGAACTAGAGCTACCGCTGAACCGCGTTATCCGCTAACTGATATTCGACTCGGCGCGGCAAGGCTAGTCCGGTCCTGGAACAAGAAGGACGCTAGGTCGTCGTCCGCCATCGAGTACGATCCGACTGCAGCGTGCGCGTTCTCGAACATCGTGCGAGCTCGCCACCGCAGTCCCTCATTTTCGTAGAGAGTCCCGAGGGCACTCAAGTACTCCGGGTTTCGGGGATCTAGCTTCGAAGCTGTCTTGAGATTCTGTTCTGCTTCGAGACGCGACTTGCGATTCTGCGAGAGGGCCAACCCGAGTAGATGGAAATAGTCGGCGCGATCGCTCGCCAACTCGATGGCTTCCCGACACAGCAATACCGTCTTCAAGTGATCCCTTTCCTCGAACGCCTTCTTCGCGTGATCGAAGATGGCGTTGGCGTGCTTCCGCTCTTCCCCTGCTTCCTCGGCCGGCTCCGCGGCCCCCACCGAACGTTCAGAAGGAGCGATCTTCTTCGGGGATACTGGTACCTCGGCCGTGCCAACCCGGTTGGAGAGCGTTGCGAAGGCCTCGCTCACTCGAGTGAAAAGAAACGAAAGCTTTCGTCGTACGTCGGGTTCAGCGAGCTCGGCGTACCGGTCGGGATGGTATTCGAACGTTTTTTTCTGGAAGGCGCGCTTGATAGCGTCGGGAGTCGCATCGGGCTCGATCTCGAGAATCTGCCAGTCGTTTTGGTGTTGAAAGAGCTCGAAGAGATACTCGATTTTTCGTCGAGACGGCCCCGATGAGCGTGACATTCCATGCGTCGTCTCCTTGGTGATGTCGGCGATCTTCTCGGTGACTGGTTGGCCGTCGAGCTCGATGATGCCAGCACGTAGCAGTCCGAGTAGAGTTCGGGCGGTGTCCTTATCGGAAAGCGCGCTGACGTGGAAAACGTCACGAGGTGTCACGGTGTCGTCGATCCGGGAGAGAATGAACGCCTCTTCGGACGTCAGGATCACGTTGTGAAAGTGAAGTAGCGGAGACGACACGAGTCGTAGCTTACGGCCCTCTCGAAGCAGTACGTCGATATGTGGTTCGATTAGCGTGGTCCGCCGTGCTTCTTTCATGAGGCTGTCGGCAACCGAATCGTCATCGCTGGGAGTCGTTAGGTCAGTGGAGAGTTTGTCCGCGGACTTTGCGGCGTCCTCCCCGTCACCAAAGATGGAGCTCGATGTACTGGACTCGTCGGCGGGAAGGGCCCGCAGAGCTTGCGCGAACTCTCCGCCAGAAACGAAACGTTTCGAAGGGTCCTTGGCCAGAGCGTTCTGCAACAAGGCACGGACCGCGACCGGCAGGCCCAACGCCTCGAAGTCCATGGGAGCAGGCTCTTCGTTCACGATCTTTAGAAGCACTCCGGTCATGGTGTCGCCGGCGAAGGGCTTTCGGCCCGACAGGCACTCATAGAGGGTGCAGCCGAGCGAGAAGAGATCCGATCGTCCGTCGACCTCCCGCCCTTGTGCTTGTTCCGGCGACATGTAATCGGGCGTTCCCAGGACACTGCCGCTGGCGGTGAGGTTGGCGGAGGATTCTGCCTTGGCGATGCCGAAATCCGTCACTTTGATCTGGCCGGATGGTGAAACCATGATGTTGGCGGGCTTCACATCGCGGTGAACGATCTTTTGCTGGTGCGCGTAGGCGAGCGCTTCCGCCACTTGAGTAGCAATGTTGATGGTATCGGCGAGTCCGAGCGGCCCATGCTTCTCGAGCACCGCCTCCAGGGTCTCGCCCTCGGCAAACTCCATGACGATGACGCACCTTTCCGAGGTGAGGATGACGTCGTGCGTGGTGACGATATTGGAGTGATGCAGCTTGGCGGCGACTTGAGCTTCGCGCAATATACGCTGCCGGAGGTCTTCTACGTTGTTCGGGTACGCAAAGCGGTCCAGTCGAAACTGTTTGATGGCTACGGTGCGATTGAGAATCTCATCGTGCGCCTCGTAGACGTCGGCGAACGCACCAGAGCCCACTTTGGACTGGATGTGATAGCGGCTGCCCACAGCTGCCGCGACCGCGTAACGGCCCGTCTTCGGGTTTGCTGCTCCAGAATCGGTCATGGTCCCCTTCTCTTCTGGAGGCACGAGGCTGGGGAAACGACGCCTCGAGTGACTCTTAGAGCAAGAAGTATGCCCGACCGGTAGAACCTCGCCTGTTCGCGGAAGTGATTTGTGTCACGCCGTTTAGCGCGAGAGCCAAGTGACCGCAAACAGACGGATTAGGGGGAAACGCCAACGTGCCCGTGGGAGAATCCCCCTGGCAAACCTATGAAAGTCGACGGGGAGTTCACCTACGCGCTGGATCACGTTTGGGTCAGTTGATCGGGATCCAGAAGGATGCCTTCACCACAAGAAAATTGTCCCCGGTGGCGCCGAACGAGCGGAAGAGGTCACCGCCGCCGACGCCGTCGTCTGTCGTTTCTTCGGAGAAGCGGTCCTGTTGCCAGACCACAAAAATGGTGCTGCCCGGTCGCCACTCCCATCGCAGAACGACATTGCTACGAAACGAGACGACGTTGAAGTCGTCGTTGCCGATGACAAACGTATCGGGACCGTCGTGGACCCGGAAACTGCCGTCGGGAAGCTCTTCGACGACCGTGCCATCCTCTCCGTAGCGCCGTACGTCTCGTGTGCGCGGCGTGCGCAGCTCGCCGTGATTGTAGAAGTTGCCGCTGGCGGTGAAGGGTTCGGCGTAGACTTCGAGCGTTAGGTCGGGCTTGAAGGTGAAGTTGAGCCGGAGCTGCGTGGAGATGGTGCTGCGATCGATGAAGGCGAAGACGTAGCGCTCGCCGTAGGTCTCGGGGCCACTCCGAGGAATCGTGTAGACGTACTGCTGTGTTTCGCGCTCGCGTACGTACTCCGGCTCGATCGAGAACTGCCAGCGAGGCGCCGGACGGACGGACAGCCCACCGCTGACATCGAAGAACCAGCCACCATCCTCGTCTGCACCGTAGTCCAAACTGCCGTTCCACGTGTTCCGATCCTGCGAGCTACTGCGAAGCTCCCCGCCGACGTTCCAGGAGCGTGGCTTCTGCATGGACGGACCGCCGCGGGTCAAGCGTTCGTTCTGGGTGCCCCGGTCCAAGGTGAAACCGAAGTCCGATCTCCAGAAGTTCGGCCACGTCAGCGAGACGTCGGCGCCATACCGATCATTCTGCAGGTCGCCGCCGAAGTTCGATTCGGTCCGAGTGGTCATCCCGATCGAATAGGCCCGCAGACGATCGCCGGGCTCGGTCTCTCGATAACGCAGGTTGGTGCTCACCAATATCCCGTCGCCCGCCGTCAGCCGGCCGATGTCATTGACCTCGAACTCGGGCGATTCAATGTCCATCCGGGCGGACCCGAGCCAATGCCGGCCGCTGACTCGCTCGAACTGCGCGCCCCCCTTGAATCCGATGAAGTCGGTGCGGGTCGGATCATAGGTGACGTAGTCCGCGTCCGGCCTTTGGAGATAGCGGCGAGACGACCGTTGCACGCGGTCGATGGCCTCGGCTTCACCATCGAGGTAGCTCCAGCCAGCATAGGGCCGGAACTCGTACTCGCCTCCTTTGAAACGGAGGACGGCGTCGCTGTTCACGCTGAACGCGTTGCGCGTCAGACGCGCGGCTAGCGCATCCTCAGGAGCGAGACCCCGGTGCACGCCGGTGAGCATGAAGCTGGCGGTCGACGCGTTCGCCCCGAATTCCTGTTCGAGGCGAGCCACACCATAGGTGGTTCGGGGCGAGACCTGAACCCGCTCGGTCACCGACTCCTCGAGATTGAACGTTTGTGCGTGCTCGTTGTCGGTCACCGCGCCAAGAAAACCTAG
>PVMS01178196.1_pt1 | contig 12640 bp, 12 predicted proteins | sample 1853461 | NCBI WGS metagenome assembly PVMS01 (sample SAMN08582032, study PRJNA380276) | Marine sediment metagenome, whole genome shotgun sequencing project. | isolation source: ocean sediment barecode stripped | collected 2017 | reverse complement strand
TCGCTGCTGCTGCAGGCCACGGTCAGCTCGGTGACCGGGATCGAGCGTTCATCCCGTTCCCTGGACGCGGCAGATCTCACCCCTCGTCACGCCCACGACCTCGCCACCCTCTTTGAGGTGAACGCCACGCGCTGGTACGGCCTCGCCGGGCGTCATCCGGGCAGCGCCGCCCTGTGGCTCGATCTCGGCGATCGGGCGGCGGACACGGCGCGTCGTTTGTGCTGAGAGGCTGTGACTCGCCGGGTCGGAGAGTTCGTGGGCTTCGAAGGCGATAACCTGCGGACGCCATGAAGTTCCGACTGCCCCACCCCAGCCGAGTTGCCACCACGTTGCGCGAGCTGGCTCGACGTCGTCCCGACGAAGCCGAGGAATACCTCGATACCCACCAGGCCGAGTGGGAACACCTGGCCGAGTCAGACCCCCACAACGCCGCAGACATCCTGGAGGCGCTGGCCGAGGAGGGCGCCGCCGACCTGTTGACCGATCTGTCGGTCGACGATGCCGGTGACGTACTCGATGAGATGGTGCCCCAGGCGGCTGCCGACGTTCTCGAGGAGCTCCGGCCCGCAGAAGCAGCCGCCCTCGTCGCCGAGATGGAGCCTGATCAGGCTGCCGACGTCATCGGGGCGCTCGAACCCGAGGAGCGCACCGCGGTTCTCGCGGCTCTCGACCCGGAGACGGCTCTCGAGGTCGAGAACCTCCTCATCTACGAGGCCGACACGGCGGGCGGGATGATGACCACCGACGTTGCCTCGCTTCCCGCGGGCATGACCGCCGGCGAAGCGATCGAAACGCTGCGGAAGCTCTACGAGGCGCTCGGCTCGATCCTGTCCTACGTGTACGTCACCGACGATGCCAGCCGCCTGGTCGGTGTCGTGTCGTTCCGAGAGCTCGTGTTCGCCCGCCCGTCTCAGGGTCTGGACGAGGCCATGATGTCGGATCCCGTCACGGTCACGCCGGCGACCGACCGGGCCGAGGTCGCCGAACTCATCCACCGCTACCACCTGCTGGCGATCCCCGTGGTCGACGATCGACAGCACCTCGTCGGCATCGTCAAGTTCGGCGAAGCGATCGAGGCCATCCAGGCCGAAGCGGGCGAAGACCTCGCGGTCATGTTCGGAGCGGGCGACGAGGAGTCGGTGTTCACCCCGGTTCTTCGCTCCGTGCGGTTCCGGCTTCCCTGGAACATGTTCAACCTCCTGGCCGGATTCGTGACCGTTTTCGTGATCGCCCGCTTCGAGGGAACGCTCGCCAGCTATGCGATCCTCGCGGCGTTCATGCCGCTGGTGGCGGGGCTCTCTGGGAACAGCGGAGCGCAAGCGGTCGCGGTGACGATCCGGTCGATCGCGGTCGGGCAACTGCCGCCGGGCCGGGAGATGCGGGCCGTCCGGCGCGAGTTGGGGATCGGCCTCGTGCGCGGTGTCATCATCGCGACGATGGGAGCGTTGATGGCCGCAGCGGCCGTAGTTCTCCTCGATCCGTCGGCGTCGGGAAACGTGTCGCCGGCGCGAATGGCTGGGATCATCTTCATCTCGATGATGGTCGGCTTCGTCACCGCCGCCATCGCCGGATCATCGATCCCCCTGATCCTCAGGCGCCTGGGCCTGGATCCGGCGATGGCGTCGAACATCTTCCTGACGATGATCACCGATGCCGTCGGTTTCGGAGTGTTCCTGCTCACCGCGACGCTCCTGCTCTGAGCGTCGCGCCGGTCACCCGGCTCCGGCCGCCCATTCGGCGTAGGTGGCTCCGTCGAGCCAGGGCTGGTTGTTGACGAGGCGGAACCGGTCTCGCACCTCGTTGAAGGACTCTTCCGATGGATGGTCTTCGAACTCTGTCCTGGCCAGAGCCAGAGTCGGCCGCCATGCCGGAGCACCCACCGCGAGATCGACTCGTGCTTGCCAGTCCGCCTCCCGCGCGTGTTGCGCGGTCGCCGGCGACGACCAGAACGCCTGCAGCTTCACGGCGATCCTCATGGCCCGGCGCAGTTCACGTCCCGACGCACGATCGATGTCCGGAGCTTCGGATGCCAGAGAGGCCGCCCAGTCGGCGAAGGCTGCTTCGTTCCACCGCTCCGGGGTGGAGACGACACTTTCGTAGAGCGCGTCGACCGCGACGAGTACGGCGCCAGCACTCACCGGTCGAGTTCGGCTGCGACGAGGTCGCGATACCCGGCCGCCAGGCGCGACGTCACAGAACCGATCGGGAAGGTCGTCTCGTCCACCGCCGTCACCGGCAGGACCTCCTTGACCGTGGAGAGCACCATCACCTCGTCGGCGTGGAACACGCGGTCGAGTTCGAACACCCCCTGGTTGACGGCGATCCCCAGGTCGGCGGCGACTTCGAGAACGGCAGCGCGGGTGATCGACGCCAGGATGCCGAGGTCGAGCGTTGGCGTCACGAGGCCACCCTTTTCGGTCCAAGCGATCGAGAAGGTCGGGCCTTCGAGGACGTGGCCGGATCGCCCGAAGAGCAGGGCGTCATCGAAGCCGGCACGGCGGGCGGCGACCCCGGCGGCCAGGTTGTAGCCATAGGAGAGGATCTTGGCGCCGGTCAGTTCGGCCGCCACGCCGTCGCTGTGCCAGGGAGCGACCCGGCTCTGGACCCGGAACGAGGGACCCGGCGGTTCGACGGCCTCGGCGTAGACGGCGACGCGGCTCTCCGTACCCAGCCGTTTCGGATCGACCCCGCCCGAGACGAAGATGCGAACGACCGAATCTCCGGCGCGTTCGCCGACGGTCCGGCACCAGGACGCCAGGTCGTCGCGAGGCGGCAACGGGAGGTGGAGCTTGGCCGCGCTCGCCTGCAGTCGATCCAGGTGACCGTCGATCCGAAAGATCCGTCCGTTGTAAGCCCGCATCGCCTCGAAGCAGCCGTATCCGCGCTGGAACCCGATGTCGAACACCGAGATCGAAGCTTCGCCGGGCGCAACGGGGGAGCCGTCGATGAGTACGTCGCCGATCGATGTGTTCATGACGCGCAGGCTACCGTCTCAGAGGACACCCAGGAGCCGGCAGCGACAACGCCTCAGGGTGCGAAGCGGTTGGTGATGGGGAGGCGGCGGTCCCGGCCGAAGGCCTTCTCGGTGATCCGCACGCCGGGGGGTGCTTGGCGACGCTTGTACTCGTTGCGGTCGACCATGCGTCCGATATCGGCAACCAGGTCGCGATCGAATCCTGCCGATGCGATCGCGTCGACGTCGAGATCGTCTTCGACGTACCGGGCGAGGACTTCGTCGAGCACGTCGTACGGGGGGAGGCTGTCGACGTCCTTCTGATCGGGCCGCAACTCCGCCGACGGCGGCTTGTCGATGATGGCCGTCGGGATGACCTCACCGTTGCGGTTCCGCCAACGGGCCAGTCGATAGACGAGGGTCTTGAAGACGTCCTTGAGTACCGCGTATCCCCCGGCCATGTCGCCGTAGAGCGTGGCGTAGCCGACGGCCATCTCCGACTTGTTCCCGGTCGCCACCACCATCCCGCCGTACTTGTTCGACACGGCCATGAGCATGGCTCCGCGGATCCGGGCCTGGAGGTTCTCCTCGGCCACGTTCGGCTCGGTTCCGGCGAACATGGGACCGAGTGCGTCGAGGAAGGACGCGAACACCGGATCGATGGGAAGCACGTCGAGGCGGACGCTGAGGTTCGCCGCGAGCTTCTCCGAATCGGTCACCGACCCCTCGGAGCTGTAGCGGCTCGGCATGGTGATGGCGTGCACCGACTCGGGCCCGAGGGCGTCGACGGAGATGGTCAGCACCAGGGCGGAGTCGATGCCGCCGCTCAGTCCGATCACGACACTCTCGAATCCGTTCTTGGCGACGTAGCCGCGCAGGCCTCGCACCAGCGCGTCGTAGACCTCGGCGTCGGCGTCGAGGCGGGGAACCATCGCCGGTCGATCGAGTGACTCGCGGGCGCCGCGGGCAGCCCCGGCCTCACGAACGGTGGCGGTGGCCGGGCGCTCCGGAGGCAGCGGCACGTCGATGACGAACGACTCCTCGTCGAACTGGGCGGCCCGGTAGACGAGACTACCGTCGGCAGCGAAGACCATCGAGTCACCGTCGAACACGAGTTCATCTTGAGCGCCCGCGGCGTTCACGTACACCACCGCGGACCCGTCCCGGCGCGCCTCGGCTGCAAGCAGTGCGGCCCTTTCGGCGCCCTTGCCGACGTGATACGGCGAACCGTTGATGTTGAGCAGCACCCGCGCTCCCGCGGCAGCTTGCACCGCCGGCGGGCCCGTCGACGACCAGATGTCTTCGCAGATCGATATCCCGACTAAGACGCCGGCCACGTTCCAGAGTTGCACGTCGGCTGATCCCTCAGCGAAGTAGCGGGCCTCGTCGAACACGCCGTAGTTGGGGAGGAGCACCTTGTGATAGATGCCCTTGATCTCGCCGTTCGACAGCACGGCCGCGGCGTTGGCGACGTGGCGTTCAGGCGAGTCGTCTTCCGAAACCCCCGTCGGCAGCTTGTCGATGAAGCCGACGACCACCACGGTCGACCCGGACGCGGCGGCGAGCCTCTCGAGCACCGCGAGATTCTCGTCGACGAAGGCTCCGCGCAGCACGAGGTCTTCCGGGGGATAGCCGGAGATCGCCAGCTCGGGGGTGAGGAGCACGTCGGCGTCGTGGCCTTCGGCCCACGCCATGGACTCGAGGAGCCTGGCTTCGTTGCCGGTGAGATCGCCGACGACGAGATCGAGCTGCGCGCCGGCAACCCGCAGGAATCGGTTCATGTGCCCGCGACCGTCTCGACGATGAGGTGGTCGACGACCGCGATCAGCGCCTCGCGTTCGGAGGCACCGTCGGCGATCGCACCCCGGTACACGTCGAGTTGACGTTGGGCACTGGTCCCGGTGCGGGCGATGTGCCGGGCGTGTTCGACCTCTTCGACGCAGTTCAACTCCTCGGCATCCTCGCGCACCATCTCGACGATCTCGTCGGTGAGGTTGAGAACCGGTACGAGCTCACCCCGCCCGAAGTCGATGAGGGACCCGGCGATGCCGTAGCGCTGGGCGCGCCAGGTGTTCTCCGAGATCAGCATGCGGGAGTAGATGCGCCAGCGTTGGTTGTCCTCGCCGAGGCGGTACAGCATCGAAAGCAACGACTGGAACAGCGCCGCGATCGTGACGGTGTCGTCCACCCGGGTGCAGATGTCCGATGCGCGCATCTCGAGGGTCGGATACCGGGCACTGGGCCGAAGATCCCACCACAGTTTCGTCGCGTCCTCGATCACCCCGGAATGGACCAGGACCTCGACATGCCGCTGGTACTCGCTCCATCCGGCGAACTCGTCCGGCATCCCGGTGCGTGGCAGCGAACGCCAGATCGACATTCGGTAGGACTTGAGCCCCGTGTCGGAGCCCTGCCAGAACGGTGACGACGTCGAAAGGGAGAGCAGGTGGGGGAGGAAGTAGAGCACCTGGTTCATCAGGTCGATGCGGAGGTTCTCGTCCTCGATGCCGACATGGACGTGCATCCCGCAGATGAGGAGCCGCCGGACGACGCCTTGGAGAGCCTGCGCGAGCAGGTTGTAGCGGGCCTTGTCGGTGTGTCGCTGTTCACTCCACTCGGCGAAAGGATGGGTCGATGACGAGATGATCGCCATGTCGTATTCGCTCACGGCGTCGGAGATGCTCCGGCGTAGGGCGGCGACGTGATTCCGGGCCTCCTTGACGTCCCGACAGACCGGGGTGCCGATCTCGATCTGGGAGCGGATGAACTCGGGGCTCACGTCACCGTCGACGATCTCTGCACAAGCTCCGAGGAGCGCGTCCGGCATGTCGGGGACGAGGTCTCGGGTCTTGCGATCGACGATGAAGTACTCCTCCTCGATCCCGATGGTGAAGCTCGGTCTGTTGCGATCCATGCAGTGCTTCTCCTTTCGCCTTCCGCGTCCCAAGCGTAGAGCGCCGAAGGGGAGGATGGGTCACATGGGGGGCACGGTCCGCGCGGAGTTCGGTGCGGGCCGCCTCGGTTCCGTAGACTGCCGCCGATGACCGATCTGAAAGACCGACTCGAGGCGCTCGCCGCCGCCGCGTCGGACCCGGCGATCCGGATGCGCCGGGATCTCCATCAGCACCCGGAGGTGGCCTGGGCCGAGCGACGCACCACGTACCGGGTCGCCGAAGCGCTGCGCTCTCTGGGCCTCGAACCACACGTCCGCGCGGACGGTACCGGGCTGATCGTCGACGTCGGCGCCGGTCCCCCCCGGGTCGGTTTCCGCGCCGACATCGACGCCCTCCCGATCCAGGAGCAGAGCGACGAGCCGTACCGGTCGCTGGTCGAAGGGGTCATGCATGCCTGCGGTCACGATGCCCACACGGCGATCGCGGTTGGAATCGCGAACGTCCTCTCCCAGATCGAAGATCTCCCGGGGTCGGTGCGGCTCATCTTCCAGCCCGCAGAGGAGAACCTCCCCGGCGGAGCCGAGACCCTGGTCGCCGAGGGGGTGCACGCCGGTCTCGAGGCCATCCTTGCCTTCCACGTCGATCCGTCGCGGCCTGCAGGGAGGCTGGGGCTCAAGGCCGGTCCCATCACCAGCGCCGCCGACAAGATCACGATCCGGCTCTACGGTCCCGGCGGTCACACCTCCCGACCCCACGAGACCGTCGATCTCATCCATGTCGCCGGAAGGATGGTGGTCGACCTCCCGGTGCGTCTTCGTGCCGAGATCGATTCGCGCCAGCAATTGGTCATGGTGTTCGGTCGGATCTCGGGTGGTGGAGCCAACAACGCCATCCCGACCGAGGTCGAGATCGGGGGAACGGCACGCGTTCCGGACCCGGACCTGTGGCGTACCCTCCCGAAACTCGTCGAGCGTCTCGCCACCGAGATCGCCGTGCCGCTGGGTGCCGGCGTCGAACTCGATCACCGCCAGGGCGGTCCGCCGGTCGTCAACGATGGCGCCGTCGTCGAGGTGGTTCGCGGCGCCGTCGAAGAGCATCTCGGGGCGGAGTCGGCAGAGGAGACCCATCAGTCCATGGGATCTGAAGACTTTTCGATCTTCCTCCAAGACACGCCCGGGGCGATGATCCGGCTCGGCGTCGGACGAGCCGACCGCACGGCCGATCTCCACTCGGCGACCTTCGATCTCGACGAGGCGGCCATCGAGACCGGGATCCTCGTCGGGGCGGCCTCACTGATCCGCCTCCTGGGCGCGTGAGTCAGCCGACGAGGTCGAGCCCTTCCGCGGTGAGGGCGCTGCGCAGGTGTTTCTCGTCGCTCGGTCGAACGGTCAGCGTTAGGATGCCACCGCCTCCATGCGGTGCGTGACGGAGTTGCAGGTCGCGAACGTCGACGGCGCTTCGCTCCAGCGCTCGGCCCATCTTGGCGAGCTCTCCCGGTCGATCCGCCAGTGCCACCCGAACCGCGACGGCTTCGTCGTCGACCCGGGCTCGCAACGAGCGGGCGTCGTCGAGAGTCGCGGACAGTGCCGAGTGATCCCGACTCAGGGCCGCGCCGATCGTTCCGAGTACCTGCACCAGGCCGCCGGCAGCCTCGGTCACCTCGTCGCGGTTCATGGCGAGCACGTCGACCCACAGTGCCGGATCCGATGCCGCGACCCGGGTGATATCCCGGAAGCTACCCGCCGCGAGATCCATCGCTCTCTCCGTCCCGGCGGCGTTCACGAGCATGGCGGCCGCGACGAGTTGGGGCAGGTGGCTGATGCGAGCAACCGCGGCGTCGTGCTCGGCCGCCGTCATGCGCACGGGCGTCGCCCCGAGCGATCGGACGAGAGTTGCAACGGCCGCGAGGTCGTCGTCGGACGCACCGTCGGTCGTGATGACCCAGGTCGCGCCGCGGAACAATGCGGGGGTCGCCGCGGCGGGACCGGAAACTTCCCTCCCGGCCATGGGGTGCGTCCCGACGAAGCGGCCGGCAGCGACGGCGACGATCGGCCGCTTCACGCCGGCAACATCGATCGTGAGGGCGTCGGTCGAGAGGTCCCGAAGGCTCGCGATGGTCGCTGCGGGGGGCCCGGCGAGGACGAGGAGATCGGGATCGATCGCGACCAGATCATCGAACGATCCCACGATCTCGTCCACGGCACCCACGGCGAGCGCTCCGGCGGCTGCCTCCGCGTCGGGATCCCATCCGCAAACGGTCCACCCGGCCCGGGAGAGGCCGAATCCGATCGACGAACCGATCAGCCCGGTCCCGGCGATCGCAACGAGGGTCATGGGATGCGGCTAGATGCCGAGGCCCATGGCCGCGCCGAGCGCACGGGCCTGATCCATCATCACCTCGAACTCAGACGGGAGGATGGCCTGGGGCCCGTCGACGAGCGCGGTTTCGGGCGCCGGGTGCACGTCCACCATGAATCCGTCCGCGCCGACGGCGACCGCCGCACGGGCGAGCGGGATGACGAGTTCGCGTTTCCCCCCGGAGTGGGACGGGTCGACGATGATCGGGAGGTGGGACAGACCCTTGATCACGGGGACCGCCGAGATGTCGAGGGTGTTGCGAGTCGAGGTCTCGAACGTCCTGATCCCCCGCTCACAGAGCACGATGTTGTGGTTGCCCTCTTTGTAGATGTACTCGGCGGCGTTGAGCCACTCCTCGATCGTGGCAGTGAACCCGCGCTTGAGCATCACCGGCTTGGGCTGTTTGCCCAACTCGGAGAGGAGCGGGAAATTCGCCATGTTCCGGGTTCCCACCCTGATCATGTCGGCGTAACCGACGACCAGGGGAACGTCGCGAGGATCTACGACCTCGACGACGAACGGGAGCCCGAACTGCTCACGGGCTTCTGCCAGCAACTCGAGGCCCGCCTCGCCGAGGCCCTGGAACGAGTACGGCGAGGTGCGCGGTTTGAAGGCATCTCCGCGCAAGATATTGGCGCCTGCCTTCATCACCGCTTCCGCCGAAGCGAACAACAGCTCCCGGGATTCAACGGCACAGGGTCCGGCGATCGCTGCGAAGTGACCGCCGCCCACCGGTGTCGTGCCGACGTCCACGACGGTGTCCTCCGCCTGGAAGTCACGGCTGACGAACTTGAACGGCTTGAGGACGGGAACGGCCCGCTCCACGCCCGGGAAGGCCTCCCACGGGAGCTGCTGAACCTGAGCCCGGTCGCCGATGACGCCGATGACGGTTCTCCGGCTCCCCTCCGAGACATGGGCTTCGGCCCCGATGTCGGCGAGCCGCTCGAGGACATGCTCCACATCGCTGCGGTCCGCGGTCGTCTGCATCACGATGATCAAGCTCTCATCTCCGGGCATGTTCGATCCATCCGATGGGGACAGGCTAGGAGGGTAGGTGCCTCACGGATTCTCGGACGAGGACCGCACCTTCTACCCTGACGGCGATGCGTCGAATCTTCGTCACCGGTGCCGCCACCTGGTCGGGTGGACGGCTGATCCAGCAACTCGAGCGGCAGGCTGGGGTTCGGGTGTTCGCGGTCGACGAGATCGATCCGAAGATCGAGTTCGCATCGGAATTCGAACGACTCGGCCTGGACCGGCTCGAACTGGCGCGGTACCTCCTCGATGTCGAGCCGCATACGGTCGTCCACCTCCAGACCGTCGATCGTTCCGCGCTCCACGGCGGAGTGCGGTCCCACCAGGAGTCCATCGTGGGCGCCCAGGCACTGTTCGGCGCGATCGGCCGATGTGTGACCGTCGAGCACGTCATCGTGAAATCCGACGGGGCCGTCTACGGAACCAGCCCCCGCAGCCCTTCGGTCCTGTCGGAGGACAGTCGCTTGCGCCCACACGGCGGACGGTATGAACGGGACCTCGAGAAGATTGAGTCTTTCGTCCGTGAAACGGCGCTCTCCAACGATCACGTCGACTACACGATCCTGCGTTTGGCACCGATCTTCGGCCCCACCGTCGGGAACCCTCTCAGCCGCTACCTGACGCTCCCCGGCGTGCCGAGCCTGCTCGGCTTCGATCCCCGCCTTCAGTTCATCGGGGAGGATGACGCCGTGCGGGCCTTTCTCCACGTCATCGAACGTCCGATCCGGGGTACCTTCAACATCGCCGCGGCGGGACATCTCTACCTGAGCAGGGTGATCCGGCTCGGGAGGCGGATACCCCAACCGCTGCCCCGGCCGTTCTTCAATGCCGCGCTCCGCGGTCTCGCCCGCCTCGATCTGGTCATCCCCAAACACACGGTGGCCCTTCTCGAGAGCGGACGGATCGTGGACACGACCGCGATGCGGGAGCGCTTGGGGTTCGAGCCGAAGCTCACGGGGCGACAAGTGGTTCTGAGTGCATACCAACGGGTTCGCTTCGAGGACTCGGTGCCGTCGTGAACCGGGAACGACTCGCCGCGTTGCGCAAGGACGAGCTCATGGTCATCGCCCGCGAGTTCGACGTTGTCGGCCGTTCGACGATGAACAAAGGGCATCTGGTCGATGCCCTCGTCACGGCGATCTCCGAACCCGAGGAGAGCCCGCGCACCATCGCTCTACCGGGGATCAGCCCCGAGGATCGGCGAGGAGCGCGAGCCCGTCGATCGTTGCTCTACGCCCGGCTCGCGGCAATGGTCGACCAGGATCGGCACTGCAGATGGCGCAGCATCGAGGGGCATCCCTGCGGGTTCCCCGTGGTTCGGGGAGCGGAGGCGTGCGCGATCCACGGCGGCGGCGACATCGCCGACGTAGCCGTTCCGGTGACCGGCGAACTCGGATTCCACACCTGGCCGACCCTGTCGCGTCACATGTTCCTCGCCACCTACGATGTGGATCCCATCGGTCTCGATCCGCTCATCGCCGAGATGGCCTGGCACCTGCTCAATGGTCTGTACTACGACTACTTCAGGGTCGAGGTGGACGGGATCGAGCATGTTCCGATGGACGGCCCGGCGCTGCTGGTCGGAAACCACGGAGGCGCGGCCCTCCCGTACGACGCGGCGATGCTGATGCTCGCGGTCCTCAACGAGGCGCCGCTCCCGCGGCGCGTGCGGGTCGTCGGCACCGAGATCTTCAACATGCTTCCCTGGGTCTCACACCTCTACCGCAAGACCGGGGCTGCGTATGCCACCCGCGACGACGCGCGGTTCCTGTTGTCGCGGGGCGCCCTGGTCGGCGTCTTCCCCGAGGGTGAGCGGGGGTTCATGAAGCCGGTCTGGCAGGCTTACCACGTGCAGCGGTTCGGGCGCGGCGGCTTCGTGGACCTCGCCGAGCGCACCGGAACCCCGATCGTCCCCGTCGCCATCGTGGGCTCCGAAGAGGTGCACCCCGCCGTAGCCGTGTCCCGGCAGTTGGCCCGTGTCGTGCAGTTCTTCTTCCCCGAGCAGAGAGTGGAAGAGATCGCCATCATCCTCAATCCCATTCCCCTGCCCGTGCGCTGGCATATCCGCTTTCTCCCTCCCCTGTTTCCCGACACCCCCGGCGAGGAACTCGATCCGCTCCGGACCCTGGAGCGTGCCGAGGAGATCAGGCGCATGGTGCAAGATGCGCTCGATGGCATGCTCGCGGCCAGGAGATCGGCGTTCTGAGTGGTGCTTACAATAGTTAGCATCCTGCTGTATGCTGCAAGACATGGTGAAAGCAGCCGTCCCCGATCTGGGAAGCTTCATACGCGAGCAGCGTGAACGAAGCGCCCTATCGCTCCGCAAACTCGCGGATCAGGCCGGGATCTCGAACCCCTACCTGTCCCAGATCGAGCGCGGGCTGCGTCGACCTTCGGCCGACATCTTGAAGTCGATCGCGCGAGCCCTGAGTATCAGAGCCGAATCGCTCTACGAGCGAGCAGGCCTTCTGGAAGACCTCACGGTTCCGGGCGTCGACGAGGCGATCGAGGCCGACGACCGTCTCACCCGAAGTCAGAAACAGGCAATGACGGAGATCTACCAGAGCTTCGTCGATCACGAGTAGGAGAGTGAACATGACCACAACGATCCAAGCACAAGATGCGATGGTTTCCGCCATGTACGGTGCCATCGGGGCCCCGCTGGTCGCGGGCCGCGCCTTCATGGAGCTCGGTGGGAAGATCGGCAACGACACCCGCGCCAGCGTCGCCGAAATGAGTTTCGACGATCCGACCGCAGCCGGGCAGCTGTTCGTCGACCTCAGCGAGAAGATCACATTCGACACGCTGGCCACTCTGGCCGGTATGGCCGCGACGGATGAGTGGGTCGCCGCCGGCCGCGAGATGACCGGTCAGCTCCAGGAGAGCAAGATGCTCGAGCAGGTCCAGACCACGATGGAGGTCGAGATCGAACAGATCCAGGACACCGTCGGCGTGCTTCGCGAGCAGCTCGAAGATGCCCTCGTCACATGGCGCGATCAGTTCGCCCCGTCGGTGCAGCGTCCCAGCCGGTCGGTGAAGGTGAAGGTCCAGAAGGCGGATCAGACGGAGACCGGACCGAAGAAGACGACGGCGAAGAAGACCACGACTGCGAAGAAGACCACGACTGCGAAGAAGACCACGACTGCGAAGAAGACCACACGCAAGGTCGCGGCGAAGCCGAAGACGACGGCGAAGAAGACCACGACTGCGAAGAAGACCGCCGGTTTTTTTTTTAATGATACGGCGACCACCGAGAAGTAGGACGACCCGGACGCGAGGGGACCCACCGCCGAAGCGGTGGGCCCGTTCGCGTGATGGGCTCGAGGACCCCTCAGTACTTCACGATCGGCTCGAGTTCGTCGGCAGCCGCGACCCATCCGGAGACCATTCCGTTCGTGGG
>PVMS01148000.1_pt1 | contig 12642 bp, 9 predicted proteins | sample 1853461 | NCBI WGS metagenome assembly PVMS01 (sample SAMN08582032, study PRJNA380276) | Marine sediment metagenome, whole genome shotgun sequencing project. | isolation source: ocean sediment barecode stripped | collected 2017 | reverse complement strand
CTGGAGGGTGTTTTCGAATGGCGTGATGAGACAATTCACCTGCAATCCGGCATGCAGGAAATCAATCGTTAGGCTTGTGTCTGTGATACGGAAATTCATTTTCCTGATTGGCTTGGGGCTACTGATGATGGGTTGCTCCGAAGAGGCGGCACTACCGCCGCAGAAACCCAATATCGTCTTTTTCCTGATCGACGACATGGGGTGGCAGGATGCCGGCTACATGGGCAGCACCTTTTACGACACGCCGAGCATCGATCGTCTTGCTGCGCAGAGTATTCGCTTTGATCACGCTTATTCGGCTGCAGCTAACTGTGCACCGACACGCGCCGCAATCATGTCCGGACAATACGCGCCGCGTACAGGCATCTATACGGTACGGAAATCAGATCGTGGCGAGTCCACTGGGCGGCGATTGATCCCGACCGAAAATACCTGGGACCTGGAAAACGATGTCGTCACTCTTGCCGAAAGCCTGAAGTCGGCCGGTTACACGACGGCGGCCATGGGTAAATGGCATCTTGGAGACGGCGATGAAAGTGGCCCTCTCATCCAGGGCTTCGACATCAATATTGGTGGCAACCGTTCGGGCGCTGAAAGTTATTTTGCACCGTACGAAAATCCGGACATGGAAGAAGGTCCTGATGGTGAATATCTCACCGATCGTCTTACCGATGAGGCGTTGCAGTTCATCGAGGCACAAAGTTCTGAAACACCTTTCTTCCTCTATCTCTCACATTTCGCGGTACATACACCGATTGAGGCTCCGGATGCCACGATTGCGAAGTACAAGAACCGCCAGGGAGACGACTTTCACAATGATCCCGAATATGGCGCGATGTTGGATCATGTCGATCAGAGTGTCGGTCGCGTATTAAAGCTCCTCGAAGACAAAGGGTTTGATGACAACACGCTGATCGTCTTTACCAGCGATAATGGCGGGTACGGTCCCGCGACCCAATCGCCGGATTTGCGCGGTGCCAAAGGGTATCCGTGGGAAGGTGGCAACCGGGTGCCACTACTGATCCGCATGCCTGACAAGGGTGGTAAGGGCCGCGTCATTACGGAGCCGGTGAACAGCATCGATTTCTACCCAACACTGGTAGAGCAAGCGGGCGGCACAATGCCGCACGGACAGATCGCCGACGGCTTGAGTTTGTCCGCGATCTTGAAGGGCGGCGACACACTCGAGCGCGATGCCTTGTTTTTTCATTTCCCGGCGTATCTGCAGGCCTACGAGGAGGCTCCGGGTTTTCGCGCGACACCATTTGGCTCTATTCGAATGGGCCGTTACAAACTCATTGAGTTTTTCGAATTCGGCCAGCTTGAGCTATATGACCTGGAAGAGGACAGCCTGGAGAGTCATAACATCGCGCTCGAAAAGCCGGAAATAACGGCCAGACTCTACGAGCGCATGCAGGCGTGGCGTGAACAAACCAACGCATCCGTCCCGACCGAGTTGAACCCGGAATACAATCAGGAATTAGAGCCACAGGGATTTATCACCTGGGCTGATGTGATGGCTGAATTGTGATGTTGCGATGAACCTGGAAGTGATGACATGAAGTGGAGAACAGTTGTATTGATTGGCTTTGGTTTCCTGATTGCAGGTTGCGGTCAGGAACAACCGATTGATCAGAAATCAGAGGTCGCCTCTGACCGGCCCAACATCATTTTTATCCTGACCGACGATCAGCGCTTCGATTCGCTCGGCTATGCGGGCAATGACATCATTCACACACCGGAAATGGACAAGCTGGCGGAGGAGGGCGTGTATTTCGAAAACGCACTGGTTACGACGCCGATTTGCTCTGCGAGTCGCGCGAGCATTTTCAGCGGTCGTTATGAGCGTGCCCACCGCTACAAATTTGGGCCGGACCCTTTGCGCCCGGAGTTTGTGGAAGATTCTTATCCGAACCTCCTGAAGAAGGCAGGGTATTACTCGGGTTTCATCGGCAAGTTTGGCGTGAAGATACCGGAATCGGAATCCCTGTTTGATGAATTTGACAGTTTCTATGTCTGGGACGAGGAAGAGCGTCCCGGCTACTACAACGTGGACAAGAAGCTCGATGGCGAAACCGTTCACCTCACCCGTTACGCTGGCCAGAAGGCACTCGACTTTATCGAGAATGCGCCCCGCGACAAGCCCTTTGCGCTCTCGCTCAGTTTCAACGCACCGCATGCCCACGACGAATCTGAGCAACAGTATTTCTGGCAGGACGAGGTGGCGCACCTCTATCAGGACATGACAATGCCCGAGCCGGCGCTGGGTGACGATGAGTATTTCGAACGCCTGCCCGAAGCCGTTCGAAAGGGTTTCAACCGCGAACGTTGGTACTGGCGCTACGACACGCCGGAGAAATACCAGCACAGCGTGAAGGGATACTTTCGCATGCTTGCCGGCATCGATCTTGAGATCGCGAAGATCCGAAACAAGCTGGCAGAGACAGGTCTTGATGACAACACTGTCATTATCTTCATGGGCGACAATGGCTACTTCCTCGGTGAGCGCCAGTTGGCCGGAAAGTGGCTGATGTATGACAGGTCAATCCGCGTGCCACTGATCATTTACGACCCCAGGGTCAAGGAGCATCGCGATATCGAGGAGATGGCTCTGAACATCGATGTTACGGCGACGATTGTCGATCTTGCCGGAATTGACATACCCAACGGCTATCATGGGAAGAGCCTAGTTCCGATTGTCAGAGGCGATACGGATACGCTATCGCGAGACGCAGTCCTGATCGAACATCTCTGGGACTTCGACAACATACCGCCAAGCGAGGGTGTTCGTACGGATGAATGGAAATACATGCGTTACGTCGATGATCCGTCAATCGAAGAAATGTATGACCTGCGCGATGATCCCGAAGAAACCAACAACCTTGTCGCTGATCCCGATTATCAGAAGACGTTACAAAAGCTCCGCGCGGAACTGAAACGGTTAACCGAGCGCTATGACCTGACATCGGATAAATGAAACGGTCGATCGCAGCTTTATTATTAGCGGTTTGTGCTGTCTCATGTGAAGTCGCCGAGCCTGAGAAACCCTTAAACTTTCTGCTCATAACGGCGGATGACCTGGAGTGGTCGACCGTGGGTGTCTACGGCTCCCAGGTCGAAAACATCACGCCGAATATCGACCAGCTTGCATCCGAGGGTCTGCGATTTACGAATGCTCACGTTAACATCGCCCTTTGCCAGCCCAGTCGGCAATCGTTGTTGACCGGCCGGTATCCTCACAACAATGGCGCGCCGGGATTCCAGCGCATCGCCGACGATGTACCCATCCTGCAAGAGAGTCTGAAGAATGCAGGTTATCTCAACGGCAGTATCGGCAAGACCCGGCACCTGCAACCTGTCGAACGATTTGGCTGGGACCTCGGGCCGGACCCTGACAACCCGGGAGAAGGCATCTGGATGCACCATCTTGGCAATGGTCGGGATATCGAGCTGTACAAGAGTTACATGACCGAGTTTCTGCAGCTCGCAAGGAACAAGGAACAACCGTTCTGGTTGATGCTAAACACGCACGACCCGCACAAACCATTTTACGGAGACGGGGGCGATGAGTTCGACTATCCCGTCAGCCGCGTGTACTCACCTGGGGAAATCGAAGTCCCTGGGTTCTTACCGGATCTGCCGGACGTTCGTGAGGAACTCGCCAGGTATTACACGAGTGTCCGCCGCGCGGACGATATTGTTGGTGCAATCCTGAAAATACTTGACGATGAGGGCTTCCTGGAAAACACACTAGTGATGTTCATCAGCGACAACGGCAGTTCCTTTCCTTTTTCCAAGGCCAATGCGTATCTCAACTCCACCAAGACGCCCTGGATTATTCGGTGGCCGGAAAAAATAACACCGGGAACGGTCGACACGACACATTTCATTTCCGGCATTGATTACATGCCCACCGTCCTCGAAGCGGCCGGACTGCAGCAAGTAGAGAACATGGATGGGGCGTCTTTCTTGACGTTGCTTCACGGGGGGCAGCAAGTCTGGCGCAAGTCGGTTTTCACCGAGATCAACACGCCCTTTAGCGGCATCTCCCTGCATATGCGGGCAATCCAGAACGCGGACTTCGGTTACATTTACAACCCCTTCTTTGGCGATGAGAAAGTTGATGTTGAGGGCAACGATGGCCCGAGCTGGGCTGCGATGGTTGAAGCCGGAAACTCTGATCCCACGATCCAGGAACGGGTGGAGCTGTTTAGCAACCGTGCGCCCGAAGAGCTATACCACTACAAGACTGATCCCGATGCTCTCAAAAACCTGATCGCGGATCCGGCCTATGCAGATGTTCTGGCGGAGTTCCGTCAGGAACTAGCCAACGAAATGTACAGGACGGACGATTTCATGCTGGAGAAATTCGAACGGGGGTTAGGCATCAAGGGCACGTGGTGATGGCTTGTGGCGTCGCGCCATCCAACTGCCATCGACGATCCAGATGGGAAATGGATTCATTCCATGCCGGGCTTTAACTGCATTATGAACGCGATTTTTTGCATATTTTTTCACCCAAAAATTTGCACAGTAGTATAGAACTGAACCGGTTAGTTAATCCAAAACTAACGCTTCATATATTTCCAGGATGGCAATCGCCTTTCTTGTTTGGCAGTCTACCTGGTGAGGCTAATGAGCCCGGCGTAATCAACAATATACCAACCGGAATAAACTGTATGCTTCCAAACCAGCCAATTTGTTCCCGAGTTCGACTAATGCGTCGTCAATCCTTCGAGTGGGATACCTCCGCCTTTCCGGCCGTCACCAAAGGCCGCATTGGCTTCCGCCACATGTCGGCGCGCAGCAGTCGCTACCAGAATATCCAGGCGTTCCAAAAGTAGGATGACAATGCGTGGAATTATCTTGCCAGTAGCGCTGTTGCTTTGTGCAGTGGCTTGTACGGACAAGGCCATCGAGCCTCCCAATGTTGTGTTCATTTTTTCGGACCAACAGCACTACCAGGCAATGGGCTCGGTGGATGACTTTTTCGACACACCGAATCTGGACGCGCTGGCAGCGTCGTCGGTAGTATTCGAAAATTCGTTTGTGACCTCGCCCCAGTGCTCACCGAGTCGTGCATCGATTGTGACGGGTTTATATCCGCACAAGACCGGCATGCTGAATAACGTGGGGTCAGCGGGCGGTACTGAATTGGCACTGCCGACGATTGCCAAGTGGATGCAGGATGGCGGCTACGTGACGGGCTTTATGGGCAAGTGGCATCTCGGGGACAATGAAACAGGCAACTCGGGTTGGGATGTGCAGGCTACCAGTGACGATAGTGAGGAGTGGGTCGATGCAGATACCACGGATCAGGCCTTGTCCTTTCTGGAACAGCACAGTGGAGGGGACAAGCCACTGTTCATGTTCCTGATGTATAACGACCCGCATGATATTTACCATTTTCAAAACCGGCCTGATCGTGACCCTGCGAGGTATGGAGACGCGGTGTTGGGAGAGAGCTGGTACAAAGAAAATCTGGAGGCGAAACCATGGCCTCAATTGGCCTACATGGAAGACAACCAGGGGCTGATTATCCATGGCAGGGAAAAGGAAGAGTGGCAGTACTACCGTGACTACTATCGCCAGAAGGTGAAACTAGTCGATGACCAGGTGGGGCGAGTCATCGCGGCGTTGAAAGCGAATGGCCTATGGGAGAACACGATCATTGTCTATTCGTCGGATCACGGCGATATGGATACATTCCACAAGTTGATATTCAAGGGTCCGTTCATGTATGAGCACATGATCCGCGTTCCGACCTTGATTCGTGTGCCACCCGAATTGGGTGGCGTGGCGCCCTATGTCGAGCGTACACACGACTGGGTGAATGTGGACATCATGCCGACTGTTTTGGATTTGGTCGGATTGGCGGTGCCGGAAGTCGATGGCGTTTCATACAAACCCCTGCTGACAGCGGGCACCCAGGAAAAGGCACGTGAGTTTGTGGTGACACAGTATTACGGCAAGCAGCAGTGGGTAAACCCGATCCGTTCGATCCGCAGCCATCAGTTCAAGTACAACCTGTACGTGGAGTTTGGTGAGGAGTTGTACGACCTTGGGAATGACCCTGAGGAGATCGTAAACCTGGCACAAGATCCAGACTACGCTGAGGTAAAGGCTGACTTGCGGAAACAATTGGACACTTGGATCGAAGAAAACCAGGACGAGTTTTACTCCTACGAGGTCACGGAAATGCAGTCGACCGGGCCGATCATGGGGCAGTAATTGAGGAATACTATGCGGAACAAACTGCAAAAACGCGCGGCTTTCATCACTGGATTGGGCTTGGCCTTGCTGGCCTGTACACAAGTGAACGCTCAGGCGACGACAGAGGCAACCGGTGTGGTCGATTATTTTACCGACAACGGCTACAGCAATACGGTCGGCACGATGCAGCACCCGGCTGGAGAGCATTACAAGGGTGTGACCTATGTTGCTTATCAAGGGCCCCTCGAGGACCCTTATGTGGTCGCTTATGACCATGCGACTGATAAGTGGTCAGGTCCATTTAAGGCAGGCGAGAGCATCATGGGTAAAACACCGGGCGCGAAGATTGACAATCACGGCAAGCCTGCGCTGATCGTTGACGGCGAGGGCTATATTCATCTCGTCTTCGGCGGTCATGGCGGTCTGCCCCGTCATGGCGTAAACGAGCTCGGCAATACACACAATGGTCAGCAGATTCACGTGGTTTCGAAGCGGCCGCAGGATATATCCAGTTGGGAAGTACTGGATAACATCACACCATTTGGCACCTACAACCAGTTTGTGAAAATGGACAATGGCGATATCTACCTGTTATATCGTCACGGCGCCCATCGCAGCAACTGGGTCTATCAGAGATCAACCGATAACGGCCGTAGCTTCGGGCCAAAGGTATCCATCCTCAAGACTCAGCCTCGCACCGATGACCCGGGTGTTCACGACTCCTGGTATGCCTGGTTCACAAATGGCCAGGGTGACAAGATCATTGGGGCTTACAATTATCACCGTTGTCGGGAGCCCGCCCATATTGGTGAGCGCCATAACGGCTATTACATGGTGATGAACACAGATGACCATGTATGGCGCAACGTAAATGGGGAGAAGCTCACAGTACCTGTCACCAAGAACTACGCCGATGAAATGACATTTTACACATGAAAGAACCCGATTCGCGCTTGCATCAATGATACGAAACTCTCATCCGGATGCGCGCATCATCGCTGCCGGCAATACCGGCTTGCACCGGAACGCTGGCCGGTCTTGGGGTCGCTGACGAGCGAATCGCGTTCGACGAATTCTAGGAAACGATATGAATCTTCAGACAGTATCGATATTCAGGTTTTTATGCGGGTTACTGCTAATAGGTGTTTATTCTTGTGGCAACGCGCAGAGTGCTGACAAACCGAACATCATTTTTATTCTTGCGGATGATTTAGGCTATAACCAGGTCGGCGCTTATGGCGACACGCCTATAAAGACGCCCAATATTGATCAACTCGCGGCTAGCGGTATTCGATTTACCCAAGCCTACTCAGGCAACACCGTTTGTTCCCCTTCCAGGGTATCGCTTTTCACCGGTCGTGACGGTCGATTCATGGAGAACAATTCGAACACTGTTCAGTTAAAAGAGATCGACGTCACATTCGCACAGGTATTGAAACATGCCAACTACGATACTGCGCTGTTCGGCAAGTACTCGATCGGCTCGCAAATGGGCGTTACAGATCCATTGTCGATGGGGTTTGACTACTGGTACGGGATGTATGCGATCCTGGAAGGTCACCGCCAGTACCCGCATTTCCTCTGGCGTGATAACAAGAAAATTCGTATCGAGGAGAACGAGGGTGGCAAGAATGGTGCGTACGTACAGGAGCTGTTTGCCAAAGAAGCGATCAAATACATAGAACAGGAACACGACAACCCGTTCTTCATCATGCTGAACTTCACCTCACCGCACGGCGAACTGGCAGCACCGGAAGAATACGTTCGTCAGTACGACCATTTTCCGGAAATCCCTTACACCGGCATGTCCACCGGCACGCCGAGCGACAAATATGCCTGGTATTACCCGACGCCCGTCGAGAATCCTCATGCAACACTCGCTGGCATGGTCACCGCTCTGGACGACTATGTCGGTCAGATCGTCCGCGTGCTGGAAGAAAAGGGCATCACCGATAACACGATCATCTTTTTCACATCTGACAACGGCCCGCATGATGAGGGCGGCGGCGATCCGGAGTTCTTCCGCGCGTCTGAACCGTACAAGGGTATGAAACGCGATGTTTATGATGGTGGCATCCATGTTCCCATGATCGTGCACTGGCCAGAAGGAATCGCGAAAGCACGCGTTGACGATACCCCATGGTATTTCGCTGATGTGTTGCCGACATTTGCCGACCTGGCAGACGTCCCCCTAAATTCCGTACCCAGACTCAGAATCAACGGCGTTTCCATTCGCACCCTGTTGCAAAGCGAGCCTGGTGAAGTCGGTGAACGTATTTTGTATTGGGAATTTGGCAAACAGGCAGGCGACCCGAATTCCGGCATCATCGGTGAGATTTTTCAGGCTGCTCGACGTGGCAAATGGAAAGCAGTTCGTTATGGTTTGGATGCCCCGGTAGAACTCTACGATATCGAAGAAGACCCGGCCGAAAGCAACGAGCTCTCAGATGAATGGATTGACGTCCATCAGGAATTTGTTGACCTGTTCGAGAAGTACAAGGACTGATTTAATGAGCCCTTATCCTTTTTGCAGTTCGGCCTGCTTTTCCTTTTGCATTATCCAGACCGTTGCCGAAATGAAGTAAATCAATGTCGGTGCTATCAACCAGGTTCTGAACCAATCCAGATCACCGCCAAGATAGACCTGGACAGACATTGCGCCGCAGGCTGCAAGTGACAGGTACGCAGTCAGTCGTGCGATAAGGAAACTCGTGCTGGTGTTTTTCGCAAGCGTCTCGGCGGACTTTTCGGCGTCATTCTTCAGGAACGCTTTCTCATCCAGTTGACGCTGTTTTTCAGCGCCTTCCATATCGGCTGCTTCTGCGTAGGCACCTTTTGCACCCATCATTCTTGCCAGACCGATGTACAAGAGCGTGGCGAAAATCCATATTGGGATCAGCAGGAAGAACAAATGCAATGTGCCGCTTCGCTCCAGGTAGAGCGCCAGGATCAGCGATACGATCCAGGTCAGTACGGCGGCGAAATTGGTCGTGTTCTTTCGGTAGTGTGACCAGTAGCGGGTGAATCCTATTCTGGGAAAAATCCAGTGCTCTGTTACGATGACGGCGCCAACGGGGGCCAGCATCAATCCCATAATTCCGACGAAACCCAGCAGTTTTGTGAATACGAACGGAAAGCAGGCAATGATAGTCGTTGCGATACCCGCGATCACCGTAACCCGGGTTCTGCTCCAATCGTGATTTAGCGATTGAAACGCAAGACCGGCACGGTAGATGGTTGGATTGGACGTCGTCCAGCCGGCAATGATCACCGCGATGATGCCAGCGAGACCCAGTGACTGAAATGCCACTTCACCAGCGTCAAGCTGAGTTATCGAGCTCTTCAGTATTAGCGCCACGCCGGCGCCCATGATTCCCGCACAGATCCAGGCAACGTAATGGCCGATAAACATGCCAAGCGCCGAGAAGTAGCCGTAACCGGACTTGCGGGCGAAGCGCAGCAAGGTCAGATCACCCAGACTGCCGTGCATGGCCAGATTACAAATCCAGGCAAAAGCTGCAACATGCCAGAAGCCAATGTCTGACCCGGTATCGACCCAGATGTAGGCATCGGCTACGGTGACAAAATCGTCAAGGCTGTTGATACCCGATACGTTGACGGTCGCCTTTGTCAAAACCGGCAGTATGGCCAGAGCACCAGCAACAAACATCAGGATCATCCACGGCGCACAAATCTGGGCGAAGTGGGCCACCTTCTTGAACCCTTTGGCGGCCACAAAAACCACGACAGCACCCACCAAAACAGCTACCAGGACAAAACTGATGTCGGTCGGGTACCAGTTCACCTGGGGCGGGATGCCGAAAAGCACTCGAACCGCCGATGCAGACACGGTAATCATCGCGCCCGCCAAGATGGCGAACAAGATTCCATTGATGACGCTGTACAGTTTAATGGTGCCCGGGCCCGCAATTTTTTCGAGATAGGCGTACAGCGTAAGGCGGGTATCGGTAGCGATCGGTGCGGTGACCAAACCCCACGTCAAAACCGCCATCAAATTACCCAGCAGCAGCCCGTACAAGATGTCGTGAGTGCTGACACCCCATGCCACGAACAATGCACCGATCACAAATTCGGTGCCCGCAACGTGTTCGCCCGCATAACTGGCGGCAAATCGACGTGCCGGCTGCAAATGTTTGGGCGCTACAGGCTTTGTTTCAAATTCAGGTGTTACAGCCAATTCAGGTTCCCCCGCCATGTTTCGCTCATAATAGCGCAAAGACCATCAGCACTGAACGAGATCATTTATTATCACTCCAAAGCTATTGCTGCGTTGCTTAATTGAGCATAAATGATTAGATTTGGGAGTAATTTAGTCATTCTAAAACACGATCAGGACCTCCCCATGCTGGAAAAGCAGCGGCATCAGCTCATTCTCGACATTCTGGCGGACCAGCAGTTTGCCAGCGTACGCGCCCTTTCGTCCCAATTGGGCGCATCAGAGGCGACTATCCGCCGGGACATCACGAAGATGGCTGCAAGCGGCCAGCTGAACAAGATTCGTGGCGGCGCAGAAGATATTGGTGACCACGCGGGGCAGACCAAGCGGGGCCGTGTGAAAGGCTCGGTATTTCTTGCGGACAAAGAGAGGCACGCCAACAACAAGCGCCTGATTGCAGAACGAGCAGCTGAGCTCTGCGAAGATAATGAAGCCATCATCATTAACGGCGGCAGCTCTACTTATATGATGGGTGAGTTCCTGGCCAAACGGCAACTGAGTATTCTCACCAACTCTTTCGTATTGGCGCAATATCTTTCCGAAAACAGCACCAACCAAGTGACGGTTCCCGGCGGCGAAATTTATCGCAAACAGGGGATCATACTGAGTGCCTTCGAGAACGACACCATTCAGCATTACCATGGCAGCAAAATGTTCATGGGTACGCCGGGTATCTCTAGCCAGGGCGTCACCGAGTCGGATCCTTTGCTGATTCGCGCAGAGGAGAAGCTCAGGAAGCAATCAGACAAACTGATTGTTTTGGCGGACAGCTCGAAGCTGGGGAAGCGCAGTAATTTTATCTTCACACCGCTGTCCGATGTGGATGTGCTCATAACCGACAGTAATGCTGACCCTGAACTGGTTCACCAATTCGAGGCGCAGGGCGTCGAGGTAATTACTGTGGCTGCGGTAGCTGAAGAACCAGACACTTCTGCCTAAGTAATACCCCTGTGCCGATGGACGCTCTGATTCAGACTCAATCGTTTCCTGTTTTAGGGGTGCTGCTCCATGCAATTGGTGGACTGGCCGCGGCGAGCTTCTACATCCCGTATAAGAAAGTTCGGCACTGGGCCTGGGAAAACTACTGGTTGGTCGGCGGCTTTGTTAGCTGGATCATCGCTCCGTGGGTGCTGGCAATGCTCATCCTTCCCCAGACACCGGTCATTCTGGCTCAGGCGCCGATTAATTCGATCTTATGGACGGTATTCTTCGGTGCTGTATGGGGTATCGGGGGGCTGACGTTTGGACTAACGATGCGATTCCTGGGTGTCGCTTTGGGTTACGCCATCGCGCTTGGACTAACGGCCGTATTTGGCACGCTGATTCCACCGCTGTTCAGCGGAGAATTATTCGTCATCGGCATTATTCTTGGTGGAACTGCCGGAAGACGCAAAGAAGCTGAGTTGACCGATGAGCAGAAGCGGGCTTCGATTGCTGAGTTCAATTTTGCGAAGGGCGTGGTTGTCGCCATCGTTGCGGGCGTCATGAGTGCCTCTATGGCGGTGGCTTTCGTCGCCGGCAAGCCGATCGCTCAGCTGGCAATTGATAATGGCGCTCCTCCGCTTTGGCAGAACCTGCCGGTTCTTATTGTGATCCTTTTCGGCGGTTTCGTTACCAACTTCCTTTGGTGTGTGACGCTCATCATAAAGAATGGAACATGGAGTGAGTTGTTCGGTAGAGGGACAGCAAACCAGGAGTCGACTCCAGCGTTGGGTCGGCGCCGGCTATCGCTGAATTTCCTTTTCTGCGCAATAGCGGGTTTTACCTGGTATCTGCAATTCTTCTTTTACGGCATGGGAACGACGCAGCTCGGAAAATACGAGTTCTCGAGCTGGACCTTGCACATGGCCTTCATCATCGTGTTCAGTACGCTTTGGGGGCTGGCGTTACGGGAGTGGAAAGGCGCCAGTCGGGCGACACATACCTGGAATGCAGCCGGGTTGATCGTGTTGATATTGAGTATGACTACAGGCACTTTCGCCTTTTGCACGACAGGTAGAACGGTGGATGACAATGCGTAGGTGGAAATAAAGAGAAAAATTATTTCTGCGTCTTCGCGTTTGAACAGATCAGCCGCCACCTGCGCCTTGTTGGCATTGTCCACCATGCCCGCATCGATAACATCGACACCCATGGCGCCAATTCGATCGTAGATTTCCGCGTGGTAGCTATTCAGGTTATCGAGCAATCCG
>PVMS01001525.1_pt1 | contig 12642 bp, 14 predicted proteins | sample 1853461 | NCBI WGS metagenome assembly PVMS01 (sample SAMN08582032, study PRJNA380276) | Marine sediment metagenome, whole genome shotgun sequencing project. | isolation source: ocean sediment barecode stripped | collected 2017 | reverse complement strand
TGATTCACCTGGAAGTACTGATGGCAATTACTCTAACGGTATCCAAATAGTCTGGAGCACTCCTTACTTGGCAAATAACCAAAAAGAAGGACACCTGCCCGATTGTAGTTATCCGGTCATCAACTGGTTTTTTACAAAAGGCAGCCGGTTGATAATCGGATAACTCCAACCGGGCAGGTGTCCATCTTTTTGATTTTTTGCCAAGTAAGGGGTGCTCCAGCTAAGTTGGATACCGTTAGTTTAATTGCTGTCAGTACCTCCAAATGTATCATTTTCCCAGTACAGTGTAAAATTATCGAAGACATTTTCTTTTTTTTCTTTCTCGGCAAACGCGGGGGACGGTAGAAAAAAGAAAAGTGTCAATATTGTCAGGAAGGCGATTTTTAGGTCCAAATATAGAATGCAGTTTATCAGTTGGCTGAGCAACGGTATTTGCATTTAGCGCCTGCGTATTCGATATATACGAGTTAAGACCGTGTTTAGACACTTATCAGAAGCTGTCATATCTTACCAATATGAAAAAATTTTGATGTTATCAGGATGTTGAGATAAGTGTTTCGTATCTGTAATTCGGAATGATAGCCTGTAGCTATTTTCGATCTTAACAATACCACAATATATGGGAATGGTCTATTGCGATCTTAATGCTCGACTTCTTGCCTAATGTCGCACCTGCAAATTATTTGAATTAATAGCAGATTTAGTTCGTAAATCAAGCATTTTAGGACTTTAATTTTTCCAGGTTCAAGGCAGGAATCTTCAATTTGGGCTCCAATGGACAAACCACAAGATATAGGATTTTCTGACCTCAACCAAGACCTGTAGTTGAGGGTATGGCCAGATGGGATACTCGTTCCGCATCAAAGGAATTAATGGGGTTTGTGGCGCGTCGATACATTGCAGTTATCAACAGCCTGAGGAATATTCTAAAATATTACAAAAAAGGTGGAGCACTCAAATTTGGTTACATTCCAAACCGCCTCGTATATACGAGAAGGTTATCAAATAGATAAACAAAAATTTGGCAACTTACAGACAGCGTGATAGCTCAACTACCCAACAGCCGGCCAAGGAAGCCCTTCTTCTTAGGTTCAGGAGGAGGAAGGTCGAGGTGTTTACAGATGACACTTTCGAGCTTTTCATCTGAAACATCGGAACCTTCAACTACGATTTCTTCTCCTACCATAACGGCAGGAGCGACCGGCAGATCAAGCTCAAAATACTCATCGGTATTATATTCTGCTATAGGTTTTGATATGGTTTCGATTTCAATGTCATACTTTTCGCCCAGCCTGGGCATCATCTTTAAAAAATGCTTTCACGGCTTACCATTGGGCTCGTTGAAAAAGAATCTGACTTTTAGCATGTCTCCCCCCTTTTTGAAGATTGTGAAATTCTTGAAGGATTTGCTTCTTTGGGGTAATTGGATTCCTTACAGAAATTTTTATTATTCGCTAAAGGAGCTTTTTAGCTTCCGCCATTCTGATCAAAAATTGATCCGCTGGTAGAAAATCCACTAGGCGAAGGTTTCTTTGTTCATTCCCCTGGTGGTCTATAAAAACAACTGTTGGAACCCCTTTGACCTCATATCCCTTTAATAGTTGTTCATGAACCGGATTACCCTTACGTGTTAGGTCAACTTTAACCATAATAAAGTCCTGTTCCGCCTGTTTGACGATTTCTGCATCATGAAAAGTGATCTCTTCAAGTTCACGGCAAGGACTACACCAGTCAGCATAAAAATCAATGATGACCGGCTTCTTTAATCTTTTCGCTTCTGATAAAAGTTCATCGGAATATGGTTGCCAAGTTACGCCAGGCCCTTGCATGACCCATGACCCTGTAAGCATTGTAGCAATAACCAGGCTCACAATAACAACACCAGTTCGAATCCATTCAATGCTCGAAAGCTCGCCTTTGTCCTATCGATCCATCCTAAGTGGAGCCCTGCTGCCAAAGCCACGGCTGCTAAAAAAAAGATTCCTACCGTTTTGGGCAAAACAGGTCTAATGAAATAGGCAGCCATACCCACCAGAACCCATCCCATGAGCTTTCTTACCCAGATCATCCATTCACCGGAGCGAGGAAGTTTATCTATCTGTCCTGAAAATATGGCCAGAAAAAAAAGAGGCAAACCAAGGCCGAGACTAAGGGTGAAAAATATAATAAACCCCAGCCATGGGCTACCCATGCTTGCTACCCAAGTAAGCAACCCTAAAACAAAGGGACCGATACAGGGAGCAGCTACCACTCCCAGCATTAACCCCATGAATAACGTCCCCAAATATCCTGCATAAGATTTGGACGCAACCTGCATGAAGCCGCTTGGTAGCCGCAATTCCCAGAAACCAAAAAGACTGGTAGCAAAAACAATCAAAATAGCGGCCACCGTAGCAAGCACCAAGGGACTCTGAAGCATGGCCCCCATAAGACCTCCAGTCATGGCAGCAACCACACCAAGGGTTGAATTTGTGATCGATAAACCACAAATATAACATAATCCATGACCGATTAATTGGCCCTTACCACTACGACCACCAAAATACGAGACAGTGATGGGAATCAAAGGATAAACACAAGGGGTTAGATTAAGGGCCATGCCTCCTGCAAAGATACCCAAAAGGGTCCAAACCATAGCCCAGCCATATAGGCGCCCAGGTGTCTCTGGTTTTTGGGACATTCCGGAGAGTCCTGCCGGGGTAATCTCCACAGGCAAGCCTCTGGCGTGCCATTCTGGATAACCCATTGGGTCACGATAAACATTCCTGTAACCGAGCTTCACAGCCACACGGGCTGCCGAGTCGCTTCGGACTCATGCCAATCCCGCTCAGTAAAAAACGATGAACCGATCCTTATCTGAACCTATGAATGCCTCAAGATCCCCTTTTTTTCGCCACCTTGAAAGCCAGGTCGGCTCGATTGGAAAGTTCAAGGCACCTTTGATATGGCCTGTCCGGTATTCCCATTCCTGGCGCGTGTCCACCAAAAGGAGTCTATCGGGATTATTGTTGTAGCGCTTCCATAGCTCTTCCGTATTGATGATATGATATCCACCCTGCTTCGTCTCGGCTTGGACATCCTCCCAAGTCGCCTCTTTCAGGATAACGCTACGGTTGGTAAACCAGAGGGCTCCAGCTGTAATAGCGATGGCCATAAAGGCCAAAAGAGTCTTTCTAACACTGTTCATCTTAATCCTTCCTTACAATATTCCTGCTCTTTTTAATTTTGTAACTAAGAAATCGGCCCCTGATCGAGATAGTCCCAATCCCTCCGCAAGATCCGTTGGATCTAAGGAATTGGCCTTTTTAATGAAAGCAATCACTTCACTTTCCAGTTCTTCCAGCCAGCTTTCAAAAAGGACAAGTACTTCGGGATCTGCCACAGCAGAAAGCTGTTTGGACTGGGCAACTTTCTCCACCAGACTTTGGCACATTTTCGTTGGATCGACACCTTCGTCCATGCATTCCGCCAGTCAGAGATGAACCAGGCTGGTTACTTTATCGTCACCGGAGTCACCAATAAGGTTCATAACAAACCTAATTCGTGCATCTTCATCCAAAAGCGGAAAAAGGCCCTTTAATACAAAGGATAATGCAGATGCTGCTTCTTGGGGTTCCATGTTGTTTACTAATTCTTGAATTTTGTTTGTGCTCATAGGGTCATCTCCCCAGGTCAAAAAGTTTTTCTTCGTGCCAACAAATCCGTGGCTAACATATCCAAATTCATAAGAATATCAATTATCCTTTCGTCGGCCATTTCATAGTATATAAACGGTCCGTCTCGTTCGACTTTAACCAGAAGCGACCTTTTCAACTCTTTCAGATGATGGGAAATCAGCGGCTGGGACAGCTGAAGCTCCTCGACGATTGCTGATACCGATTTTTTTCTATTGCTGATGCATAGCAGTATTCGCAAACGGTTTTCATCGCTGAGGCTTTTTGCTAAAAAGGCCGGTGCCTGCAGGTTTTCCATAAGCGAACTATTTTTATGATTTTTCTTTAGCAATTGTCTTCCTCCATACCTAAGCCATTAAGACTCCGAGCGTGCTACATCACCGGGAATCTCTAAGATAAAATATAAACATATAAATGTAAACTTATATGTTAATACATAGAATGTCAAGCAAAATCTTTAGATTTCTCTATACATATCTGTTATCAGGATTTAGGCTGCAACCAGGCAGCGGTGATAGAAGTGAAACGTGCGAAGTGTTTTGGACTCTATTTTCTGTCTGTTGAGGGTTAATTAAGCCGTTCCATATACTTTAACCTTAAGATTGACCTTTGATACCTTGCAAAAAGAGCAAATATCTAATGATTCCAGACTAATGTGATACTAAAAACGTATCTGGCGCTCAGTTTCAGAATTTTAATGAAAACATATCATCCCTCCAACACTATATGTTGTATAATTTCGTCTCGGATCTTCCCGGCTTTTAAGTGACGATGTGTTGCCTGTATCTTCTATTCCATAAAATTGAAGGTTTCGTACCGAAATCGCAACGTTTATGCGACAAATTCAGTGCTAATAGAGGCACGGAATCGATCATTTCATCCATACATTAGAAATAAATAGGTTTTGATCACCTTATTTACCTCTGCCAGCTTTTTTTCTTGTCCTGCGCTTTCTATAATCTATATCCTGCGGTGCTGGTAAATATTTATCTTTATTTACTCCACAGAGTGGGCAAGTCCAATCATCCGGGAGATCATCAAAGCTAGTTCCCGGCGAAGCTCCAAAAGGGTCTCCCTTTTCAGGATTATAAACAAATCCACAAACAGAGCACTGCCATTTATCCATTTTCTGCATTTCAAAAACTTCTGATTAGTATACGTTTTCAGAATCCTTTATTGACGGTCTCGTAAAAAGTCCAACTTCTGCGTTATGCTGCATTTCGTAATCATTCAACGTACGATAGGTACGCCTCATGATTACAAAATTTGCACGCCTTGAATTTGAACTTTTTACGAAACCGTCTAAATCGGACTTTTACGAGTTCATCTTTATTGGTTCTTGAATTCTCATGATATATTACGGTTCTTCTCCAATTTGGTTGGAGAAAAGGGTCCAAGGATTCAAGTGTCAGTTTTCTAGAGATTGTATCAGAGCTTTTAACATTCTTTCGATTTCTGCTATGTCTTTTTTTGCTGTTTCACTAGTTTTGCTCAGCATATTTTATGGATAGCGCCTTGCGGTTGTAGTGAAAAATGATTCATAACCTGAACTCAGGTCTCTATAGATCCTCCTCAAGTAAAGCCCGCACCTGCAGTGCATGTGTAACAATGATCCGATGTAGCGATATGGGTGCCCGGCTCCGGAGGACCCGGCATCTCGGAAACATGGATTTTGCGCCCTCCCATAAAAAGACCTCTGGCCAAATTAAAGTCACAATCGTAAAGGTACCCGTCCCAGGAAACAGAGACAAGTTTTCGGCACATAACGCCGTCTACGGAGCAAGGGTTGTAACTGGAATATAGTTTTTCCATATATTTGTGGAAGTTACCTGATTTTTCGAGCCACTGACGAAATCTTCCCAGAGGGACATTGGCAAAATTAAAAAGGTTGTTGAAAACGATGCCCCATTTTTTCTTCAAAACCTGACGGAATCTCTTTTCCATCCCGACCTGCAAGGGAGGAAGAAATGCCCCTGTGGGGTTGGACACCAGGTTGAGTTCCAGGCCTGACCCATTGTGTCCATAGCCCAGAGCATTCAACTTTTTCAAAGCATCAATGCTGATTTGGAAGCTTTTATCTCCTCTTTGCGAATCGGTCTGAAGCTCATTTAATGAAGGAAAAGAAGCCACGATTACCACGCGCAAAGATTTCAACAGCTCAATCAAGTGATCCCTTTTTCCGTCATTTAAGGCGGACAGATTCGAGCGCAGCATAATCCTTGGCGCCAGAGAAGTCATTTCCTCAATCAGCTTGCCAATGTTCGGGTTCAGTTCGGGTGCGCCGCCGGTTATGTCTATGGTTTCAAATTGGCTCCGTCGAGCATAAGAGATTGCCTCGTTTACTATTCCTGCTCCCATGTTTTCCTTACGGCCGGGACCGGCATCCAGATGACAATGGCGGCATATCTGGTTGCAGAGAAAACCGACGTTAACCTGCAACGTATGGGTTTTATCCCGGTTTAATTTTAGACTGTTACGTGAGAGGTTCAGGCTAAAAGGCGCTACACCCGTTGATTCATCCGAGGACATTATTGCCTTTGCATGTGATATTTGCCTGGTAGACATAACATTACTCCTCATGCATCTCTTTTACATCGATAATTTTTCAGCAATATTACGCATCTGAACGCCATGAACAAGAGAGGCGCCACCGCGTATTGCAGTTACTATATGGATAGCTTCAGTCATCTCAGCCAAGTTAGATCCCTTTTCAAGGCATGCCTGCGTATAGGCATCAATACAGTACGGGCATTGTACGGTATGAGCAACAGCAAGGGCAATAAGCGATTTTTCTCTTTCCGTAAGTTCGCCTTCGGCAAACACGGCACCATAATAATCAAAAAATTTTTTTGCTAGTTCCGGCGCATCCTTTCCAATCTCTTCAAATTTCAGCAAGTCTTCTGGTTTGTAGTATGCTTCCATTCCAGGTATCTCCTTTCCATAGAATATATTTTTCTTTACTCTTTACAGATATCAGAGCCGCAGGCTCTCCCCCTTAGATGAAAAAAGAACTTAAGACTTTTCTTAATCTTATCGGAGAATATCTTGGGGGAGAAAAATGTTCCGGCAACCTTTTTGTTGATTTCACCGATTGTAGGATATGGATGCACTGCGGAAGCAAGTGTAGAAAGCTTTACTTTGCCGTTTAATACAGCTACCCATTCATTGATCAAATCCCCTGCATGGGGTCCTAAAATCTGAACTCCGATGGGTTTTTCTTTCTCATCCAGAATCATTTTAATCTTACCGACTATTTCCCCTTCTGCCAGGCTTCTGTCGTTATCCTTGAATGCTTCTGTCCAGACAGAATAATCGATTCCTGTCGCTTTTGCTGCTTTTTCGTTCATTCCAATGCTTGCAAGCTCGGGGTCGGAGTAGGTGCACCACGGCAATAAGGTATAATCGGTTTTACGGGGGAGATGAAAAATCGCATTACTGATCACAATACCCCCCTCGTAACCGGCTGCGTGAGTGAACTGGAAACCACCGTTGACATCCCCGGCAGCATAAATATGTTTGTGGTTCGTTCGCAACCTTTTATCTACACTGATGCCTCTTTTGTCAAATTTAACACCGATGTCCTCAAGACCCAGCCCACCGGTGTTGGCGGATCTTCCCATTGCAACAAGGATTGTTTCTGCTTTTAGACTAATAGTCTTTCCCTCATTATCTTTTATGATCACCTCTTTCTCGCTGCCCAGGTCTTTTGTGGCCTCAATAGAAGCATTTAAGTAGAATACAACGCCTTCCGAACCCATAACATTCATGACTTCATCAGCCATGTCCTTGTCTTCTTTCCCAAGGATCTGGTCAGCGCGATCAACGATAAAGACCTTGGTCCCCAAGCGATTAAACGCCTGTCCCATTTCTGTCCCTATGGGTCCGCCACCTAATATGATCATCGATTTAGGCAAATGATCCAGATAAAATATCTCCCTGTTGGTGATATAGGGGGTTTTATCCAAACCCTCTATGGGAAGAGAGGCAGGGGAGGAGCCTGAAGCGATGACCCAGTTTTTTGCTGAATATGTTTTCCCGTTCAACTGTAATGTATGCTCATCTGTAAATTTTGGTTCTCCAAATTCAACCTTGGCCCCTAATCCGCAGAATCTTTCCTCAGAATCATGTTTTTGAATTATGTCTATAACGGATTTGATCCTTTTAGATACCTGCTTAAAGTCGGCCGGGGGCACATCAGCTTGAGGCAGTCCGAATTTCTTAGCATTTTTCATCATGTGATAAACATGAGCCGTTTTGATCAACGTTTTGCTGGGAACGCATCCAAAATGCAGGCAGTCACCACCCAGTTTTTTTTCTTTTTCTACGAGCAAGGTTTTGGCACCAAGCTGGGCGGCACCGGACGTAACGGTTAGTCCCGCCGAGCCACCTCCTATAATTCCAATATCGAAATCGTAATCAGACATGATATCCTCTCAAATTGTTAATCAGTTACCTAATACATAAACGTTATATACCCACCATCCAGTCGAAATCTGATATAAAGCCAGTACCAAAATAGTCAGATTAACAAGGCCATGGACAAATGGAAGGAATGTGCGCTTTTTTTTCTTTCGATTCATATGCAGGCCGGAAAATAGCCCAAAAAGTATAAGAGGTAGTATTACCAAAGCAACTTTGCCGTGGATTCCTGTTACTAAAAATCCATGCCAAGTCATATATGCGATACTCGCTCCACCCAGTATGCCGGCCAGCCAACTTGCCATTACGATCTTTCCCAAAAGCACATGCCGTTTCCAATTGAATTTCACTTTTTGTTTTAGATGAAGGGACCGAAATCGCTGAACACCGAGATAGAAAACATATAAGCCTAAACATGTGGCAGATAATTGAATGATTGGATGGATACTCAGCAAATCTCTATCTCCTTATTATTGAGATGGTTTGTAATTAAATCAGGAGTCGGGGAGTTTTTTCGTAAAACAGCCCCATGGATAATATAAACTCCCCGACTGCTCAATTAAATATTATTTAAAATCGTGCACTAGGATGAAGTCGTTATTTGCCCTTGTTCCGTGACATCCGATACAGCCCTTGGGTTTTCCGAATTTATCCGCTTTTCCTTCAAGCGTATATTTGGCCCAGAACCAATCTCCGTCAATTGGGTTGTAACCATTGACTTTGTACATCACTGTAATGGCTTTCAGTGCGTTGTCCTTACCATAATTCTCTTTGACTTGGATCGAACCATACTGAACCGGTGGCCCTAAAGAATTCACAGCACGGTCGTTGACATAAACCTTATGTAACGGTCCGTGAGGAGCTCGACCTGGCTGCATTCCCTGGTGATCCGACCAAAAAGACCACTTGGTATAAGGCGAAGTTTCTGTGATATACTTCCATAGAGCATCAGGATCAGGGCCTGGCATTTCCGCAAGTGCGATTGAACCTATAACCATGCACACTGCAAAAACGATAATACTTGCTACGGTTAAGGATTTCTTCATTTTTTCTCCTTTCTTTTCGGTTAAATTATAATTAATGCTGCAAAACATTACAGCAATGCCTCAACGATTTAATCATTTCAGGGGTCGGATAGTTTATATTATCCATGGAGCTCTTTTAATAAAGCTCTCCGACTGTCCAATTATTTCAATATCAGCGAATCCGGATGTTTCTTTTTCCATTTCTTCCACCGAGTATCTTCGGAAGAGATCTTGGGGAGCCACCTTTTGAAATATTGTCCCTGAATTCCCATTAGCCCCTTTTTATAGGGGTACCAGAGCGTTTCGGTTTCCTTGTCATATAAAACAAACGTACTTTTGTAGGTCCAACCGGAAGGCGCAAGTGTCAACAATCGACCATCAATTTCACGGCTGTACACAGCCGCTAAATTGACAAGAGGTCAGTACCCGACCGCAATCTTTTTATCTTTAATCTGAGTATTGGCAATCTCGTGATACTTGAGTTTTGGAACAGAGTAGGCTTGTGCCTCTGTACCGTCTGCAATACCTATAACTCGGGGATTTTGAAAATTTGAAGAACTGCCGTCTTTTAAATAAGAGTCGTCAAGAGGAGTAAATGCATTTTTGCCGATTCCGTATTGAAACAATTCAGGCCTAAAGTCAAGTGTCATTGCCTGTGTAACGTCCCAGCGTTCACCTTTTTGATCTTTTATATATGTTTTCCCTCCTTTTCTTAGGACATAAGCCGCGGAGGAAATTGACACAAAAATCAAGACAACGCCGAGAGAGATAACAATAGATATAAATTGTCTTCTAATCATGTTGCCTCCTATGGATTTTATTTGTAATTGTCCATTCAATTCATGAGCTGTAGAAAATAGTGCTTTCACTTCTTCGTCGTTTTAATCTTCAAAACCTTACATGAATATGAAGAAAAAAAGTAAGCGCCTTGGATTCAAAGACAATTTTTGGTTTGCATTTTCAAGATGCGTAGATGGAGCACTTCTGCACAGCCATTGCCGCTTCCTGCAAGGCTTCGGCAAAGGTCGGATGGCCGTGAATAGTGCGGGCAATGTCTTCGGAACTTGCGCCGAATTCCACAGCCAGCACACATTCAGCAATCATGTCCGCTGCGCGTGGTCCGATAATGTGTACGCCCAAAATTCGATCTGATTTTGAATGAGCGATCATCTTGACAAAGCCGTCTTTTTCTCCCATACACCGGGCTCGTCCTGCACCGGAGAAAGGATATGACCCCACACAATATGGAATATTACGCTCTTTTACCTGTTCTTCGGTTAGACCGACACTGGCAACCTCCGGCCAAGTATAGACCACCGCCGGAATAGCATCATAATTTACTTCCCCGGGGAGACCGGCAATGCATTCGGTAGCGGCAATACCTTCAGCCGAAGCTTTATGGGCCAGCATGGGCCCAGGTATTAGATCACCGATGGCATAGATTGTGGAAATATTTGTGCGATAAGATTCATCCACCAATACATGGCCGGTGCTAGAGTCGATTTTTACGCCGATCTCTTCCAGTCCCAGATTCTGTGTCAAAGGCCGTCGTCCCACAGCCACAAGAAGGCGATCACAGGACAAGGCCTCTTTTTTGCCTTCGGCTTCAAGAGTCATCCGGACTTTGTTTTTGGAAATTTTGGCCCCGGAAACCATGGTGTTCAAGCGGATTTCAAAACCCTGCTTTCTTAGAATACGATCCAGGGCTCGGGACACCTGTCCATCAAGAGAGGCGGCAATCTGAGGAAGCATTTCAACCACGGTAACTTTTGCGCCCAGGCGCAACCATACCGCCCCCAATTCCAACCCGATATAACCGCCCCCTACAATTCCAAGATGCTTGGGGACTTCTTTAAATTCCAGGGCTTCGGTTGAAGTTATGATCCATTTGCCGTCGAATTCAAGGCCCGGGACCTGTACCGGTGTACTGCCGGTCGCCAGCATGATAGAACCGGTTTCCAGTATCCGGAAATTTTCCTTGCCGGAAGAACCGGTATTTTCCGCTACCTCCACGCGGTCCTCTCCCACAATACGGGCTGTGCCATGAAAAATCCGAATGTTGTTTCCCTCCAGAAGTTTTCGAACATTATCGGTGAGCTCTTCAACGACCTGTTCTTTGCGAGCCATCATGGTGGAGAGATCCAGGCTCAACTTGCCTGTTTTAATACCGTGATCTGCAAAGTGATCCTTGGCCAGGTGGAAGTATTCACTGGAGTCAAGCAGGGCTTTACTCGGGATGCATCCGACATTTAGGCAAACCCCGCCAAGACGGGCATCCTTTTCAACGCAGGCTACTTTCAAGCCGAGCTGGGCAGCACGTATGGCAGCCACATATCCTCCGGGGCCAGTACCAATTACGATAAGATCATAAATTTTTTTCTGAGTCATATTAAATCTCCATCAGAATCCGTTCAGGATTTTCAATATATTCCTTGATCCGTAATAGAAAGGTGACCGCTTCTCTGCCGTCCACAATGCGGTGATCATAACTAAGGGCCACGTACATCATGGGCCGGATTTGCACTTCATCATCGACAACCACTGGACGTTTTTCGATCTTGTGCATTCCTAAAATACCGCTTTGAGGCATATTCAAAATCGGGGTGCTGAGCAGAGAACCAAAGATGCCGCCGTTAGTGATAGTAAAAGTACCACCCTCCAGATCTGACAGTTCAAGGCTGTGGGTTTTAACTTTCTCCACATAATCGACAATGGCATGTTCGAGTTCTGCAAAACTTAAGCTTTCACCATTGCGGATTACCGGCACCACCAGGCCTCGTTCGGTGCCGATGGCAATGCCGATGTGATAATAGTGGTGGTAAACAATCTCCTTTCCGTCAATAAATGCATTAACCTCTGGGAATTCTTTAAGGGCTTCAATGCTGGCTTTGATAAAAAAAGACATATACCCCAAAGACACACCGTACTTTTTCTGAAAGGCTTCCTTGAACTGAGCCCGAAGGGTCATGGTGTGACTCATGTCGATTTCGTTAAAGGTGGTGAGCATAGCGGTGTTTTGCTTGGCCTCCAGAAGGCGGGATGCAATTCGCTGCCGAATCGGGCTCATTGGCTTTCGACTAACCTCTACTGCTTTGGATACACTATACTCTTTTAATACTTCAGGTATTGCAAGCTCCCGATGGGGAACCGCTTTTCGGGACTGTTCCAGATAGAGCAGAACATCGCCTTTAGTGACCCTGCTGCCCGGTCCGGTACCGGTGATGGCTGACAATTCAATATTCTTTTCAGCAACCAACCGTCGAACAGATGGCGGAAGGATTTGCCGTATCAGTGGCGGAGCAGGTTCTGATGGTTCAGACTCGGGCTCAGCCAAAGCAGGTGCCGGCTCTACCGGCACGACAGGTGGTGCCGGAGGCAGGTCTCCTTCTTTTGGCGGTGCTTTATCCGTGGGGTGGACGGGCACGGCCTCGGTTGTGATAATCCCAACAACAGTTCCGATGGCGATTGTCTCATTTTCTGGAACCATCTTCTTTACTACTCCATCAGCTTCTGCCACGATTTCC
>PVMS01001216.1_pt1 | contig 12642 bp, 13 predicted proteins | sample 1853461 | NCBI WGS metagenome assembly PVMS01 (sample SAMN08582032, study PRJNA380276) | Marine sediment metagenome, whole genome shotgun sequencing project. | isolation source: ocean sediment barecode stripped | collected 2017 | reverse complement strand
TATAGAAATTATCTTATTTTTGCACCATAAAACGCCATTTTATTCGCTAATATTGTAGTGCACAATTAACAAAACTACAAAATGTTTTGCAAAAGTAATAAAACAGCTATTTTTTAGCATATAATTAACAATTGAATTGGACGTAAAAATTTTAGAAATTACATTAAAAAAAGTGCTGCTGGATTTGTCCGAGTTCGATCATTTTATAATACATCTATGCTAAATATAAAATTTTAAAAGAATGAAATCACAACAAATTCGTCAACAATTTTTAGACTTTTTTGCTTCAAAAAAACACGCCATTGTACCTTCATCTCCCATGGTATTAAAGAATGACCCTACTTTAATGTTTACAAATGCCGGAATGGTTCCTTTTAAAGAATATTTTTTAGGTCAGAAAAATACCACCCACAAACGAGTTGCCGATACACAAAAATGTTTACGTGTTTCAGGAAAACATAACGATTTGGAAGAGGTCGGTAAAGACACCTACCACCATACTATGTTTGAAATGCTTGGTAACTGGAGTTTTGGTGATTATTTTAAAAAGGAAGCGATTGACTGGGCCTGGGAGTTGCTTACCGAAGTGTTTAAAATTGATCCTGATTCATTATATGTTTCTGTTTTTGAAGGTGAGAAAGAAGACGGATTGTCTTATGACCAGGAAGCCTATGATTATTGGAAAATGCATATCAGTGAAGACCGCATTATCAATGGTAGCAAAAAAGATAACTTCTGGGAAATGGGAGCTCAAGGACCTTGCGGACCTTGTTCTGAAATTCATGTAGATATTAGATCCGCTGACGAAAAAGCAAAAATTTCGGGAAAAAGTCTGGTAAATCAAGACCATCCCCAAGTAGTTGAGATTTGGAATTTGGTATTTATCGAATTCAACCGCAAAGCCGATGGATCTTTAGAAAAATTACCTGCACAACATGTAGATACCGGAATGGGATTTGAACGTTTGTGCATGGTGATTCAAAACAAACAATCAAATTACGATACAGATGTTTTCACTCCATTGATTCGTGAAGTTGAAGCCATTACTGAGAACGAATATGGAATTGTTGAAGAAACTGATATAGCAATTCGTGTAATTGCCGATCATGTTAGAGCCGTTGCTTTTGCCATTGCTGACGGACAATTACCATCAAATACAGGAGCAGGGTACGTAATTAGAAGAATTTTACGAAGAGCTATTCGCTATGGATTTACTTTTTTAAACAAAAAAGAACCTTTTATTTACAAATTGGTAAATACCTTGAGTAAACAAATGAGTGCTTATTTTCCTGAATTAAAAATTCAAAAACAACTAATTACAAACGTAATTAAAGAAGAGGAAAATTCATTTTTACGCACATTGGAACAAGGGTTGATCTTGTTAGACGGAATTGTCAAAAACACGCATGGAAAAGAGGTTTCCGGTAAAAAAGCATTTGAATTGTTCGATACTTATGGCTTCCCTATTGATTTAACATCATTGATTCTTTCTGAAAAGGGAATGACCTTAAATGAATCAGAATTCACAAAAGAACTAGCCAAGCAAAAAAGCCGATCGAGAGCTGCGGCTGTAGTTGAAACTGATGATTGGGTAATTTTAGAAGATGACACAGAAGAAGAATTCATTGGTTATGATACTTTAGAAGCCAATGTTAAAATAATGCGCTACCGAAAGGTCTCTTCAAAAAAAGACGGCGAATTATACCAGTTGGTATTTAATTTAACACCCTTTTATGCAGAAGGTGGTGGACAAGTTGGTGATAAGGGCTATCTCGAATCTAGTAACGGAAATGTCATTTATATTGTTGATACAAAAAAAGAAAATAATTTAATTATTCATTTTGCAAAATCATTACCCAATGATCCAACGCAAGCATTTAAAGTTGTTGTAGATAAAAAACAACGTTTTAGAACGGCTTGTAATCATACTGCAACACATTTACTACATCAAGCATTGCGTGAAATTTTAGGAGAACATGTTGAGCAAAAAGGATCAGCTGTTCACTCAAAAAATTTACGTTTCGATTTTTCTCATTTTTCTAAATTAACTGTGGAAGAACTACGTGCAGTTGAAGATTTTGTAAATGCACGTATCGATAGTAAAACACCTTTAGAAGAATTTAGAAATATTCCAATGGAAACAGCTTTGAATAAAGGTGCTGTCGCTTTATTTGGTGAAAAATACGGAGATACTGTCCGTGCTATTCAATTTGGAAATTCTATTGAACTCTGTGGCGGCACTCATGTTCAAAATACAAGTGATATCTGGCATTTTAAAATTACTTCTGAAGGAGCAATAGCTTCAGGAATTCGTCGAATTGAAGCCATAACTGGTGATGCTACCAAAGACTTCTATTTTGAGAACAACAGGGCATTCTATGAAATAAAAGATTTATTAAAAAACACTGGCAATCCGAAAAAAGCAGTTGCTGATTTACTGCAAGAAAATACCGTACTTAAAAAGCAAGTTGAAAATTTATTGAAGGAAAAGGCCAAGAGTTTAACAGGAGATTTAATTAAAGATGTTGAAACTATTAATGGAGTCAATTATCTGGCTAAAAAATTAGATTTAAACCAGAATGCTATTAAAGATCTGGCATTTGAGTTGGGAAATCGAATTGATAATTTATTTTTATTAGTTGGGACAGAAGATCAGGGGAAAGCTTTTTTAACTTGTTTTATATCTAAGAATTTAGTCGAAGAAAAACAACTAAATGCAGGACTGGTAGTTCGTGAACTTGGAAAATTAATTCAAGGCGGCGGTGGCGGGCAAGCATTTTATGCAACGGCTGGCGGAAGAAAACCTGAAGGTATTGCTGAAGCATTGACAAAAGGAAAAGAATATATTGTTTAAAAATGGATTTGCTTATATGTTGATTTGTAATGAATAATAATAACAAATAATCGATTTAACCTTTAAACAGTTAAACATATAAAATGAATTTCAGAACTAACATACAACTGCAAAAAGAACGAAATCAAATAGATTATACATCTCAAATGTTGCTAATTGGCTCTTGTTTTTCTGAAAATATAAACAAAAAATTAGACTATTTTAAATTTAATACTTTCAGTAATCCGTTTGGAATTTTATACAATCCAAAGGCAATCGAGAACCTTATTACCAATGCAATAAATGAAACCGACTATACTGAAAACAACATTTTTCAATTAAATGGTCGTTGGCATTGTTTTGATGCACATTCTGATTTAAGTTCTAATGAGAAAAGTGAATTACTATCTAACCTAAATACTGCTATTGAACGAACCAATAAGCAAATCCACAAGTCAACACATATCCTTATAACATTGGGGACTTCTTTTGTTTATAGGTTTATTGAAACTGATTCAATTGTAGGAAATTGCCATAAAGTGCCACAAAAAAAATTCTTAAAAAAAATTCTTTCAGTAAAAAAAATTATTGCTTCATTGGAAAATATGATCACCTTAATTAAAAGTGTGAATTCAAAGGTGAATATTCTTTTTACAGTGAGCCCGGTTCGGCATTTAAAAGATGGTTTTGTTGAAAATGCGCAAAGTAAAGCTCATTTATTATCGGCTATTCATCAAATAATTGACAAAAGAAAACAACTTTATTATTTTCCCTCTTATGAAATAATACTCGATGATTTGCGTGATTACCGCTTTTATAAAAGTGATATGCTACATCCCAATGAAACTGGTGTCAATTATATTTGGGAACAGTTTTTGAAAGTTTGGATACAAGAAGATTCAATTCCATTAATGAAAGAAGTGGATTCAATTCAAAAAGGATTGGCTCATAGACCTTTCAATCCCAATTCTGAACAACATAAGCTGTTTTTAAAGGAATTACACAAAAAGATATACAAAGTTGAAAAGGAGCTCGATATAAAGTTTTAAACAAAAAAGGAGAAGCACTTTGCTTCTCCTTTTTAAATATCTCTGTTTTTGAGTTTTTACTTTACAAATTTTGCCACATTTTGCCAAGGCTCTCCGTTTATCACATCTAGCCCTTGATTGTTTAAAAATGAAGTTGCTTGTCCACTTCTGGCTCCGCTTCTACATACCGCAATAATCTTTTTATTTAGCGCCTTTATCTCTGAAGTTTTTGCTGGAATGGAATTTAAAACAATGTTTTTAGAGCCCTTTACATGACCACTTTGATATTCTTCAATTGTTCTAACATCTATAACGACGGCACCTTCACTAAGGTATTCTTCAATTGTAGATTCACTGGTACCTCCCCCAAATAATCCAAAAAAATTCATCTCTCTAATTTTTATTTTGGCGCAAATATAAGTGATTAAATGTGATTTTCAGCCACTCTGGTTACTATTTGCCTTTTCAATTAGCTTTATACCATTTTCTATAAGTGACCTATCCTTTTCAATTTCCTTAAGCTGCATTAAATAGTTCAAAGCTTCAACTTCAACTTCAGTTTTTGTATCATAAACAAACTCATAAATTTCTAACGTCAATAACCAATCTCTAGTGTAATTGCTTTTTAACATTGCCAAAATGGAACTCAACTCTTCCATATTTATCATCTTTTTCTTACGCATTTCAGCTACAATGTCATACAACTCATGTAACATCAAATCATGTCTTGCATATTTAATTTTACGCGTTTTTTCTTCAGATACCTTTCCAATTTCTTTAAATGATTTTACGGAAGCAGGGCCAGCATAAGCTGAGATAATTTCTTTCCCAACGGCCATATCATAAATGCCCCAATCTGGTTTGAATAAAACAGTGTTATTATGAGTTACCGTACAGTTTTTAAATGAAATCAGTAGTATCTTACCTTGTAAATCACGCTTTCCGGTAATAACTTCACCTTCAACCTTAATATTTCCTTCAAAAAGCAGGGTTGTTTTTTTTTCTTCATAAATTCCATAGACTTCTAAATCTTTCGGGAACATATCTTCAATAGCCAAATTGATACCTTTCAATCTTCCGATTGGACTTCCAAAACCATCTGCATGATAATCCGTTCCATGACCAATGAGTTCCTTTTCTTTTCTGGCCAATGCTGTTGGACCTTTTGATTGAATATAAATAGGATTACCATTTTCATCAGATATTACCTGTGTAAATATTCCTGAAATTTGAACACCAGTACTCAATTCGATCGTCCCTATATTTTTAGATTCGATTAATTTTTGAATTCCTTTTAGTCCACCTGTTCTTAGTGCCATTTTATTTGCAAATTCTTCCAGCACAAAACTTAAATATGCAAAATCAGGCGTTACAAACAATTGAGGTTGAGGTTTGGTAATATCAAAATTTTGTGTTGCAGCTTCAATCGTGTATGGTAATTTCTCAACTTCAGAAGTCATGCACCATTTACTTTCACCAACTGATGATAATAATCCAGCGCCATATATTTTTGGGTTATTTAAATCTCCTATTAGACCATACTCAACAGTCCACCAATGTAAATTTCTAATTTGTGCCATTTCAGAAAGTTCACCCATGTTATTTTGTAAAGTTTCAACACAATTCTGGGCCTCATCAATTTCTCTTTCTGAAGAATTTGGATTTTCCTTTAAAATAGAAAGCAAGCGAATAGCTTCATACATTTCATAATCTTTAGCAGAAGAAATGGCTCTACATCCTATTTCTCCAAATCTTCTCAAATATTCTGCATACTCAGGATTTGCTATTATAGGCGCATGTCCCGCAGCTTCATGAATAATATCAGGAGCAGGAGTATAGGCTAAATGATCAATTTTTCTAATATCAGAAGCAATGACCAATACATTATAAGCCTGGAACTCCATAAATGCATTTGGAGGAATAAATCCATCAACACAAACTGCTGCCCATCCAATTTCTTTTAAAATTCTATTCATTCCTTCCATTTTAGGAATGTTATTCTCAGAAATACCTGTTTTTTCTAAACCTTCAACATAGGATTCATGTGCTACTTTACTTAAATAATCAATATTTATGCGCATCACATATCGCCACACAGCTTGATTTTGAGCGGTGTATTCCTTATAAAGTTGTTTAACCAGAAACTTATGTAAGTGCTTAGGAAGTCTCCTTGTAACTTTATTAAATTTTATGTTTTTTTTCATTTAACCAATAACCAATTTAAAGTCTCCGAAGTTACAATAATTTAAAATTCAGGTGAAATTAATTAAATAAAAATGTGTACCTCAATGTAACTCAAAAATAAAGCGGCTATTAAAACATAAAATAACTAAAGAAATTGATAGAAAAGTTTATATCAAATAAAGCGAAGAATCCAATCAATAAAGAAAATATTCCTCGCTATTTAAAAAAACAAATTGAAATTGAACTTTTTATTAATGATACCTTTATCATTTTTAAGCTATCAACTCTTTTTTATTCCTTTTTATTCTTTTTTTTCTTTTTATTGTCAAATGCCATTTTGATTACTTTATATGACTCTTTAGCATTTGACAATTCAGCTAGTTTTAAAGCTGTAAATCCTCCTCTGTCTGACTTAGTTTTGAGTTTTGCACCGTGATCAATCAACAATTGTGCTATTCTTGCTTTATTATGTCGTGCTGCAAACATAAGTGGTGTTAAACCCGTTGATTTTCTATTTACATCTTCTCCATCTTCTACCAGTGCCTTTACAGCATCATAATTCCCCATTTGAATAAGCTTGCAAAAAGCGTTCACATTTAGTGAATAATATGTAGAATGAACCTTTTCACTTTTTTCAATAGTTTCACCTTTAACAGTGGCAATTGCAAAAGTTAATACTACAAAAGATAAAATTAGTTTTTTCATAATTATAAATGATATTAAGTTAATATTCTTTATTATATAGACTGCTAAAACAGTAAATTGTTATATAGAAAAGTGGTTATTAACAAGTCTTTAACTCACTTTTGATGTGAACAATCTTAATCTTGATTTAAAATCATATTATGAAACTCCAAAATTGAAATTATCGCAATCGTTTTAGTAAATTTTAAATCAATTAAGTATTAATTTTAAGGCGCTTAAGGTGAATACTTTGTATATTTGGCATTCAAAAAACAAATAAATATCTTGATGAACAAGAAAGTAATTTTAATGATTTTGGATGGTTGGGGAATAACGCAAGAACCTAAAGTTTCTGCGGTTTTCAATGCAAATACTTCTTATATTGATAGTTTACACAATAGTTATCCAAATGCAAGTTTGCGAACTGATGGCGAACATGTTGGATTACCTGTAGGACAAATGGGAAATAGTGAAGTCGGTCATATGAATTTAGGTGCTGGTAGAATTGTTTATCAAAACCTGGTAAGAATAAATAGGGCCGTATCTAATAAAACTTTAGGTAAAGAGAAAGTTTTATTGGAGGCGCTTTCCTTCGCCAAAGCAAAAAATAAAAATGTTCATTTATTAGGATTGGTTTCTGATGGTGGAATTCATTCTCATATCAATCACTTGAAAGGATTGCTCGATGTTGCAGCTGAAAACGAAGTGAAAAATGTTTTTTTACATGCATTTACCGATGGAAGGGATTGTGATCCTAAATCTGGAAAGTATTTTATCCGTGATATCCAGAAACATATGACAAATAGTACCGGTGAATTAGCTTCAATCACCGGACGATATTATGCAATGGACAGAGATAAGAGATGGGAGCGTGTAAAAATAGCCTATGATGCTATGGTAAATGCAAGTGGAGTAACATCTACGAATGCCATAAAAAGTATTGAAGAAAGTTACGCCAATAATGTAACTGATGAATTTATCAATCCAATTATAATGACTGATGAAAACGGTGCAGCAAAAGCTCAAATTAAGGCTGATGATGTTGTTATTTTCTTTAATTATAGAACTGACAGAGGCCGTGAACTAACTGAAGTTTTAACACAACAAGATTTTCCTGAATTTGGAATGAAAACTTTGAAGCTACATTATAATACAATGACCAATTACGATGAGACTTTCAAAAACATCAATGTAATTTACAACACTAATAATTTAGAAGAAACACTTGGTGAAGTTTTAGAAAAAGTTGGTAAGAAACAAATTAGGATTGCAGAGACTGAAAAATATCCTCACGTTACATTTTTCTTTTCAGGCGGTAGAGAAAAAGAATTTGAAGGTGAAAATCGCTTGTTATGCCCATCACCAAAAGTGGCTACCTATGATTTACAGCCTGAAATGAGTGCTTATGATATTCGTGACGCTATTATTCCGGAATTGAATAAAAAAGAAGTTGATTTTGTTTGTTTGAATTTTGCAAATGGTGATATGGTTGGACATACCGGAGTAATGGAAGCTGCGATAAAGGCTTGTGAAGTTGTTGATAAGTGTGTTGAAGATGTTGTTAATTCTGCCTTAAAAAATGACTATACAACCATTATTATTGCAGACCATGGGAACTGTGAAACAATGATAAATCCAGATGGAACGCCTCATACAGCTCATACAACCAATCCTGTTCCTATAATATTAGTCGACAAAGACCTGAAAACTATTGAAGATGGAATTTTAGGAGATTTTGCTCCTACTATTTTAAAATTAATGGGCATTGAAAAACCTAAAGCAATGACCCAACATTCATTGCTTTAATTTTGTAGTTTTACAGAAAATATATCTTACAATATGAAAAAATACTTTTTAAGCTTCTTGGTATTAATTGCCCTTAATTGTTCAGCTCAAAAACAAGAAGTAACCGCTACAAAAAATACCTCAGGGAGTTTAGTTGGAATAGCCAATAAAGAAAGCTTCCTTCAAGAACCATATAAAGATTGGTATATTTTTAATTACGATGATTATGATTTGGATGAAGCTATCATAGAAAAAATTGAACCTCTTTTAAAAAATATATCCGTAAAAGCATTTATGGGTACTTGGTGTGGTGATAGTCAAGAGCAAACGCCTGTTTTTTACAAAATTATGGATGAAGCCGATTTTAAGTATAAGAATTTAGAATTGATTGCGGTAAACAGAAGCAAAAAAACACCTGATAATTTACAAGAAGGATATGATATTTTTAGAGTTCCAACTTTTATCTTTTTTAAAGAAGGAAAAGAAATAGGTCGGATTGTTGAGTATCCAAGGGAGTCCATTGAAGCTGATATTTTAAAAATTATTAGTGGAGAACCCTACAAACATTCCTACGTAGAATATTAACTTTTGATATGTATTTAAGAATAATTCCGGCTCTAAACTTATTTCGGAACAAATAATTTACAGTTATCTTTTCCATCTTCTGAAAGATCAATTATCCGTTCAAATGTCATTCCAAGTTTCTCAAGTAATTTTCCAGAAGCTCCATTGCCTGGATTCGTTATCGCAACTACTCTATCAATTTTTAAGGTGTTTTTAGCGAATCCCAACATGGCTTTGGAACTTTCATATGCATATCCCTGTCTTCTATGTTTGGCTAAAAAAGCAAATCCAATATCAATATCTTCAAGACCTGGTCTGTTAACCAAGCCACACATCCCAATTGATTCTTTTGTGTCTTTCAATTGAACCAAAAATAATCCAAATCCATTTTTTATATAGCTTGGTCTTAAATTATTTTCTATAAAATTTTGGGCATCATGTAAATCGTTGACATTTTTGTCACCAATATTTTCTATCCATGCAGGTTCATTGATCAATTCCAATATAAAAGCAGCATCTGATTTTTTAAATTCAAGAAGCTGCATTCTGTTTGTTTCCAGTAGTATCATATGTAATATTAAAAAAGATATACACTTTTTTGTAAAGATATTGGAATTCATTTCCGTTTTATGGATTCAGCAAACAAATTAAAAAAAAAATAAAAAATAATTGTCGCCTAAAATAATCAATTTGTATTTTTGATTATCAATAAAATAAACTTATATGACAACATATACTGCATTACCTACTCGTTACGATACTATGTCCTACAGAAGATGCGGTAAAAGTGGTTTGTTACTTCCCCTGATTTCGCTTGGATTGTGGCATAATTTTGGACATATTGACGATTTTAATACTGGCAAACAATTGTTGCACACAGCCTTCGATAATGGTATCACTCATTTTGATCTTGCTAATAATTACGGGCCCCCTCCTGGTTCTGCTGAAGAAAATTTTGGAAAGATCTTTAAACAAAGTTTTTTAACTTTCAGAGATGAACTTATTATTTCTTCAAAGGCCGGCTGGGGAATGTGGCCAGGTCCTTATGGTGATTATGGATCTAGAAAATACCTTATTGCCAGTTTGGATCAAAGCTTAAAACGTATGGGTTTAGACTATGTAGATATTTTTTACCATCACAGACCGGACCCAAGTACACCATTGGAAGAAAGTATGGGAGCCTTGCATCATATTGTCCAACAAGGAAAGGCACTCTATGTTGGAATTTCATCCTACAATGCTGAAGATACCCTAAAAGCTTCTAAAATTTTAAAAGATTTAGGTACTCCTTGTTTAATTCATCAGCCAAGGTATAGTATGATGGATAGGTGGGTTGAGGACGGTTTACTGGATGTATTAGAAAAGGAAGGTATCGGATCTATTCCTTTTTCTCCATTGGAACAAGGAATTCTAACCAATAAATATTTAAAGGGAATTCCTGAAAATTCAAGAGCCTCCAAAAGTTCCGGATTTTTACAAAAAGACCAAGTCACTCCTGAAGTGATTGATAAAGTTCAAAAACTTCATAGTCTCGCAAAAACCCGTGGACAAAGTTTAGCTCAAATGGCCGTATCATGGCTTTTGAAAGATGAAAGGATCACGTCTGTATTAGTTGGTGTAAGTAGTAATGAACAATTACTAGATAATTTAGGCGCATTAACAAACTTAAATTTCACAAGTTCAGAATTGCAGGAAATTAATACTGTTTTACAATAATTTAATTGTTTCTGATAAAAATAGACTGATCTTCCGCTGAGCAGCGTATTAATGTAAAAACATTGTCTGGATTTGAGCCAAAAAAAAACTCAAACCAACTTGGTTTGAGTTCTTAAGTATTAATTACTATCATCATACTGATTTTACTTTTAAAGGCATACTATACAGTTTATCTCTTTCTCCCGGGTTTTGAATTTTTTTATAGTTCAAATTTTCACGAATATAATTCAATACTTCGCCATCATTTGAATCTACACCTAATACAACTATTTCACCCTTTGAACTAAAAGTGAACGTTATAGTTACATCGATGTCATTATCGACAGAAAAATTTGGTGTTTGTAACAATTTTACAATTTGATTTCTCATGTCTTTTTTGCGGTCATCCGGATCCACATTAGTTGCAAATAAACTTGCTGTTCCAATTACTAAGGCCAAGGCCACTAACATTAATTTTCTCATAATAAATAGTTTTTAATTTGTTTTTTTTTATTGAAAAGACGCATGAAATAGAAATCTGTGACTCTAATAGTTTGCTATTAACAAAGGTTTAACTAAAAACAAACGTTTTGCATGAATCTGTTAACATAAACTTAACTATTTTGTGCTGATTGAGGTTCAAAACCAATCATGATCGAAGGAATATGAAATAAACACCTTTAGATTTTGTAAATAAATTAATGTTTTTCCTTGTTTATGATATTAATCATAAATATTCAATAAATTATTTTATAATTTCGAACTTATAATTGCTTAATTATTAGAGTTCAAATCTTCCTAAGGCATTAGAACTCTAGTCTTCCTAAGGCATTAGAACTCTAATCGCACAAAGCAATTGTTAGCCACCTCAGAAATGGGGTGGTTTTTTATTTTCTCTATTTTTAGGTGGTCTCAATCTTTTTTAATTATTGAATAACTATTTTTTTATCAACCTACCCATCTCTGATCACAGATACGTTAAATTTCTGTTAATCTGTTACTTTGCTAACTATAAAAGAGTAACAATTGATTCATAAAGGAGTCATTTATGTATACTAAACAAATTAAAAACTATTTATTATGACAACTTTAAACCTAAACGTAGCAACAGAAAACAAACCAAAAATTTTATTTGTAAGCTTTACAAATAGTAAAAGAATGCAATGGAGTAAATATAGAAGATATGGATTTTAAACTTCTATAATTTTGGACTTATGAAAAATATTTAAATAGCCTGTAGCTGAATCAAATTCCTACAGGTTTTTTTATTTATTCTATTTACCCACCTCAACAACTGCAATTATTTTCAAAAAAGTTAGGTAAAGAAAGAGGTTATTTTATTTCACTATCATCCTTTCTATTTCGTTTTCTATTATTTCAATATTTGAGATGTCTATATCCAAAAATTCAAGAGCTCCTTCCATTGTGCTACATATTCTATACCTTAGTTTATTAAGGTCACTTAAATCAAAAATCATTGATAATGAAACTTGCTGAGGGGTGGTAGTTAATATAACATCTGATCTCATCCTATTTGATGATAATTTTTCTCCAATCCATTTTTTATAATCTTCAACCTCATCTGTTGTCATACAAATGTTTGATAATCTTACATCTCCCAGAAGTCTATAATTAGAATTATAACGCTTATCTTGAAAAACATCTTGTTTCAATTTTTTAAACCTTCAAATGTTATATCATTTTGATAAAACTGAATTATTATCATGTATTCTTCTAAAATTAAATATTTGTAAATTCCCTTCATAGTTAGTATTTCAATTCTATAAATTAGCAATTTTAAAGATACAAAAACAATAGTTTTATTTCAGTAAAAATATTGCTTTAAAAATATTAGGTTGTACTGATAAT
>PVMS01146432.1_pt1 | contig 12646 bp, 10 predicted proteins | sample 1853461 | NCBI WGS metagenome assembly PVMS01 (sample SAMN08582032, study PRJNA380276) | Marine sediment metagenome, whole genome shotgun sequencing project. | isolation source: ocean sediment barecode stripped | collected 2017 | reverse complement strand
TCTGGGCATCCCGGAGCGTATCGGCCGAAACCACATTAAACTGGATATGATGCCCATCCATGCGGAAATAGGATCTGATCAGGTGAGTTACCTTGCGTATGCTCCGCTCATCCTTGAAACAATCGGGTGTGAACTTCTCGTTAAGCAGAGTCCCCCCGGTCTTCAGATGGTCGATCTTCAGCGCCGAATTAAGTACCGCTGTTGGTCCCTTTCTGTCCATTCCCTGGAAGGGTGAGATCCCTTCAGAAAGCGGCTCCCGGGCCAGGCGGCCATCGGCTGTTGCACCGGTCACTTTTCCAAAATAGACATGACTGGTGGTAGGCAGCATATTAATCCTGTATGTGGCTCCGCGTGGACTTTTTCTTCCGTTCACCGTCTCGTAGAATGCATCAAACACCCAGCGTGCATGCTGGTCGGCCAGCTCATCATCGTTGCCATACTTGGGAGTATCATAGAGCAAGGCGGCCCTGAACTCATCGTGACCCTCAAAATTATCTGCCAGTACTTTTAGATAGGTTTCCATGCTAATGGTAGCCTTATCAAATACATGCTGCTTGATGGCTGTGAAGATATCCGTGATGGAACCAAGTCCCACTCCCTGGATGTAATTAGTGTTGTAACGGGACCCGCCTGCATTGTAGTCCACTCCATTGCTGATGCAATCATCGATCATCAGCGACAGAAAGGGTGCAGGAAGATGCTGAGTAAAGATCCGCTCAATCATATTGCTCCCCGCAATCTTAATATCTATAAAGTACTTCAACTGCTTCCTGAAAGCGACCTCCAGTTCTTCAAAACGTTCAAATGATGCGGGAGCGCCCGATTCGATACTGATCTGCTTTCCTGTCTGGGGATCGATCCCGTTGTTCAGGGTCAGCTCCAACACTTTTACCAGATTAAAATAGCCTGTAAGGATATAGGCCTCAGTACCAAAAGCCCCGCTTTCCACACAACCGGAGGCCCCACCGTTTCGTGCATCCTCCAGGCTTTTTCCCTGCCTCACCAGCTCCTGCACAATGGCATCCGTATTGAAGATAGATGGCTGACCAAATCCGGTTTTGACAATTTTCACAGCCCGGTCCACAAAACTATCGGGATTCTTCTTGCTTACCTGCACCATGGAAGAGGGCTGCAGCAGGCGCATCTCCTCGATTACATCCAGCAGGATGTAGCTCATTTCGTTCACTGCGTTGGAACCATCCGACTTCAATCCGCCTGTATTGATCAGGCAGAAATCGGTATAGGTATTGCTCTCTTCGGCAGTCACACCCACCTTGGGAGGAGAGGGGTGGTTGTTGAATTTGATCCAGAAGGACTGCAGAATTTCGACGGCAGAGTCCTTATCCAGTAAGCCTGATTCCAGATCGGCTTTGTAAAAAGGCAGTAGATGCTGGTCCAGTCTGCCGGGATTAAAGGAGTCCCATGGATTGAGCTCTGTAATCACCCCCAGGTGAACAAACCAGTAGTATTGCAATGCTTCATGCATGGTCCGGGGCGCTTGCGCCGGTACCCGACGACAGATCTCTGCCATCTGCTTCAATTCGGTCTTTCGCTTCTTATTTCCCTCCTCATCGGCAAGCAGCTCAAGGGCTTCGGCATGTCGATCCGCAAACATAATCAGAGCCCGGGCAGAAATTTCCATGGCCCTTAACTCTTCACGCTTATCATAGGCTGCAGGATCGTTAAAAAGATCGAGTTGCTCCAAAGCACTCTTCACCTCTATAATCAGGTCTTCTATACCCTGACTGTAAATCTTATTCCCCAGAACGGTATGTCCGGGTGCACGTTGCTCCTGGAACTCTGTAAAGATCCCGGCTTCGTACGCTTCAATCCAGGCCGGCTCCATGTTCCTGAATACCCGTTCCCGGTTGGTTCTTCCCGTCCAGTAGGGGATGATTTCCTCCTCAAAGGCCCTGCGAGTCTCCGCATCCACCTTGAATGAGACCTTCTCCCTGCCATTCAGGATCTCCAGATCCTTAAGAGAGTGCAGGTTAATCTCGGGATAGGTGGGTGTGGCCTTGGGAGCAGGTCCCCTTTCCCCCACTATAAGTTCACCATTATTTATGCAGATAGACTTGTGACGGAGTATATATTCAAAGGCCTTTGCCCGCTGAACAGGAACCGCATCCTCGGCTGCACTTAGCTCCTTATAAAACTTTGTCACCAGCAATCCGCGTTCGGCCGACAGACGGTTCACTGCCTGAAGTGTCTCTTCTCTTAATTTCTTTATTCTGCTATTCATTATCTTATATCTTTCTTAGCTGTAGCCCATGATCAACCACCAATAATCACCTTCAGGCCTGTATGCTTAAATTCTTCTTTTAAATAACGCATCATACGCTCATCAGGTTCAGCAACATCAGCGAGATCTTGCTCCATCTTCAGGTTTCTGTACTTGTTTTCAGCAATGCGGTGATAAGGCAGGAGGTGGACTTCTGTCATCTTGTCTGCCCGCTCTTTCAGGAAACTAACCATGCCTGCTACCTCTGAATCGGTGGTGTTGACTCCTGGTATTACAGGGATCCTGAATACAAGCCTGGCTCCCACCTTCAGGAGCTTATCTGCATTGGCAAGAATTGCACTGTTGTCCATTCCGGTATATTCCTTATGGAGCTCAGGGTCCATATTCTTCAGATCGAAAAGGAAAAGATCTGTCAGAGGCATGATCTTTTCAAACTGCTCCCAGCTTGCATAGCCGGAAGTATCAACAGTGGTATGAATGCCATGCATTTTACAAGCTTCCAGCAACTGAACGAGTCCTTCAGGCTGCATCAGTGGCTCTCCACCTGAGAATGTTACTCCTCCATTCGATTCTTCATAGAAGTGCAAATCTTTGATCAGGATCTCCACCACCTGATCTACATCCATGCGCTCCCCGTATACCTTTTTTCCCGGAACACTCCTTCCATTCAGCTTTCTAACTATATCAACGCTAACAGGCTCCCGCTCCTGACTTTCCGGGTTATGGCACCAGGCGCAACGAAGAGGACATCCCTTCAGGAAGACCGTTGTCCGGATTCCGGGTCCGTCGTGGACAGCAAAACGCTTTATATCGAAGATTGTCACCAAAATAGTAAGTGCTTAAAAAATGCCTGGTATTGGAAGAGAAAGGGGATTGTGGATAGGGAACTGAGGGGCGTTCCCGGATCAATTATAGAACATCCAGCACTCATAAAGGGCCTTACCATAGTTATGGTAAAGATTGGTATATGCAAGAGATCCGTTCATATCTCCCCAAAGTTACGAAAAATCCTACACTTCTTTGAGTTTCCATTTCCCCCTCCGGAACACAACCAGTGCAATCAGGGTCAGAGCAGTATCTGCGATCAGGATAGAATAACATACCCCTTGTATATGCAGGCCCATTACCTTGGTAAAAAGAAAAGCAAGGGGGATCTCCAGCACCCAGAAAGCAATGAAATTAATCCAGATGGGAGTAGCTGTATCACCGGCTCCGTTGATTGCATTTACCATCACCTGTCCCAGTGCATAAACAAAGAATCCAAAACTAATCACCCGTAGGCAGGTAACCCCGCTTTGCATGACCACCGGCTCCTTCACACTATCGATAAAAAATCCGATAAAGGCATCCGGTATGGCGATGAAAATGATAGATACAAGACCCAGGAAAATCATATTGGAAATCCCCACCACCCAGGCAGAGCGCTCAGCCCTGTCAGGTTTATTGGCTCCCAGGTTCTGTCCCACCAGCGTGGCAGCGGCATTGGATAAACCCCAGGCTGGCAATAGTGCGAATAGCAGGATCCGGATGGCAATGGTATAACCGGCTACCACTTCCTCACCCAGGCTGGTCACTACCCATACCAGGACAACCCAGGAAGAGGTGGCAATAATATACTGTCCGATGGCTCCCAGTGAGAGCTTTATCAGTTGTACCATCTCCTTTACCCTGATTACAATCTGCTTAGCCCTTACCTTCACCCGATGGTTCCCTTTCCCCAGCAGGTAGAGCTGGTAGAGTACCGCCATGCCCCTTCCGATATTAGTGGCCACAGCTGCACCTTTGATTCCCAGTTCAGGAAAGGGCCCTATCCCGAAAATCAACAGGGGGTCAAGAATTATATTCAGAATATTGGCAAACCAGAGTACCCGCATGGAGAGGGCAGCATCGCCACTACTACGGAAAACAGCATTGATAATGAAGAGGAGCATGATCACCATGTTCCCGCCCAGCATAATGGCCGGGTACATATATCCCATTTGAACAGTTTCTTCCGAGGCACCCATTAGTCGGAGCAGATCCTTGGCAAAAAAGAGACCTACAAGGGAGAATGCCAGTGAGACAACAATCCCCATGACAATGGCCTGCACTGCTGCCACAGAGGCTTCCTCAGGACGCTTCTGCCCTATTCTCCTGGCAACCAGCGCCGTAGTCCCCACACTTAGTCCGATCGCGACAGCATAGATAATGGTCATCAGGGATTCGGTGATCCCCACTGTTGCAACTGCTTCAGGTCCCAGGCGTGAGACAAAAAAGATATCCACCAGGGCAAATACCGACTCCATGATCATCTCCAAAACCATGGGAATACTGAGTAGGATGATGGCCTTGCTCAGGGGAATCTTGGTGAAATCGCGTTCGGAACCGGCTAAGGACTCACGTAAATCACTAAATAACTCACGAAAAAAAGTTTTTGAAAAAAGTGTTTTGAAGATGGAAAGTAACATGGATTAACGATTATTGGTTGGAAAAAAGGATAGCTGTGACGGGCCCGCTTATGAGAAGAGCGGGTTCAGGGTCACAGTTGTATTTCCAATAATCCTCATATTTTCCTTTGAATAAGCTTCAAAAGTAAAGGAATCATTCAATTAATCAAAATCTGGGCTGGAAATTAATATTCTGCATCCCAGTAATCGTCAGGATACCAAATCTTCATAGCAGCGGCAACTCGCTTTGCAATAGCCTTCCTCCCCTTTTCAGCATAATGCTCTGTGGTCCAGTTCTGATCGGTAAACTGACTATCTTCCACACAGGATAGGTTGTCAACCACCAGCACTCCTTTGGCCCGGTAATAGTTAAGCAGCAGCTCCCTGTTCTCATTCATCAGAAAGATCAGATCGTCTCCAACCAGCTGCTCCGCCTTCTCCATGTTTTCTGCCATCAGATTAAATACCAGGTTCCACCCTCTTTCCCTGGCCAGATCCACAATCGCATCAAAATCCGCCATTCTTGGATTTTGCAGCGAATCTATTTGAAATCCATAGGCCTTAATATAATGGCAGGCCAATTCGGTTTGGGCTCTGTCTAGTTCCCCGGATTCATCCCTAATGCCTGAATATGCCATCCAGCGATCCCATCGCTTAACATCTTTGTGGGGGAATTCATAAGGAAAATGCAACTCATCAGCTACCCATTGTTTCTGGAAATCCGCCTCTCTCTCCTCCTTGGTTTTTATGTCATAAGCCTTGAAGGACAAAAGAAAGCGATTATAAAGCGGCGGATAGGGCTTTAGTAAAACAAGGCTTTTCCGGAGGGAGGTTTCAAGTGGAGAGTGGATCCACTGGGCATTAAAAGAACGCAGAGTAAGTGTGACAATAACGGTCTCAACTTCACTCTCTTCAGGCATGTGCTGAACTAATACGTTGAAAATACCGGCATGAGCTGCAGGCTTGGTCAGGTCGTAAAGGGCCAGACCGGGATATTGATCAGCAATAAAATCGGAAATCTTTCGCTTGTCCAAATCGTCCTCGCGAGCAGAATTGTTGGACGATTCTCCAAGATAGATAATATCAGCTTCCAGAGGTACATCCCTGACCAGGTTTATAAGGGATGAGTAAAGCTGAAGATCCTTTTCAAAAAAGAGTTGTTTGTACAGCAGGTTCAATACCAGAAGAAGAACCAGTAAGGAAACAGCCCTGAGCGCAATATAAGTCCACCTTTCTCTCATCACAGCTTAAAATTGAAAATAGATAAAAGGAAAGTTCTCCACCCCTGCAAATACAATAATACCGAATATAAGCACTCCATAAATCACCCATCTGAGCAAATAGGGCAGTCCGCCCACCCAGCTGTCGAAGCGTTTGTTATACAAAAGTATATCACTGACAATAAAGAGCATAAGGAAAATCCAGGTACTTAGAGGTATCAATAAGAACTGAGGATTTGCAGGTCCATCCTGAAAAAGCAGTGTAAAGATGCTAATGGCACCCTCAAAACTCTGACTTCTGAAAAATACCCAGAGTATGCTTACCAGAAAAAAGGTCTTTATGGCCAGCAGTATGTGGCCAGCTGAATAGGCTGAATGCACCTTTTTAAGCTTAAAGGCACCATTCACTAAACGTTCACCCATATAGAGCAGTCCGAATAACAAGCCCCAGATAATAAAAGTCCAGTTGGCGCCGTGCCAGAGCCCACTGATCAGGAATACCACAAGGATATTCAGAACCCATCTGTATTTGGAGACCCGGTTCCCTCCCAGGGGAAAATACAGGTAATCCCTGAACCAGGTGGATAGAGAGATATGCCAGCGCTGCCAGAACTCGGAAATATTCTTTGCAAGGTAGGGTGACTTAAAATTATCCATGATCCGGATTCCCAGAAGCAGGGCACTGCCAATCGCTATGGTGGAGTATCCAAAGAAATCGCTGTAAATCTGAAAAGAGTAGAGCATAATTCCCTTCAGGATATCCATGGAGGCGAAATTTTCCGGATGCATATATACCTGGTCCACAATCCCTGAAATATTATCAGCAATTACCATTTTAATAAACAAGCCATAGAGAATAAGCCTTAGTCCATTGGTAAGATTATCATTGGAGAGCTTATGTCTAAGCTTCAATTGTGGCGATAATCTTGAAAACCTCTCGATGGGCCCTGCTACAAGCTGGGGGAAGAAAGAGACGTACAGTGCAAAATATCCAAGGTGCTTTTCAGCCTTTTGTCGCCCGAAATAGACATCAATGGAGTAGCTCAGTGTTTGAAAAGTATAGAAAGAAATCCCTACGGGCAGCAGGAGGCTCATCGCAGGTATCTCTTGTGATAATCCCACTTTCTGGAATAGCAGATTCAGATTTTCTGTGGCGAAATTGAAATATTTGAAGGAGAAGAGCAGACCAAGGTTTACAAAAATGCTCAGGATCAACCAGGGAAGCCTGGACCTCCTGTTCTCTAACTGCCCCATTTTGATTCCACTTATATAATCAACCAGGGTGGAGGCAACAATCAGTAAGATGTACTCCACTTTCCAGCTCATATAGAAATAATAGCTGGCTGCCAACAATAAGATCCACCGGTACTTATGAGGGATGAGATAGTAGCTGATGACTACTATGGGCAGGAAAATTGCAAAATCGATCGTATTAAACAACATCTATTCTGCGTATATGAACATCAGCCACAGGGTGATAGTAGCATTTGCTCCATTTTGGCCCGCTTCAACTTGCTATCTGAAGAGCTCTCTTTTGTGACCTTACTGAGGGTTTTCCCAAAGATGCGATATCTTTTGTACACCTTTCCACCCATATACTCCATTTCAGCACGGACCTTAGAGTTACTTTCCATTTCGAGGTGACTATCAATAAATTCCATCTTCTGTTTTCTGGCCGATTCAAGCATGGCCGAACCCATGATGGTATCCAGCCCCCTGTTCTGGTAGCTGGGATGGATAGCACCCAGGAGCAGATTCAGTTGCCTGGTACGGCGACCGGCCAGAAGAACATGCAAAATACCAATGGGAAGAATGTAGCCTTTGGATTTTTTGATCCCCTTGCTGATATCGGGCATGCCAATCACAAAAGCAACGGCCTCTCTTCTTTCATTCAATATTGCCTTGATAAGGCGAGGATCCATAATCAGCAGGTAGCGATTGGCAAAATCATCCATCTCCTCCAGGGTAAAAGGCATAAATCCGTAGATCTCTTTGAAGGTTTCGTTTATAAGGGTGAAGATGGGGCGGATCCATGGTTTAAGGTCCTTGCGCCTGGTAAATTCAAGCAGTTCAATACCTGGATTGTTGCGCATGGCCCGCTCTGCCACTTTTAAATAGAGTTCCGGGGTCTTTTCTGGTATTGGAATTTTATAGACCACCAGGTCAATGTCTTTCTCAAAACCCAGAGCTTTGAGATGATCTACTACATAGGAAAAGTTACAATGGGTGGCAATGGATACAGGCTCATCAAAGCCTTCAATCAGGTAACCCTGTGGATCCTTGTCCGAAAATGCCATGGGGCCAACCAGTTTTTCCATCCCTTTAATCCTGGCCCAGTCCTCCATATGTTGTAACAACACAGCGGACACTTCCCTGTCGTCCCACGTCTCCAGGTAGTTAAACCTGGCATGTTTCTGTTTATGTAGTTTGTTGTATTTATGGTTGATAATTCCCATCACCCTTCCAAGCACTTTTTCACCCCTGTAAGCCAGGAGTAAAATCACATCGCTGTATTCGTAAGCCTTATTCTTACTGGCATTAAAAAACTCCCACTCATCCGAGTAGAGGGGAGGGATCCAGTTGTGGTGATCCTTATGAATAAGCTTGGGTAAATGAATGAATTTTCGCAGGTCGCTTTTGGAGCAAACTGGTTTAACAACAATCTCCATGACTACAAAATAGGTTTTTTTACTGAATGTTAAAACTTAGTAGCCAGTTTAACAAGGCTTTCATCGCTCATCCTGTTTACAATCCATTCATCCATCATCCTGGCTCCAAGCGACTTATAAAACTCGATAGAAGGTTCGTTCCAATCCAGGACTGCCCACTCCAGCCTGCCGCACTTTCGTTCCACAGCAAGTGCTGCCAGATGGGCCAGTAGTTTCGTTCCATAGGCCTTGCCGCGGTATTCTTCCAATACAAACAGATCTTCCAGGTAGATTCCCGGCTTTCCCAGGAAGGTTGAGAAATTATGAAAGAAGAGTGCGAAACCCACCGGCACTTCCCCTTCATATCCAATCAGCACTTCAGCCATTTTTTCGGCTCCAAAAAGGTATTTGTCCAGATCAGCTTCAGTAGCTACCACCTCATGTGACAGCTTCTCATATTCGGCCAGTTTCTTAATAAAATGAAGAACAAGGCTTACATCAGCTTGTTCAGCTTTACGGATAATAAACGACTTGTTGTCGCCAGATTGTATCATTTTCTCTTAGGAATTATCGTAAGTGGGAATATAGGTGGGCCGTTCAAAAAACTGCTTCTTTACCGCATCGGGCATATGAATAAATCGCACCCTGATATCTGCATATGAATTGCCCTGGATTTTATGCAGAATACCCAGTTTCTTATTTTCCTTGAAAAGAGCATAAAGATCCGACTCCAGGTCCATCATCATCATGGCAAGAAAGTACTTTTTACGTTCCAGAACCCCCTCCATCAGTTCATATAGCAGCTTTTCATATCCAGGCTCGCAATAGATGGCATCAAAGGCCAGAAAGCTAATCTCATCCTTATTAATCCGTTTACTTAAGGAGGGAATCTTGCCAAGCAAGCTTGCTGCCCTGTTGGTCAGCTTGTTTCCAAAATCAACAACCTTCCAGGTGACCGGGTAGACCTGTACTCCCGCCACCATCCTTCCACCCTCTTTAATCACAAAGTAGTCGTCGTTATTAAATATATAATCTGAATAGAACAGCGTATATTCTTTGTAGAACTCTCTGATCTGTTTCAATATGTCCACTCGCTGTTTCTCTTCCACGGTTTCAATCCTGTTGGACCTGCGGGGACGCAATCTGCTGAAAGTAAATGCAGCCATTGATCCAACAGTTTCAAGTCCCATCTGTGCACTGAAATTCATGGAGCGAAGGTTAGTCTGGTCGACAATGGCAAATATAATGGCTGGCTGGTCGGCCCGGGTTTCCCCCTCTCTTAACTGAGCAGGATCAGCAAAAACAGGCTGAATAAAACGCCCCAGTACTGTTGTACGCTTGTTTTCGTCCTTTAGATCTGCTTTGGCTTTTCTCTTTTTAGGGACCCCTCGAATGGGTGTCTTGATAGAAAAATAACGTATCAACCAGCTGTCGTGGGCAATACCGGCTGTTTCAGTCGGCTTGCTGCAAAATCCCGCCGACCCCAGCATTTTACCCGACTTACGGAGATACATAAAATAATTCTCATCGCCAGAATTCATTTTCTGTTCCAGGTCGGTGTGGTGGTATTGCATTCCCCCGGGTTGTCCCATAACGGTCTGATGCATATGTTCCATCAGTTCTTCACCCGGACTTGTCTCCACTTCAATTGTCAGGCTGTGGTAGGTAAGTAAAGTGCGACTTTTTTCCATTCCGCAAAGATAGGAAGAGTGACGATAAATCGAAATCAGGGCTCGATACTGGCCTCTTCTAAATAAGTCTTGATGATCCCTGCCCACTGCAAGTAACCATCCCTGTTCAGATGCAGCATATCCTTTTTGAAGAAAGTCGAGTCAGCTAAGCCCTCCGGGGAGATATACTGGTCAAAAGTGCTTATGAAATGGAGATCATCATGTTTGTTACAGTAAGTCTCAATTAGTCCGCTGGCCTCCTGGATCTCCTGGGAAACATTCCAGCGTTTGGGTGTGGGAGTTACTTCTATCCAACAAAGTGGCGTATCGGGATTTCTTTTCCGGACCTGCTTTACCAGGGCCTTATAAAGCCGAAATACCTCCTTCGGAGTAAGGTCACTTTCTACCCCTGCAATATCATTGGCCACAAAAATCACAATGGCTTTGAATTGGTGTGGCTTGATAATTCGATCGGCATAGTAAGAAAAATCTGTCATCTTGGCACCGCCATACCCCCTTTGCATCACCTGATAGGGCGCAAGATCTTTGTGGATGGAGTTCCATATTCGCACACTGGAACTTCCGGTCACCAGCAGTGTTCCGGCATCGGACATTTCCACAAGATTTAGAGAGTCAAAATGAGCAATGTCATTTTCCCACTTGAGGATCTCATCCGGGGGGGCTGACTGGCCAGTAGTTTGGTAAGAGATGAAAATAAACAGCAGCGCTAAAAGAGCTGCACCGCTTCGGGGATTCAGTCTGATCATATAATTATGATCAATTCCCACGTTTGGTATCTACTAATATAACCCCATTGGCACCCCGGGTTCCGTAGATGGAGGTCATACCATCCTTGATCACAGAGATCGACTTGATATTGCATGGATGTATCCCGTCAATACTTGCTCCGGGCGATCCATCTACAACATAGAGAACTTCATTGGAACTGTTAATCGATTGAGATCCGCGGACAAAGACCCTGTATGAGCCTGTGCTGCCATCCACAGTCACGCCCGGGAACTTCCCCTTAAGCAATTCATAAATATTGGTATAGCTGCAATACTCATTGTTCTCCTGCTGCATATGTTCCGCTGCAAAGGTCAGATCCTCCTTCTTCATATACCCATATCCTATGGCTATATCCCTGTTCTTTTTTGAGTCCATGAAGACCAGGTTGATCCGGAGCGTATCAGCAGTATGCTTATCAATTTTCCGGCTCACAGTTTTAAAGGTTTCAGGTTTGATCTTAATCTGATCCTTCTCCTTGCATACAATTGAAAAGTTTCCAAGACTGTCAGACAAGGTGGTAGCTTTACTTTTCTTGGCACTTACCTCAATATTGGCTACCGGGTATTTATTATAAGCTGTCAGCACTCCTTGAACCACACGGGTTTGCGCAACAGAAGCTACAGCAATAAAGATGAGTGCTGCTACAATGGATATTGATTTCATAAAGTTGGGGTATTTGTTCTGTAGTAAGACCAATTATCCGGCCATAGGTTTAAAGGTTTCATTACTGTAACTGGCGGTGTCCTTTAGTTTCTATGACAACCACCCCATTGGCTGCTTGGGAGCCGTAAAGTGCTGCTCCTCCGTCCTTGAGTACATCGATGGTTGCCATTTCGCAGGGATTCACAAAAGATACATCGCCAACCCTCACTCCGTCCACCACGTAGATGGCTTCATTATCCCCGTAAATTGATTTATCCCCCCTCACAAAAATACCTTCTGTTCCAAAGGAGTTTTGCTTGACCTGGACTCCCGGGAACTTTCCTTTAACAAGGGTAAATACGTCAGTGTAATTGCAAAAATCATTGTTTTCATCTGCCATATGGGCCAGGGCAAAAGTGAGTTGCTCATGAGTGATATAGCCTAGGCCGGTGGCAATTTCCCGATTTTGAGGTGTGTCCCTGAAAATCAGGTTGGCCGATATATACTCGTCATCCGCATTCACCCTTTTATTCAATGCCTGGAACACTTTGGCTTTGATCTGGATCACATCCTTCTCATTACAAACGATTTCAAACTGACCCAGGGAGTCAGTCATCACCGCAGATTTTGCCTTCTTTGAAGCGACCTCCACATTCTGCACCGGATACTTATTAAATGTGGTAAGTTTTCCTTTTACAACCCGGGTCTGGGCAAAGGAGGATATTGAAAAAAGCAAACATGCTGCAATGAGAGCTATTGTTTTCATGGTTTCAGGTTTTATTAGTGAAATATAATGCATTTCGCGACATCTCTATACAATAAGATGCACTAGAGGAGAAATACCCTATCCATAGATCAGGATTTATTTCATTCCAGAGGCCCTTTCTTAAGAAAAAACATACTGAAGCATTTAAACAATTTGCTCATAGAAATTGTTAATGTTATTCAGGTTGGCCGATATATACTCGTCATCCGCATTCACCCTTTTATTCAATGCCTGGAACACTTT
>PVMS01106768.1_pt1 | contig 12646 bp, 15 predicted proteins | sample 1853461 | NCBI WGS metagenome assembly PVMS01 (sample SAMN08582032, study PRJNA380276) | Marine sediment metagenome, whole genome shotgun sequencing project. | isolation source: ocean sediment barecode stripped | collected 2017 | reverse complement strand
CCTCGTCGAAATCCTGAGAAGCGGTTTTGGCGCTCGCGCGAAACAGTATGTGGCCATCACCGCCGGTCGCGATGAGATTTGCCTCGTTCATGTAGTACCCGATGCTCATTCTCGGATCTTTGCTTTTCTGCACATCATCAGTCGTGTTGCGCAACAGCAAAAAGCCGCTGCTGACGGCGCCGAACAGCAGGGCGAGCAGTGTCGCGGAGTTTCTGGTATCCATTACCCGGTTCCTTCCTTACGGGCCGCAACGAGGAAATCGCATACTTCCCGAACCGCGCCTCGTCCACCACCGAGGCGCGTACACCAGTCCGATTTCTCGACAATGGCCGGATGAGCGTCAGCGACTGCAATGCCGAGGGCGGCTGCTTCCATCATCGGCAGATCAGGAAGGTCGTCGCCCATACAGGCGACCTCGCTGAGGGGGATATCCAGGTGCCGTGTAATTTCCGTTAATGCTGCGAGTTTGTCATCCTGCCCGAGTCTGACATGCTGAATCCCGAGTTCAGCCATACGGACTTTTACCGGCTGGGATTTTCGGCCCGAGATCACGGCGACGGTAATGCCCGCCGAGGTAATTTGCTTGATGCCGTATCCGTCCTTGACGTCAAAAACCTTGGCCTCACGCCCGTCGGGATCGTAATGGATTCGTCCGTCTGTCAATACGCCGTCGACGTCCAGCACGAGTAACCGAATCCGGGCGGCCTGGGCAGGTGATGGCGTCTTCACTGCTGTCATGACATCACGGGTTCCAGGTCAGATGACGCCGGCACGAAAGAAATCGTGCACATTCAGGGCGCCGATCAATAGTTCATCGTCGTCGACGACGAGCAGGGCATTGATCTTCCGCTGTTCCATGATATGTACCGCCTCAGCCGCTAACTGAGACGGGCAAACCGTTTTGCATCCGGCTGTCATGACATCGCGCATCAACGTCTTACGGATGTCCAGGTCACCGTCGAGCGTCCGGCGCAGATCCCCATCGGTGAAGATGCCTTGCAGACGGCCGTCGGGAGCGATCACTGCAGTCATACCCAGACCTTTCCGGGTCATTTCAAGCAATCCGTCGACGAGTCCTGTCTCGGCACTCACCTGTGGAATCTCGTCGCCCGTGTGCATCAGGTCTTCAACGCGCAGAAGCAAGCGCTTGCCGAGCGCCCCGCCGGGATGGGAGCGTGCAAAATCTTCGACGGTGAAACCCCGGCTTTCGAGCAAGGCCACCGCCAATGCATCACCCATGGCGAGCGCGGCGGTCGTGCTGGCGGTCGGAGCGAGATTCAAAGGGCAGGCCTCTTCTTCGACCGCAGTGTCGAGTACGACCGTCGCGGCCGAGCCTAACGTCGAAGCCGGTGAACCCGTCATGCAGATCAGCGGCAGCCCAAGGCGCTTCAATAGTGGCAGAATCGTAATGATTTCCGCCGTTTCTCCGGAGTAAGAAACGGCGATGACCAAATCTTTGGGTGTAATCATCCCCAGATCGCCATGACTGGCCTCGCCAGGGTGGACAAAAAAAGCGGGCGTCCCGGTACTCGCCAATGTCGCGGCAATCTTGCTGCCGATGTGTCCCGACTTGCCCATGCCGGTGACGATCACCCGACCCCGGCATCGCAGGCAGAGATCGCACGCCTTCGTGAATTCGGCCCCGATTCTTGGCACGAGGTCTCTGATCGCCTGAGCTTCTATCTCGAGCACCCGTTGTGCGCGGGAGGTCAGGTCTGGATTTTCGGCTTCGTCGGTCATTCGCGATCTAAAAGTTTTGTAGGGCTACGTAGCTCTGATAAATGATGAAAGCGGTCAGGAGAGAGCCTCCCGCTAACCGTCCCACCCGTATCGTTCCATTGGAATTGTACGCGATGAGGAAGAACGCCACCGTAAACCCCAGCAAGACCGGGAGATGAAGGCGCGCGGCTGCCAGATCCAGCGTGGTGGGACGTATAACACCGGCTACGCCGATGACGGCCAGCATGTTAAAGGCGTTTGAGCCGATGATATTGCCTAAAGCCAGGCCGTGCAGCCCTTTTCGGACCGCGACGATCGACACGGCGAGTTCCGGCAGACTCGTGCCGATCGCGACCACGGTGATGCCGATCACGAGGTCGCTGATACCCATCTCGCGGGCGATGTTCTCGCTTCCCCACACCAGCGCGTTCGAACCCGCGACCAGAGAGAGCAGGCCGATTATGATCCAGAGTGTGGCCATCGACTGTGGTACGTCGTCGGGAATTCCTGTCTCATATTCGGTCTCGATCAAATCGTGTCCGCTCGACCGCTTGCCGAGTTTGATGACCCAAAGGATAAAACCCCCAAAGATGACCAGAAGAATCACGCCATCGAGGCGGCTGAGCGTCAGGTCGATCAGCATTATCATCGGTATCAGGCTGACGGCCACCATGGCTGGCAGTTCATGGCTCAGCGTCTCGGATCTCACAGTCAGTGGGCTGATGATTGCGGCGACGCCAGCCACCAACCCGATATTGGCGATATTGGAGCCGAACGCGTTTCCAAGCGCGAGATTACTGACGTCCCGTATAGCGGCTGTCGCGGACACAATAATTTCGGGTGCCGAGGTTGCGAATCCCACTACGGTGAGGCCGATGATCATGGGCGTCACACCGAGGTTTCGCGCAATGACGGCGGCGCCAACGACCATCCGATCGGCGCTCCAGACGAGCAGGATTAATCCGGCAATTAAAGAGGAGACATACAGGAGCATAGGAGGTGATTATAATGAGCGGCGGCTAAACAAGGTTATTTTTTGCACATGACTCCAGAACAGATTCAAGAAATGATCGAAATCAATATTCCCGATTGCAAGGCAACGGTGATCAGTGACGACAATACCCATTTCGAAGCGACCGTGATCTCCAATGCGTTTGCTGGAAAACGATCACTGCAAAGGCATCAAATGATTTATACGGCGCTTGGAGACAAGATTGGCGGCGATATTCACGCATTGTCAATAAAGGCATTGACTCCGGAAGAATTTGACGTTGGATAAGCTGGCTATTTCATCGGCCGGTCCGCTCCACGGTGAGGTCCTGATTTCGGGCGCCAAGAATGCGGCGCTACCCATTCTCGCCGCATCGATATTGACTGATCAGCCGGTCACCATTGGCAATGTGCCCTGTCTGCGGGATGTCACGACATCGATCGAGTTGCTGAGTCAAATGGGGGTCCGGGTAACCGTTCACGAAGGCATGAAGGTAGAGGTCGATGCCGCCGACATTCATAATTGTTACGCGCCATATGAGTTGGTAAAGACCATGCGCGCTTCAGTTCTGGTTCTGGGTCCGCTCCTCGGGCGTTTTGGAAAGGCCGATGTATCGCTTCCGGGTGGTTGCGCCATCGGTGCGCGCCCGGTCGATTTGCATGTCGGCGGTCTGCGGGCGATGGGCGCGACGGTGGAAATTGAGGACGGGTATATTCGTGCGCAGGTGGATCGACTGCAGGGCGCTCACCTGGTGATGGATAAAATCACTGTGACCGGTACCGAAAATCTGCTGATGGCAGCTGTCCTCGCAGAGGGCGAAACGGTGATTGAGAATGCGGCACGGGAGCCTGAAGTCGTTGACCTCGCCGGGTTTCTGACTCGCATGGGTGCACAGATCGAGGGCGCAGGGAGTAACCGCATCATCATTCAGGGCCTCGATAGCGTGCATGGCACCGATTACGACGTATTACCGGATCGTATTGAAACCGGCACCTTCCTGGTGGCTGCGGCGATGACCGGGGGAAAAATCCGGGCGCGCCGAACCCGGCAAGATGATATCGAGGCGGTTCTCGCAAAGCTTCGGGATGCCGGGGCAAAAATAGACTGCGGCCCTGACTGGATAGAATTGGATATGGAGGGTCGCCGGCCCGTCGCGGTCGATATCAGTACGGCGCCTTATCCGGGATTCCCCACCGACATGCAGGCACAGTTCTGCGCGCTGAACAGTATCGCGGAAGGCGTTGCGACGATTACGGAGAACGTATTCGAGAACCGCTTTATGCATGTATCGGAACTGCAGCGGATGGGCGCCGATATCAGACTGGAAGGCAATACGGCCATCATTCGCGGCGTCGCCGGGCTCCACGCTGCTCCGGTCATGGCAACCGATCTGCGCGCGTCGGCCAGCCTGGTTCTGGCGGGGCTGGTGGCAGACGGTGAAACCGTCGTCGACCGTATCTACCACATCGATCGGGGCTACGAGGGCATAGAGAAAAAGCTACAGCAGTTGGGTGCGGTCATCCACCGCCGTAGCTGAGTCTTTTCCGCCTTGCGGTAGGCAACCTCAGCGTTGCGTGTGTATAATTCGCGCGCGGTCAGTCGGCCTTCAGCGGGTCAGGCGCTTTCTCGGGCGAGTGTCCGGCCAAAACGCGCCGCCCCGGAATGATGGATCGCCGGATTCGCGGTCAGGCGATACCGATAGCCTAACAACTAAAGTATTAGAGGATTTACTCGATGAGTGAAAAGTCGGGGCTTAACCGACGCCACTTTTTATCTGTGGCTACCAGTGTTGCCGGAACCGCCGGGTTGGCGATGACTGCCGTGCCCTTCGTCCTTTCCTTTCAGCCTAACGCACGTGCCAGGGCGCTGGGTGCCCCGGTCGAGGTTGATATCAGCAAACTCGAAATCGGCGCGATGCTGCGCGTTATGTGGCGGGGTCAGCCGGTCTGGATATTGCGCCGCACGCCCGAAATGCTGGAACATGTCGATGAGGTTTCCGGGCAGCTTGCAGACCCGGATTCACTCGAATCGAAACAACCCGCCTATACCCAGAACGAATATCGCTCGATCAAGCCCGAGATCCTGGTTTTGGTCGGTACTTGCACGCATTTGGGTTGTGCTCCGATTGAACGTTTTGATCTGGGCCCCGCTGATCTCGGGTCCGATTGGGTGGGTGGCTTTTACTGCCCCTGTCACGGGTCGAAATTTGATTTAGCGGGCAGGGTCTACGCGAATGTGCCAGCGCCGACCAACATGGTTGTGCCGCCATACAGATACCTGGGCAAAAACCTGATTCTTGTCGGCGATGATACCGGGGTAACATCATGAGCGCTTCCAGATCCGATATCGTCGCCACCGAAAGCAAGTTTTCGCAATTTGTGGATTGGATCGATGCCCGATTCCCGATGACCAAAATGCTCAAAGAGCATGCGACGGAATATTACGCGGCGAAAAATTTCAATGTCCTCTATGTATTCGGTGTTCTTGCGATGGTGGTTTTGGTTATCCAGCTGCTCACCGGAATATTTCTGACGATGAGTTACAAGCCATCCGCTGACGACGCATTCGCATCAGTCGAATACATCATGCGTGACGTGGAATGGGGCTGGTTAATCAGGTATATGCACTCCACGGGTGCGTCGGCGTTTTTTATCGTGGTCTATATCCACATGTTTCGCGGCATGATGTAGGGCTCTTATAAGAAACCGCGCGAATTGCTCTGGATTATCGGCATGCTGATCTATGTTGCGCTCATGGCTGAGGGATTCCTCGGGTACCTTCTGCCCTGGGGTCAGATGTCATACTGGGGCGCACAGGTCATCGTATCGCTGTTCGGAGCGATTCCGGGTGTCGGCGAGACGCTCGTCGACTGGATCAGGGGTGATTACTTCATTTCGGACATTACCCTGAACCGGTTTTTTGCCTTGCATGTCGCCGCGGTTCCGCTCGCGCTTATTATGTTGGTCGTAGTGCATATTCTTGCGCTGCATGAAACCGGTTCATTGAATCCGGATGGCGTTGAGATCAAGGAGCACAAGGGCCCCGATGGTATCCCGCTGGACGGTATCCCGTTTCACCCTTATTACACGGCGAAGGATCTGGTGGCGATTGTCATATTTTTCATGGCGTTCTCTGCCGTTGTATTTTTCGCTCCAGAGATGGGCGGCTATTTTCTCGAACACGCGAATTTTGAGCCCGCCAATCAGCTGGTAACGCCCGAACACATAGCGCCGGTCTGGTATTACACACCGTTTTACGCGATTCTCCGCGCGGTTCCGAGCAAGGGATTCGGCGCGTTTCTGATGGCGATGGCTATCGTATTGTTGTTTTTCCTGCCCTGGTTGGATCGCTGCAAGGTTAAATCGATCAAGTACCGTGGCTGGACCTTTAAGTTGGCGCTGACTATCTTCGCGATCAGCTTCCTGGTGCTGGGGTGGCTCGGTTTACAGCCGGCTGTCGAGCCGTACAGGACATTTTCGCGGATCTTTACGATTCTATATTTTTCGTTTTTTATTTTCATGCCGTTTTATACTCGGTTCGAAAAAACGAAACTCGTTCCTGAACGGGTGAATTACCATCACGAGTAATACTGGTTATGCGCATTCGTTTAGGTTATTCAATGTTGTTATGTCTTTTCCGGGCATGTTTGCTGATCGGATGCCTGATGATCGGGCCTTCCGTGGTCATGGCCTCGGAGGGCGGCGCGGTGATTCAGGCGGCTAATAATGACGTAGGAAACATTGCTTCATTGCAAAGAGGGGCACGAAATTACGTCAATTACTGCCTTGGATGTCACTCGGCCAAGTATGTGAGGTATAACCGTCTCGCTGCGGATTTGGAAATTAGCGAAGACCAGTTGATTAATAACCTGATGTTCGTGACCGAAAAGCCTCATGACACGATGTATATTGCCATGCCGCCCGCAGATGCGGCGCGGTGGTTCGGTCAAACTCCGCCCGACCTTTCCCTGATAGCCCGAAGCCGGGGTACGGATTTTCTGTATAGTTTTCTGAATGCTTTTTATATCGATGAGAGCCGGCCCACAGGGGTTAATAATCTCGTCATGGAAAGTGTTGCCATGCCTCATGTACTGTGGGAGCTGCAGGGAATGCAACGCGCAGTATTTGAAGAGCACACTCATGAGAATGGTACAACCGAGATCGTCTTTAAGGAATTTGAACCGGTTACTGAGGGGCTCTTGTCACCCGATGAGTATCAACAGTTTGTTCGAGATCTCGTAAATTTTCTCGAATATATTGGTGAGCCCATTCAATTAGAGCGCCGGCAACTCGGTATCTGGGTTCTTATCTATCTCCTGGTTTTCGGTATCTTCGCTTATGCACTGAAGAATGAGATCTGGAAAGATATTAAATAGACGACAGTCCGAAAAATAAAAAAATAATTCGAATTAATAAATTGTCGAAGGGTGAGTACGAATCTATGGAGGAGATGAGCAAGTGGCTATTGTTACAAACAGGCGGCCGATTATGACGCTGTTCTCCAGTCCCACGTGTTTTTACAGTCATCGGACGCGGCTGGTACTGGCGGAAAAGAATATCAGTGTTGAGGTTGTGAATGTTGAAGGGCCCGATCTGCCAGAGGATTTGCTGGATTTAAACCCTTATCACAGCGTGCCGACACTAATTGATCGTGACCTGGTGCTATACGATTCGAGGGTGATTATCGAGTATCTGGATGAGCGATTTCCGCATCCGCCGCTAATGCCGGTTGACCCGGTGACCAGGGCCCAGTTTCGGCTGGCGCTTTATCGTATTGAAAAGGACTGGTACAGCCTGGCAGAGCAACTCGAGGTCGCGGCCGACAGTAAGCAGGCGACACGGGTAAGAAAAATTCTCGCGGAAAGTATTTCGGCCAGCGCAGAGGTTTTCGACGCCAAGAAATATTTTCTGAGTGACGACTTCTCACTGGTGGATTGCAGTATCGCGCCCGTATTGTGGAGGCTGCCGTCTTACGGTATTGAATTGAGTGGTCACGCCCAGCCGATTCTGAATTATATGGACGAGGTTTTTTCGCGCCGCTCTTTTCAGCACAGCCTGACAGAGCTTGAGCACGAGATGCGCCAGTAATCGGTGGGTTTGCGCGGTGTCGTCCGATTTAGCATCGCAGCGACCCTACCTTCTGCGTGCCATGCATGAGTGGATGACCGATTGCGGTCATACACCCCATATCGTTGTGAACGCGTTGGCCGATGGCGTCCATGTGCCACAACAGCATATTCAGGATGGCAAGATTATTCTCAATGTCAGTTTTGCGGCGGTGAAAGCGCTTAGCCTGGGAAACGAAACACTGTCCTTTGAAGCCCGGTTCTCAGGTCAACCCTGCCAAATATCCTTGCCGGTGTCCGCGGTGCTGGGAATATATTCGCGGGAAACCAGTAAGGGCATGGTTTTTCCGGAGGAAGGACCGGCGGCGGTAACCGCCAGCGAGGAATCTGCCAGCGGCGAGGGCGGCGATAGAGACAAGAGTCGCAAGAAGCCGGGCGGGGCGCGCCTAAAAGTCGTTAAATAAAGCCTGATCGATCGCGTCACAGAGACAGTGAATGACAACCAGGTGGACCTCCTGAGTCCGGGCTGTTCTCGAACTCGGTACACATATTTCTATATCGTCGTTTTTCAGATTGGCCCGGATAGACCCGCCATCACCGCCGGTTAACGCGATAACGCTCATGCCCTGATCATGCGCGGCGTGTACGGCCTCCAGAACATTGTCGGAATTCCCCGATGTCGAGATTGCCAGCAGGCAATCACCCGATTTGCCAAGTGCCAGGACCTGCTTGGAGAAGACTTGCTGAAACGCGTAATCATTTGCAATGGCGGTCAAAGTCGACGTATCCGTTGTCAATGCTATGGCGGCGAGACCAGGGCGCTCTATTTCAAAGCGATTCAGCAACTCTGCGGAGAAATGTTGTGAATCCCCGGCCGAGCCACCGTTTCCGCAGCTCAATATTTTGCCTCCTTGATTGAGCGTCTCGATCATCCGGTGCGCCGCTTTGGCAATTAACGGCGGCAGCGTGTCCATCGCGGCCTGCTTTACGGCAACGCTCTCTTCGAAGTGACCGCGAATTCTTGTGATTTCAGGCATATCAACCGACCCCTGTGTCTTCCATTGTAAATGCACCGGGCAACCAATCCAGTCTCGAGTTTTCTAAAGGCCCGGAGACGCTGATGACGTCGAATCGCACCGGATGATTTCGATAATCAGCGCTGCGCTGCATGAAATGCAACGTACTCCGCGCAATTCGATCACGTTTGGCCCGGGTGATTGACTGTATGGGGTTCATAAATCCAGTATGCCTACGATAGCGGATTTCGATGATCACTAGGTGTTCACCATCGCTCATCACTAAATCCAGTTCACCGTAACGGCAGCTGTAATTTGATGTCAATAAACGAAGGCCCTGTTTTTGCAAATACTTTCGGGCCTTGCGTTCAGCCATTGCGCCGGCTTCAAGGTGCTGGGCCATGCTTGTCTATTGCCCGATCAATTCGCCTGGATGCTACGGAGTGCCGTGGACAGAGCCACCGGGTCCATCAGTTTCGGTTGGCCCCGCTGAATGCGTGCCCAGGACAAATCTCTGAGGATTCGTCCATCTTCAGTGAGATATAGCCGGCCAGTCATCGCTTGTCGCCGGTCGGGGCCCATACCGGCATTTATCAGCGGCACCAGGCGGTAGGCGTCGAATCCCATTGCATACAGCCGGGATCTGCGCAGGGCCTGATGCGGCCAATAGGTCGTCAGAATTTTGCGCAACTCTGCCGATTCGCCGTCTGGTGCAATAACCCAAGGGATATCCGGGAACATGATGCCGTTAAGGTCTGAATTGTTGCGCGAGCCTTCCTCGTATATAGCTGACGTCGAATAAGTTGGAATCGAACCAGCATAATGAAATCGCAATTGCGGACGAATCAATTTTCCGGCGTCAGCACTTGCTGCCAGAAAGATTAAATCAACGTCGGTCCTGCGGCGCGGTTCATATTCCAACTTAATGCCGAGATTTGCATTCAACCGGTCTTTTCGTGCCCGGCTTTCGTTGATCAGCAGTAATTCTTCGATGCTGGCGGAAAAGTCCGGGCTGCCAGGGACGAAGAGGCCATAGTGTAATAGTTGCCCTCCGCGGCGCTGCATCTCGGCGGCGAAACTGCCGAGCAGGCGGCGCCCCCAGGCACTGTCGGGTGCGAGCGCCAGCGCCCGGTATTGGCCCAATGCCGTCGCGCGTTCAGCGACCTGCCGCGCTTCGTCTTCGGGCGATAAGGCGAACTGGTAAAAACCAGGCATGACCGGAGCGTCAGGCGGCAGAAAATTTAGCGCCAGTGTCGGCGCACTGACGCCGGCTTCCGCGAGTTCCAGGACCGAGCTTTTCAACAGCGGGCCGACGACAAAGTCAGCCCCTTCGTCGATGGCCAGTTGGTAAATGTCACTGACGTTGAAACCGTGAACGTCGTATATCCTGATCGATGGGCGATCCGGCAAATCCACGCTGGCAAAGTGTGCCGCGAGAAAGCCATCCCGGATCGCATTGGCCGCTGCGCGTTGACGGCCCGACAGGGGCAGGAGCAATGCAACCTGGCGGGGAAATTGCTCGATGATCGTCAGTTCGCTCAAAATCTCCTCGACCAGAATACGGTTGGCGGGATGCGACGGGTTAGCCGATCGCCAGTTGATCAGGTTGGTTCTCATCGCCGTCGAGTTGGTGCGCCGTGACCAGGCGATGTAACCGAGGTCCAGCCAACCGGCGAGTAACGGATCGATTTCCTCGGGGAAGGGTCGCGACCACAAGTCATCACCCCAGGTCTGGAGTCCATCCCATATCAGGCGCTGATTGGTGGCGATGGTGGCCCGGTCCGACAGCCATTCGTCGCGCGCAATCAACACGCGCGTGGCGGCCACCGGTTGTCCCAGTCTGAAGAGCGCATTGCTTCTGATCAGCTGCAGGTTGATCGCCGTCTCGGTGTCTGCAGTGGGGGGCGCCCGGCTGAGGTTTTCAAGCGCTTGTGCCGGATCGCCCATCGCGATCGCGACTTCGGCGGCGACCTCCGACCAGAGAAGTAAATTGGTTTCCTCGATCGGTTCTCCCAGTCGGCTCAGAATGGTCTCCGCGACTTCCGGGTTGCCGGCCAGGTAACGCTCCCTGGCAACGAGGATCAGATAGTATTGTCGAGCTGCATATCCTTCCTGCTGGGCCAGTTGCATATAGGCATCAGCGGCAGCTTGGTGCAGACCCTGATCCGACAGCGACTGCGCACCTCGCATCTCGTCAGTCGTTGTGCGCTGATCTGGCATTTGCATGGGCTCGCAGCCCGCGAGTAATACGATGAGCAAGGCGGCCGGAATTTTGCGGAATTCGATGCCGATTTTCGTCCGGCGTAGACTTGTAATCATAGAATGCAGTCCGGTCACCCGTTTTTATCAGGAGTTATATCCTTTGATAACCGATCCAGGAACCCTCTATGTCGTAGCCACACCCATCGGGAACCTCGACGATATGAGCGCGCGTGCGCGCGAAGTGCTCGCGATGGCGGATACGGTCGCAGCTGAGGATACCCGCAGGGCTGCCCAATTGCTAACCCACCTCGGTTTGCGAAAAAAACTGATCTCCCTGCATGAGCACAACGAGAAGAATCGGGTCGGGCAGATTATGGATGCGTTGACGAACGGTGAAAATGTGGCGTTGATCAGTGATGCGGGAACGCCATTGATCAGTGACCCCGGATATCGTCTGCTGGCGGCCGCACGTCAGCACAATTTACCCGTTTGTCCGGTACCCGGGAGTTGTGCGGCGATTGCGGCGCTTTCCATCGCTGGATTGCCCACGGACCGTTTTCGGTTCGAAGGGTTCTTGCCGCCCAAATCGGCCGCGCGGCGAAAAAAACTGGAGGCTTTGCGCACGGTGCCCGAGACGGTCATCCTGTATGAGGCTGTGCACCGGATTCAGGATCTGTTGATGGATATGGAGACGGTCATCGGGCCCGATCGATCGATCACTGTGGCACGAGAGCTCACGAAGCGTTTCGAGACCATCTACCGCGGCAGCATCGCTGAAGTCCGGACGCAGCTCGAAAGCGATGCGAGCGGGGGAAAGGGCGAAATCACACTGGTATTGGCGGGGTTCGACGAGCCCGAAGATCTGCGTCAGCAGGAACTTGAGCGCGTTCTGGCAATTCTGCTCGATCAGCTCTCGACACGGCAGGCGGCGGGTCTGGCGGCAAAAATAACCGGGACCCGGCGCGGTGATGCTTACGCGCTGGCGCTGAAATACCGTGACTCGCAGTCGGGCACGGCTTGAAGTCTATGTTTTCCCTGTCAACTTCGGGATTGATGGTCTATCGTGGTCGGTGGAGTCGGCCAGGCAATCGCCCGCTGTGATGACTCAGGTCATCTGTCGGGAGGAAAGTCCGGGCTCCTGCGGCAGGGTGCCAGGTAACGCCTGGGGGACGTGAGTCCACGGAAAGTGCCACAGAAAATATACCGCCCCGGACCGGTAACGGTCTGGAGTAAGGGTGAAATGGTGCGGTAAGAGCGCACCGCGCGGGTGGCAACACGCCGCGGCACGGTAAACCCCACCTGGAGCAAGACCAAATAGAGGAGTGTCCGCGGGCCTTTGGCGCGCGGAACCGCTGTCCGAGCGGTCTCCCGGGTAGGTCGCTAGAGGTCGCCGGTGACGGCGATTCGAGATGAATGATTGCCCTAGACAGAACCCGGCTTATCGGCCGGCTCCACCTTGATTTTCCGGTATTCGCGCGGGTTGCGGAACAAATTCGATTTTTCGGTCGTTGTCGCCGATATTTTCCGCCCAACCTGACTCTTAAGCCCCTGCACAGAAATGCGCGCTAAACCCATGATTTTCGTGTTGTGGGGCCGCCGAAAGAACGAGTTATCAGGTCTAACAACCTGCGCTAATACGGGAAAATCAAGGTG
>PVMS01127255.1_pt1 | contig 12649 bp, 8 predicted proteins | sample 1853461 | NCBI WGS metagenome assembly PVMS01 (sample SAMN08582032, study PRJNA380276) | Marine sediment metagenome, whole genome shotgun sequencing project. | isolation source: ocean sediment barecode stripped | collected 2017 | reverse complement strand
GTCTCGCCAAGGCTCGAATGCCTGCGGCGGGGCTCCGGGCGCTTCGCTTTGGTAGCACGGCGGCGGTCGCGGCCAGGCGCTCTAAGCCGGTCTCCCCTTCTCGGGCATCTATCCATGTTTCGGTAGGTTGGATGCGCGTCTCCGCAGGCGTGAGGCGTTGCCGCCCTACTGCGGCAGCCGTGCCTGGATCTCGGCCTCGATATCCTCCAGGGCCATCTCCATTCGGTCCTGATGGGTGCGAAACGACAGCACACAGATGCGGATGACGAAGCCGTCGTCGAGCGTCGTTCCGGTCAGGTAGACGCGCCTACGCTGGTTGACGCCCTCCATCACTTCCCGGTTGAGCCGGTCTCGCGCCGCGCCCTCGAGGCCCGGTTGATCCACCCGGAAGGCCAGCAGAGACAGCTGGGGCGGACAGACCAGGTCGACGCCGGGTAGCTCCCGGAGACGCTCGGCTGCCCAGTGGGCCAGATTCAGTTTTTCATCCAGATTGTCACGGAAAGCGCCGACACCGTGCAGCTTGAACGGCAGCCAGACTCGCAGGCCGCGAAACGGGCGAGAGAGTTCCGGCGAGATCTCGCAGAAGTCGACCAGGTCGTGGTCTTCCTGCAGCGGCGGCATGTATTCGGCGTCGAGGCTGTGGGTGCGTCGTAGCGCCTCGCCGTCGCGCACCAGCAGGGCTCCCGTCCCGTAGGGAAGGAACAGACTCTTGTGGGGATCGAGAATCACCGAGTCGGCGCGCTCGAGGCCCGCCAGACACTGCTTGCCGCGCCCGGTGAGGGCAAAGAAGCCGCCGTAGGCTCCGTCGACGTGCAACCAGAGTCCGTGCTGCTCGGCGATATCGGCCAGATCGTCCAGCGGGTCGACGGCCCCGGTGTTGGTGGTGCCGGCGTTGCCGTTGATCAGAAACGGTCGAAGGCCGCGGCCGCGATCCTCCTCGATGGCAGCGACCAGGGCGTCGAGCCGGACGCGCTGCTCGTGATCACTGGCGATCAGTCGCACGTTATCGGCCGGGAAGCCTGCTAGCCTGGCGGCTTTCAGGACGGAATGATGGCTCTGGTCGGAGGCGTAGAGGATTCCGTCCCAGAACTTCTCGCCCAGTCGCTCGAGGCGAGCGGTGACGATGCCGGTAAGGGTGGCCAGAGAACCGCCCGAAGTCAGAAAGCCGCGGGCACTCTCCGGGTAGCCGATGATCTCGCCGAACCAACGCAGTACGTTGGCTTCGAGTTGCGCCAGGGGCGGCGCGGCGGCAAAGACCCCGGTATAGCGGTTGAAGGAGTCGGAGAGTAGATCGGCAACCGCACTCTGGAAGAGACCGCCGCCCGGAATGAAGGCCAAGTACCCGGGCCCGGGGGTGTTAAAGCTCTTCGGCACCAGGCGCTCGAAAAGCAGGTCGAGCAGGTCGTCGTACGGCTGACCGCTCTCCGGGACCGGCTCGACCAGTAAGCGTGCCAGGTCGGCAGCACCCTCGGTATCCGCCGCGGGCTGGTGAGGCAGCGAGCTAATGTGCTCGACTATGCGCTCCATGGCGCGGTCGACCAGCGAACGCATCTCGTCGCCCGCGAGTTCGAGTGGATTGGACTCTAGATCGAGGCCAAGGCCCCGCAGGACGCCTCGCGCCGTGCCTGTCGTGTCGCTCATCGATCGAACGCTAGTGGCGGCAGAGGTCCGGGGCCAGCCCGAGCCGCCCTTCCCACCATTCCTCACATCCGCGATCTTTCCCCGTATGACTGACACCCAAGGCTATAAGCGTTTCTTCGCAGAGCTCAAGCGCCGCCGCGTGTGGGACTCGATGAGGGTCGAGTATGGCGCTCTGACGGGAGTCGAGGGGCCGTGAGGGCAATCCCCAGCTCCGGTTCCACGCCAGGCGCTTCGCTCTGCCTCGCACGACGGCGGGCTCACCCTTAGATTATCTGAGGTAATCCGGCGAGCCCGCAGAAGCCCCCTCCTCTAGTGACTTGCTACTCCGTCGCCCGCCACCTGGTTCTAAGGAGGTCTATTATGAGAGTCCTGCTGACTGCCGTTGCTCTCTTGTTCCTCGCGTTCACTCTCTCCACCTGCGGACCGCCCCCGGCGGACACGGAAGCCGACTCCGTGGCCGTCCAGACCACGGCTGATGACTGGACCGCGGCGTGGAATGCTGGCGATGTCTCCGGGCTGCTGGCGCACTATGCGGATGACGCCGTGCGCATGCCCCCCAACGGGCCGACCTATTCGGGCAAGGTGGCGATCGAAGAGGCCTTCACCAGTTTCTTCGAGCAGTTCTCGGGTGAGCTGGACTGGCCCACGGACGAGATCATCGTGGCCGGAGACTGGGCGTTCCACCGCGGGACCTTTACGGCCGATTTGACCCCGCTGGGCGAAGGCGAAGTGATGCACGTCGGTGGCGAGGTCCTCGTGATCTTCCAGCGACAGCGCGACGGATCCTGGAAGGCCGCCCGGGAGATTTGGACAGACGACGAGGCGCCCGGCACGGAGTGACGACGCCTCTCACTGGCGAGCCAACAGACGCGAGCGCGGGCGCATCCGTCTTGTGGCCCCTGTCAACCGCTCCGTTTCGCTCCAGCGCCCGGTTGTCTCGCCAAGGCTCGAATGCCTGCGGCGGCACGCCGGGCGCTTTGGTTTGCTCGACCCAGCGGCAGGCGGACAGTCCGTCCATTCGTCCGTCCATTCAAACCGACAATTAGTCGTCTGACCCCGTCGTCCATCCAGCAGAATGTCGTGTCCATCGTGGAAAGTCCGGCTAATTGTCGGAATCCGGCCAGATTCACGGTCGCCTGATAAGCGTGAGGTCGGTGGTTCAAATCCACCCGGGCCCATCAGTTGGAAAGACTGAAGCCGCTTGAGGTTATGGCCTTGAGCGGCTCTTTCCTTGGCCCCTGACGAACCCGCTACTGTCGATTCGTACGATCGATCAACTCGCCGACGGCATCCTTCAAGACCCTCCTTTCGGCCAGCACGGCTCGCAGCGACTCCTCGTCGGCAGGTCAGGTGGCAATACCTGGCAAATGAATGTAGGCTACACAAGAGAAGCAAGCCTCAGCGGAGGAGTTTGCATGCGCACGATCGTCGTTCTCGGTGCGGGGATGGTCGCCAAACCGATGGTCGACTACTTCCTCGACCGCTGTGGTTACCGGGTCGTGATGGCCACGCGGACCGTCTCGAAGGCGGAACGCATTCTGGCAGGCCGCGCCGCCGGTGAGGCGCTCGCGTGGACGATCGAAGACGAGGACCGGCTCGACGAGCTAGCCGAGGGCGCAGACCTCGTCGTGAGCATGCTCCCTCCGACGATGCACATCCCCGTGGCTCGGGCCTGCCTGCGGCACCGCACACCGATGGTCACCACTTCGTACATCAGCCCGGCCATGGCGAGGCTCGACGAAGAGGCGAAAGCGGCTGGCATCCCGATCCTGAACGAGATCGGCGAGGACCCTGGTCTCGACCATATGGGTGTGATGAAGACCCTCGACGCGATCGCGGACGAGGGCGGTCGCGTCCTGAGCGTGACTTCATATGGAGCTGGCCTTCCCGCCTTCGAGTACAACCGGAACCCCTTCGGCTACAAGTTCTCGTGGAGCCCGAAGGGGGTGATGATGGCCGCGCAGACTCCCGCCGTGTACCTGCGGAAGGGCCGGCGGGTAGAAGTGCCGGGCGAGCGTCTGTTCGAGCACTACTGGATCGTGGACATTGAGGGAATCGGCGTATTCGAGACGTATCCGAACCGCGACTCCACCGTTTACTTGCCGTGGTACGGCCTCGAGGACGGCGTTTCCCTCTTCCGGGGCATCCTTCGCTTCACGGGCTGGAGCAACACGATGCGGGCCCTCATCACTCTTGGGGCGCTCGATGACTCCGAGGTGATCGAGTGGAAGGGGCGAACTTACGCGGACTACACTACCGGGCTCATCGCTCGGGCCGGCGGAGCGGAGGCAGTCGGGGAGGGCGAGGCGAGCGCAACCGCTGCCCGGGTGCGGGAGGAAACGGCCGAGTTCCTCGGTGTGGAGAAGATCGCCGATGTGATCCAGCGCTTCGAGTGGCTCGGCCTGTTCTCGGATGAGCCGGTCGCCTTCGAGCGTGGGTCGCGGGTGGACGTACTCGTAGACCTCATGTTGCGACACATGTCGTACGCACCCGGTGAGCGGGACATGATCATCGTGCACGACGAGATCAGCGCCGAGTTCCCCGGTGCCGGCGCTGCGAACCGCCCGCCGCACCGTGAGATACGATCGACCAGCATGGTAGTGGAGGGAATCTCCCATGGCGACTCGGCGATGTCCCGTGCCGTCTCGCTGCCGGCGGCGATCGCCGCGCGACTCATCCTCGAGGGAGTGATCGAGACCACGGGCGTCCTGATGCCCACTCTGCGCGAGATCTACGAACCGGTGCTGGCGGAGCTGGAGGGATTCGGTTTGAAGTTCACTTACCGGCGGACGGATATCTGAGGAACGTCACCGTCTGGTCGGGTTCGAATCGCACCACTCTACATGTTTCTCTACATGTTTGCTGTCAGTGAGGGTGTTAAGATGGTCAGAGGTCCGTCCATTCGTCCGTCCATTCAAACCGACAATTAGTCGTCTGACCCCGTCGCCATCCAGCAGAATGTCGTGTCCATCGTGGAAAGTCCGGCTAATTGTCGGAATCCGGCCCGGTTCACAGTCGCCTGATAAGCGTGAGGTCGGTGGTAGTGCTGCGCGCGCCTTCGGCGTGCTCGCAACGCTGGACGACGCGGCAAGTCCACCCGGGCCCATTCTCTCGAAGGCCCCCTTCCTTCTGCGGGTGCCTCAGTAGCCATACTTAACTTAATCGGCTCATTCGCTCGCACGACTGGCCGTCGGCCGGACGATCCCACGATATTCATCGACCGTCCGGCTGTCGCACCCCAGAGCGGCAGCGAGACCGGTGTGCACCCGGCAGGGAGGCGACCACGTACCCGACCCGAAGCCTGTTTCGTCGTGCCGAGCGCGTTCTACCGTATGTCCTGGTCACGCTCGCGGCCTGCGGCGGCGAATCCGGCCTCGGCGATCTTCGGGAATCGCGCCCCAACATCCTGTTCGTGTTCGCGGACGACCATGCATACCAGGCCATTGGCGCCTACGGATCGGTCATCAACCAGACGCCGAACATCGATCGGCTGGCTGCGGAAGGCATGCGATTCGATCGAGCCGTGGTCACCAACTCGATCTGCGCTCCGTCACGGGCGGTCATCCTCACGGGTCTTTACAGCCATCTCAACGGCGTCCGCGACAACTCGGACGTGTTCGACGACGGCCAGACCACGTTTCCGAAGCTGTTGCAGGAGGCGGGTTATCAGACGGCGATGATAGGGAAGTGGCATCTCAAGAGTACGCCCACCGGCTTCGATCACTGGGAGGTGCTGCCCGGCCAGGGCGCTTACTACAACCCGGACATGCTGGTTCCGGAGGCGGACACGACATCCATACATCGGCGGGAAGGATACGTCACGGACATCATCGCGGACCTGGCCCTCGACTGGCTGCGTGACGGGCGCGATCCGGACCGTCCGTTCCTGCTCATGGTCCAGCACAAGGCCCCGCACCGGAACTGGATGCCGGGCCCGGATCACCTGACGACGTTCGACGGGGAGACGATCCCGGAGCCGGAGACCCTGTTCGACGACTATGAGGGCCGCGCCTCCCCGGCCGCCGCTCAGGAGATGACGATCGCGCGTCACATGTTCGACGCGTACGACCTGAAGCTCCGGCCGCCAGCCGGGAACGACCTTCCCGAGTGGCAGGCGACCGCGCTCCAGCGTCTGTCGGCAGAGCAGCGAGCCGCCTGGGACGCGGCCTACGACCCGAGGAATGCGGCCTTCCGCCAGGCAGGGCTCGAGGGAGACGAGCTGACCCGGTGGAAATACCAGCGGTACATCAAGGACTATCTGCGCACGATCGCCTCCGTCGACGACAACCTTGGCCGCATGCTGGACTGGCTCGACGAGACAGGCCTGTCCGAGAACACGGTGGTCGTCTACTCGTCAGACCAGGGTTTCTACCTCGGCGAGCACGGCTGGTACGACAAGCGCTGGATGTACGAGGAATCATTTCGCACACCGCTGATCGTGCGGTGGCCGGGCGCCTCGGCACCGGGGAGCACCTCGGCAGCCATCGTCTCGAACCTGGATTTCGCCCCGACGTTCCTCGAGCTGGCGGGAGTGGATGCGCCGGCCGCGATGCAGGGACGTAGCCTGGTTCCGCTGCTGGTCGGCGAAGTGCCGCCCGACTGGCGGACGAGCTTCTACTACCACTACTACGAGTCCGAGGGGCCGCACGCCGTTGCGGAGCACTACGGTGTGGCCACGAGCCGCTACAAGCTGATCCGCTATCCGGCCACGGACGAATGGGAGCTGTTCGACCTCCAGGCGGACCCGCGCGAGCTCAGCAGCCGGGCCTCTGATCCGGTGTACGAAGCGATCCGGGCGGAGCTGGAGGTCGAGCTGGAACGCCTGCGGGAGGAGCTGGGCGTTCCGTCCGAGGGGGATCAGCCGCCGGGCGGGTCTGCGCGCTGAAGGAGTAGCTTCAGCGCCCCCCGCCGGCTCCGCGCCATTCCACGACACCGACCTCGACCAGGTCTTCGAGATACCGGACGACGGCCGCCGTCGGCAGCGGACCGAATTCCGCGCTCAGCGCGTTCCGGATCTCTGTGACCGTGCGCTCGCCGTCGATGAAGTTCACCAGTTCGAATCGCGCATTGCCACTCAACGGGAACTCCGGCGAGCCGTACCAGGCCGCGGCATCGGGTTCGAGCCGGCTGGCTGGGAGGCCGAAGTCGAGAGGACCTCGCGTGAGGCGGAGCGGCACGCGCTGATCAGCGCCGGGTCGGTCGCCTGAGTCCAGCGCCGCCGCGGAAACAGCGGGATCCAGCGCCAGGTCCTCCAGGATGGACGCCTCGAGTGCCGCGAGCCGCGAGACCCACTCCGATACGCTTTGCAGTACCGCCGGCGAGCCCCGAAACAGGAGAACCGACTCCACGGTCCGCTCCGCCCAATCGGCCTCATGGGTCACCTGGTTTCCCGCCTCGAAGCGGGACGAAGTTCCCGAGTCCGGTCCCGGATCATCGGCGATCATCTGACGGGATGTCCGGGCAACCGCGCCAAGCCGGCCGAGCGCATTGGCTCCGACCAGGTCCACGAGTTCCAGCGCCTCGGGCTCACTCAGGTCGGCCAGGTAGAGTAATGTCGCGGTCGCCACGATTTCGGTTCTCTCCAGCTCGACCGGGTCCACCATGTCCGGAGTATCGTCGGACGTGTGGTGCGTGTAGTCCGGGCTGTGTCCCAACATCGTGCCCGGGATCTGCCGATCGATGAACTGCATGTGCTCGCTCCCGCCACTGTACGGGGTCACACGCCAGTTGGGAGCGGAACGGCTGCCGCGTGGCGTGCGGACATTCATGCCACTCATCATCTCCGCCATGTTGGCGACTACATCGTTGACGGCGGACGGCAGCGACGATGGAGTCCGGGTGAGGATCATCTTCGAGTGCAACAACTCCAGGTTTTCACCGACCATGTCCATGTTCATGTTCGCGAGCCACGAACCGCCCAGCTCGGGGCCGGCCATCTCCGGGTGAGCGTCCAGGTAGGCCTGCGTCCCGTACCACTCGGGGACCCACAGGAATCGAAGCGAACGCTCCGGGCGCTCCAGGCGCCCCGACTCGACCAGGCCGTGCAGGGTCCGTGCGATGTCCAGGATGGCGCCGGAGCCGCTCGCGTTGTCGTTCGCGGATTCCTTCGGGTGATCCAGGTGAGCGCTGAACACCAGCTCCTCATCTGGAAGCCGGGAGCCCTGGATCCGAGCCACCACGACGTCCATGAAGAACGGCTCCAGTCCGATACCTTCGGCGAAACCGTGCAGCACCACCCGCTGCCCCGACTCCAGCAGAGCCCTCAGTCTCTCGCCCTGCCGGTTCGAGAGATTGAATCCAAAGGTGACGTCCTCCAGCTCCTCGGAGCGCGGCCACATGCCTGTGTACTGGATAATGTCGGGGTGTTCCTTCGCCCGGTCATCGTCCAGGTAGGCGACCACCGCCGCCGCTCTGTGCTTCAGGACCGCGTGTCGATGGACTTCACCTCCGTATCCGGTCGCCAGCACGAACTTCCCGGCCACATCCTTTCCCTCGTAGTCGGCATCGGTGGTTCCTGCCCCGACCCACACGAGATCCGCCGTGACGTCGCCGGGGTTCGAATACGTGATCAGGCTCATCCCGATCTCGGGGTACCCGACCAGACGCTCGTCCAGCGGCTCGATCATGCGCAGCTCGGCTCGATCGATGTCCCAGCCGGATGGTGACTGCCAGGTCTGGTAGTGAATCCGCCCGTCGGAAGGGAACGACTCGATCCAGGCCTCGTCCTCCGAGAATCCGTACGCCCGCAGTTGCGCCAGTACGTATTCGGCCGCGTCCCTGTACCCGCGCGACCCCTGGATGCGGTGGTGGCGCGTGATCTGGATCACGTGGTCCTTCGCGATCTCCCCGCTCAGGGCCTCGTGCAGGAGGCCTCTGCGCTCGGCATCGAGAAGCGGCGTGAAGTCTTGCGCCCGGAGCGGTGCCGGGAGGGCCGAGTACGTGGCGAGCGCCGCGAGGACGAGGGCCGGGAGAAGGGACTTCTGAACAGTTGCGGGCCGATACATGGTACCTCCGTGTGATCCTTGTCTGACGATCGTGGCCGGGCTCTGCTGTGCCTGTATCCCACGCTCCGTTCGGCTCCCTGCCGGCTGATTCCCACTTTCCCACTTTCCCACTTTTGCAGAGGGTCTGAAAAGGCATACGTCACACACCTCCCAATCTGCTCTTGCTCAGACGTACGCCTCGAAAGCGGAATCTCACAGCGCGGGAGATCGAGGTCAAAGGCAGGGATATCGCGGGAACACACGCTGACCTGTCAGCGGCTTCAGACGGGTAGTCTGTCGGGCAGTCTGTCGGACCGGACCGCGAGCCTAGAAGTTGCGATGTCGATCGCGACGTACACACCTGAACAGAACGTCAGCCGTGGTCAACGCCCTGCTCCCACTTCTCTCCCTCGCTCTGCTCCCGCCCGGCGCAGCGCAGGGCGTGTCGCAGAGCCCACCGCAGGGCGTGCCGCCGGATACCGTGTTCGTCGTGCGGGCGGTCCCAACGGACTCCGCTCCGACGATCGACGGGGAAGTAGGGGACCTCGAGTGGCGCGATGCCGCTCTGGCCACTGACTTCATTCAATTCGAGCCCCGGCTCGGCGAGCCGGCCGATCTCCGCACCGAAGCGCTCGTGCTCTATGATTCCGCGCACGTCTACGTGGCGTTCCGGGTATTCGATCCCGAGCGTCCGGCCGCGCAGCTCACGCGCCGCGACGCAGACCTGCTGCAGGACGACGCCGTGGTCTTGCTGCTGGACACCCACCACGATCGTCAGTCCGCGTACTTCTTCATGACGAACCTGCTCGGGACGCAGACCGATGGTCGCGTGGCCAACGACGGCCGTACGGTAGACAGAGTCTGGGACGGGGCCTGGCAGGCCGCAGCCAGCCGGACGGAGTACGGCTGGTCGGCGGAGATGTCCATTCCGTTGACGTCGATCAAGTACTCGGCCGGAGAGGACCGCTCCTGGGGTATCAACTTCGGCCGCACTCACCGCCGTACACTCGCGGTCAGCTACTGGGCCGGACCACTCGACAACCAGTTTCGGATCTCGCAGGCGGGAACACTCGCGGGACTCCGGATTGCGCCCCACCAGCCAGACGGTTTCAGGCGATCCTGCACGGGCTGGGACGGCTCCAGGAAGACAGCAGCGCAGCCGTCGAGGCCGGGGCCAACGTGCGGTACGCGCTCACTCCCGGGATGTCCGCGCTCGCGACTCTCAACCCGGACTTTGCCACGATCGAGGCAGACGTGGAGCGGGTGAATCTGACCCGCTTCGAGCTCACCGTTCCTGAGAAGAGGCCCTTCTTCTTGGATGGGGCCGAGCTGTTCCGACAGCGGATACGGACCTTCTACTCCCGCCGGATCCCGGATATCACCGTGGGTGCCCAGGTGCTCGGGAAGGAAGGCCCGTGGACCGTCGCCGCCATTGCTACCAGGTCGGAGCCGGTATTCGACTCGACGGTCGCGACGTACGGAGTGGGTCGCCTGCAACGTGATCTCGGCTCTTCGAACGTGGCCCTGATGGTCGCGGACCGGCTCCTGGAGGGACGGCACCAGGGGTCGCTCGGGATGGATGCCACCGTGTTCTTCACCAGCACGCTCGGCATGACCGGACAGCTGGCTCAGAGCTGGGGACCGGGCACGTCGGGTACCTGGGCGGGGTTTGTCCGGCCCTCGTGGGACACATCCACCTCCCATTTTCACGTCCGCTATACGCACCTCGGAGATCGCGTCGCCGACAACATCAACGCCATCGGATTCATTCGGGATGATGACCGGCGCGAGCTGGACTCTGCCCTGGAGCACAACTTCTGGTTCCGCGGTCGAGCAGTCGAGCGGCTGACCTACGATTCCAACTACAACATCTACTGGAGCACGACGGGCACGCTGCGCAGCTGGCAGGTCGACCAGGGCCTGGAAGCCGAGTTCACCAATCGAATCAGCCTGGAAGTTGACTACAGCGAGGAATTCAAGCGGTTCGAAAAGGACTTCCGCAACCGGGCGACCGGTCTGCAGGTCGGATACAACACGCGGGAATTCAACTCGGTGCGGGTCGGCCTCGAGTTCGGGCGCAACTTCGACTCCGACTTCCAGCTGTGGACCGCGGGAGCGGCCTACAACCTCACCGATCAGCTGTCAGTGGAGTACGATCTGCAGCGTCTCGTGCTGGACCCGGACCCGGAGCTCGAAACGACCTGGATCCACGTGGCGCGCCTGAGCCAGTTCTTCACGCCGGATCTGTTCTTCCGGCTGTTCTACCAGACGAACTCGGCGCTCGATCGTAACAACATCCAGGCGGTGTTCGTGTATCGCTACAAGCCGCCCTTCGGCCTGGTCCAGCTCGTGTACCAGCGCGGCACGGCGGAATTCGGAGAGCGCTCGGAACAGGGCAACACGTTCTTTCTCAAGGCCACCGTGGTGTTCTGACGGAGCATTACGGTCGCGGGCGCACCTTCGTGGCGGCAACCGTTCGGATACGGTTATTTTGCCTGCGGCGCGAAGCCGGTCTGAGACGCGTGCCGGGGGACGCCGTCATGGAACAGAACGTGCGCATGAAGAAAGGAGGTTATCAGACCCTCATGATCCGAATCGAGCAGATGGGCAATCGATGAGCCAACAGACGAATGGACAGAAGCCGACCTATCGTGTCCGCTGGCTCGTCTCGCCGCTGCATGATTCCCATGGCACATCCAGCTTCGTGGCCGGTCTTGGTGCACTGGCGAACTCCGGGGTTCTGGAACTCGCACTCGAGCCGCTGAAGAGCACGCAGCTGGAGCCTCACGTCATGCACCTCGTCGTAGAGGAGCTGGCCTCAGGGCGCGTTCAAGAGATTGCGTTTGAAGTTTTCGACCGGGCGGACCGATTCGACTACGTTACGATTCGCCAGGTCGACACCTACTTCAAGCAGACTCTCGATCGACGATTCCTGGCCGACTTCCCGGCCGAGTTTCGCGATCGGGTGCGACCCGGCGGCCTCACGTTCAGCACCTGCGTTCCTGGTACTCGCAGGCTCGTGGCACGCTCGGCGCTGACCTCGTGTGTGGCCCACGCACAGAGCTACGGTCCGCGAGCCACCCCCGGGGCGGTCCGCCGCATGTTCAAGGATATTTTCAATCTTTCGGGTACTCTGCTGCTGTCGGATTGGGAACGCACGGAGGCTGATCCCCTGCGAGGGGATGTAGTCTTCCAGACGCGGTTGTGGCGGCCGAGTCAGAACCATGTCGTGGATCGCAACGCAACGAACAGGTCCCGGGTCGGTGTCGTTCGCGCGCTGCGCAACGCATTCGGGAGCGGTGATCAGATCGGGTTGATCCACTCGGAGTTTGCGGCCGCGGAAGCTCCCGATGCCCTGCTGACGCCGACGGTGTCGCGAAAGGAATACGCCAGGCAGCTGAGAACCAGCCTGATCAGCGTCAACACGCAGGGCCTCGACGGTAGCCCGGGCTTCAAGATCGGCGAGTCATTGGCGGCCGGCGCTGCGATCGTGAGCCAGCCGTTCCATTTCGAACTGCCGGAGCCTCTGCGACCCGGAATCAACTTTCTCCCGTTCGAGAGCCCCGAAGAGTGTGTGCAGCAGTGCAAGCGACTGCTCGAAGATCTGGATCTGGCAGAGCGAATGAGATCCGAGAATCTCCTGTATTACCAGCGCTACGTCCGGCCGGGAGCTTACGTGCGCAACCTGCTCGAGCGGGCGTTCGAGTGATCGGATCACGGAACAAGGTGACGTATCTCTGGTGAAGGCGTAATTGAGTGGATCTCCTGTATTCGCTGGAGAGAGTGCTGGCCAGATCGCTCCGCTCGATTCAACAGGCCTCGCGTCGGAGCGGGCGGTCAGAGCTGGCACTGGCGAGAGGCAGCCAGCGGTTCTGGAATGACCCGGACAAGCAGGATCTCAAGACCCTCCTTCACTGGCGCGGCCAGGGGCCGTTCGAGGACGAAGCGCTCTGGCAGGACCTCGGGCGCCGACACCTCTCCTTGTTCGACAGGGCAGCGGCCTGGGCAGGGCTGAATCGTCCGCT
>PVMS01063505.1_pt1 | contig 12650 bp, 14 predicted proteins | sample 1853461 | NCBI WGS metagenome assembly PVMS01 (sample SAMN08582032, study PRJNA380276) | Marine sediment metagenome, whole genome shotgun sequencing project. | isolation source: ocean sediment barecode stripped | collected 2017 | reverse complement strand
ATATAGTTTTTAGCGACTAGCTACCCCTGTCTCGGGTTTGCCGTCTGGCCTGCTCACCAAGAAAATGGCTAGTGGCCGAGAGACGGTGGTACTGCCAAATAGGCACTAAGAGACACGCCCGCGCAGAGACGGCCAATTGGCGTACGAAAGCGTCTCTAGCTACCAGTGCGACCATGCACGCCTGGCAAAGCCCCGGAAATACCGAGGGAATTACCCCTCGCTGAAACCGTAACGACAATGGATATCAGTTACTGAATTGGTGGCGGAGAGGGTGGGATTCGAACCCACGGTACGCTCGCGCGCACAACGGTTTTCGAGACCGTCCCGATCGACCACTCTGGCACCTCTCCGAGAGGTGATGTAGCTTGCCGGCTGGCCGAGGGCAACCCAGGCCGAGCGGCATGAAAGCGCCAGCGTCAAAGGGCCTTTATCTAGGGGCTGCAAGCAATTGACTTCTGGGGCTTGGCCACTATATTGCGCCGCTTATCGACCCTTTACAGGCTCTGCCCGCGCGCCTAGCCGCTGGCAAATCAAGCCCCAGAGTTTAAACGGATAAGACACATGTTCGCGGTCATTCGCACGGGCGGCAAGCAATATCGCGTTGCGCCAAACGACATTATTGAGATTGAGAAGATTGCAGGTGAGCCCGGCGATATCGTTGAGCTTGCCGATGTGATCCTGCTCGGCGGTGAGGGTGGTCCCAAGACAGGCACCCCGACCATTGCCGGGGCATCGGTTGCGGCCGAGGTCATCGAGCAGAAGCGCGGCGATAAGATCATCGTCTTCAAGAAGAAGCGCCGTCAGGGCTATCGCCGGACCGCCGGTCATCGTCAGCTGCTGACATCCGTGCGCATCACCGAGATCCTGACCGACGGCAAGAAGCCGGCGAAGGCGGCGGCCAAGCCTGCTCCGAAGAAGACCGAGGCCAAGAAGGCTGAGACCAAGGTTGAGGCCAAGCCCGCAGCCAAAAAGGCTGAGACCAAGGTTGAGGCCAAAAAGGCTGTTGCCAAGCCCGCGGCGAAGAAGCCCGCAGCCAAGACAGCAGCTAAGGCGCCGGCCAAAAAGCCAGCAGCCAAGCCGAAAAGCTAAAGGAAGCCAACCATGGCACATAAGAAAGCAGGCGGCTCCTCGCGCAACGGCCGCGATTCGGCTGGGCGGCGGCGCGGCGTCAAGAAGTCTGGCGGTCAGCACGTGATCCCGGGCAACATCATCATTCGCCAGCGTGGCACCAAGTGGCACAAGGGCGAAGGCGTCGGCATCGGCAAGGACCACACGCTGTTCGCGCTGTGCGAGGGCCATGTGGAGTTCGCGACCAAGCAAAAGGGCCGCGTCTACGTATCGGTCAAGCCGAGCGCAGCCTCCTAGCCTCGCGAAACGCCGCGACCCCACGAAGCCACTCTTCCCGCCACGCGCTTCTTGCCGCGTGTATCCTGTTGCCCCGTGAAACTCAAAACCCATAGGCTCACCCTGCGGCCGCCGGCGCCTGCCGATGCGGCACGGGTCAGCCTGCTCGCCGGCGACTATGAGGTGGCGAGCATGACCGCCACGATTCCCCATCCCTATAGCAAAGCGATGGCCGCCGATTGGATCGGCGAAGTGTGCCAGGGCGACGAGGGCGTGGTGTTCATGATAGAGCAGAGCGGCGCCGTTATCGGCTGTACGGGCTATCGGGCCTTCGGCGCCGATCACGCGGAGCTAGGCTACTGGATTGGCAAGGTTTTTTGGGGTCAGGGCTATGCTACCGAGGCGGTGCGCGCGCTGATTGCCCATGCCTTCGATACGGATGGGTTCGATTATCTGCTGGCCGGCTATTTCGAGGACAATCCGGCGTCGGCGCGGGTGATCGAAAAGCTTGGTTTCGTGGCGCAAGGGGGCGAACTGCGCGAATGTGTGGCGCGGGGCGGAAGCGCCCAATGCATCACCGCCCGGCTCGACCGCGATCAGGCGATGGCCCTTTTTCAGTCGGCCTGACGGCCGTTTCTCTATCTACCGTGGCTAGTGCAACGGTAAGACCTCTAGTGGTAAGCCCTTCTCATGCAGTTCCTCGATGTTGCCAAAATCTATATTCGCGCCGGTGACGGCGGTAACGGGATCGTCAGTTTCCGGCGGGAGAAGTTTATCGAATATGGCGGGCCCAACGGTGGCGATGGCGGCAAGGGCGGCAACGTGATCGTGGAGTGCGTGGCCAACCTCAACACCCTGCTCGATTTCCGCTACCAGCAACATTACAAGGCCAAGCGGGGGGGCAATGGCTCCGGCGCGAACCGCACGGGCGCGGGCGGTGATGACATCGTGCTCAAAGTGCCCCCGGGAACACAGATTTTCGATGAGGACAGTGACGCGCTGATTGCCGACATGACGGAGCCCGGCGAGCGCATCGGGCTGCTCACGGGCGGCAATGGCGGCTTCGGCAATGCGCGCTTCAAGTCCTCGACCAACCGGGCGCCCCATCATGCCAATCCCGGTCAAAAGGGCGAGGAGATGTATATCTGGCTCCGGCTCAAGCTGATCGGCGATGGCGGCATCATCGGCCTGCCCAATGCGGGCAAGTCGACCTTCCTCGCCGCGGTCAGCGCGGCCAAGCCCAAGATCGCCGGCTATCCCTTCACCACGCTCCATCCCAATCTCGGGGTTGTCCGCATCGATGACGTCGACTTCGTGCTCGCCGATATTCCCGGGCTGATCGAAGGCGCGCACCAAGGCGCCGGCATCGGCGACCGCTTCCTCGGGCATGTGGAGCGCACCGCCGTGCTGCTTCATCTGGTCGATGCGACGAGCGACGATCCGGTCGAGTCCTACAAAATTGTGCGCGGCGAAGTCGAGGCCTATGGCGCGGGGCTCATCGACAAGCCCGAGATACTCGCTCTGTCCAAGGCCGATGCCGTGCCGAAGGACGAGATGAAAAAGAAGGCGCGCGCTTTGAAGAAGGCCGCCGGTGTTGAACCTCTCATCGTTTCCGCCGCGACGGGCGAGGGCGTGCCGGAAGTGCTGCGCGCGCTGGCGGTCGAGATCGAGGCCATGAGGGATGCCGCGAAGGTCGAGCCGAAGCGCGACGCGACGGTGGGGCCGCGAGGATGGAGTCCATGAGGCAAGAATGGATTTCCGCCAAGCGCGTCGTCATCAAGATCGGCTCGTCGCTTCTCATCGATATGGAAGCCGGCACGCTGAAAACCGAATGGCTCGGTGCGCTTGCCGACGACATTGCGAAGATGCGCGCGAACGGCAAAGAGGTAATCGTCGTCTCCTCCGGCGCCATCGCGCTTGGCCGCAATGCGCTGAAGCTGCCGAAAGGCGGGCTTAAGCTTGAGCATAGCCAGGCCGCCGCCGCCGTCGGCCAGATCTATCTCGCGCATGCTTACGAGGATGCATTCCGCGCGCGCGGCCTCGTCGCGGCGCAGGTGCTGCTCACCCTCGGCGATACGGAAGAGCGCCGGCGCTATCTCAATGCGCGCAACACCATGACGACGCTGCTCAAGCTCGGCGCCGTGCCGATGGTGAACGAGAACGACACCGTGGCGACCAACGAGATTCGCTATGGCGACAACGACCGGCTCGCCGCGCGCGTCGCCTCGATGATGAGCGCTGACTGCCTGGTGCTGCTGTCCGATGTCGATGGTTTTTACACGGCGCCTCCCGGCTCGTCTGCGGATGCCCGGCGGCTCGATGAGGTGGCTGAGATCACGCCCGAGATCGAGGCGATGGCGGGCGATGCCGGCTCCGAGCTGTCGCGTGGCGGCATGGTCACCAAGATCGCTGCGGGGAAGATCGCGACCCAAGCCGGCACACATATGGTCATCGCCAGCGGCAAGCAGCTGAACCCGCTTCATGCGTTGGCCACCACAGGCATTGCCACGTGGTTCTTGGCGCACTCCGATCCCGTCACGGCGCGCAAGCGCTGGATTGGCGGCACGCTGGAGCTGCGCGGATCGGTCACCGTGGATGACGGCGCGGCGGCGGCGCTGGCGTCGGGTAAGAGCCTGTTGCCTGCTGGTGTCACGGGCGTCGAAGGAATTTTCCAACGTGGCGACGCGGTGGCGATCCGGCGTTGCGACGGCATCGAGATCGGCCGCGGGCTCGCCGCCTTTGGGCAGGCGGAAGCCAAGGCCATTATCGGCCGCAAGAGCAGTGAAATTGCCGACATTCTCGGCTATTTTGGCCGCCCGGAACTGATCCATCGCGACGACATGACCCTGAACCGTAAAGGCTAGAGTTTCCTATGAGCATCCCCGCCCAGAACCCCGAAGAAACCATTGAGCCGATGATGCTCTATATGGGCAAGCTGGCGCGCGAAGCGGCCGGCGAGCTGGCGCTTGTCACCACGGAGGCGAAGAACGAAGCGCTTCTGCGCATGGCCGAGGCGATCGAAGCGGGCGCCGAGAAGATCCTCAAGGCGAACAGCCAGGACATCGAGGGCGCCGAGAAGAAGGGGCGCGATGGCGCCTTTCTCGACCGGCTGCGGCTTGACGATGCGCGCGTCGCCGCCATGGCCACGGGCCTGCGCGAGATTGCCAAGCTCCCCGATCCGGTCGGCGATGTCATCTCGTCGTGGACCCGGCCTAACGGTCTTGAGATTTCGCGCGTGCGCGTGCCGCTCGGGGTCATCGGCATGATCTATGAGAGCCGGCCCAACGTGACGGCGGACGCCTCGGGGCTTTGCCTCAAGTCGGGCAACGCCGTGATCTTGCGCTCAGGCTCGGAAAGCTTTCTCACCTCGCTCGTCATCTCCAATATTTTGACCGAGGCGATCACCGCGTCGGGGCTGCCGGTATCGTCTGTTCAGTTCGTGCCGAGCGTGGATCGTTCGGCGGTGGGCTACATGCTCGGCGGGCTCAATGGCGCCATCGACGTCATCGTGCCGCGCGGCGGCAAGAGCCTCGTGGAGCGCGTCCAAGAAGACGCGCGCGTGTCGGTCTTCGCCCATCTGGAAGGCGTGTGCCACGTCTATGTGGACAAGGGCGCCGATCCCGACATGGCGAAGGCGATCGTGGTCAACGCCAAGATGCGGCGCACCGGAATTTGCGGCGCGGCGGAGAGTTTGCTGGTGGACCGCGCCGTGGCGTCAATACAGCTTGCCCCGCTGGTGGCGGCGTTGATCGATGCGGGTTGTGAAGTGCGCGGCGATGCTGAAACGCAAAGCGCGGACGCTCGCGTGAAGCCCGCCACGGAAGAGGATTGGGGGACCGAATATCTTGCGCCAATCATGTCGGTGAAAGTGGTCGATGGGCTCGACGAGGCGGTCGCGCATATCGAGCATTATGGATCGCAGCACACCGACGCCATCGTCACGGATGATCAAGATGCGGCGCGCGCTTTTCTCGCCCGGGTCGACAGCGCCATCGTTCTGCATAACGCCTCGACCCAGTTCGCCGATGGTGGCGAGTTCGGCATGGGGGCGGAGATCGGCATCGCCACGGGCCGCTTCCATGCGCGCGGGCCGGTGGGGCTGGAGCAACTCACGACGTCAAAATATGTGGTGCGCGGCACGGGCCAGACACGGCCTTGAACAAAGACCAGCGCACCCATCTCAAACTTCCCATGGCGGCGCCAGGCATGTGCATCGGGCTGCTCGGCGGCTCGTTCGATCCGCCCCACGCGGCCCATCGCGACATCAGCCTGACGGCACTGAAACGGCTCGGGCTCGATCAAGTGTGGTGGCTGGTGACGCCCGGCAATCCCTTAAAAGACGTGTCAGAGCTTCCTGGCTTGGCTGGGCGGGTGGCGGCGGCCGAGAAGGTCGCGGCGCATGCGAGGATCAAAGTGACCGGCTTCGATGGCGGGACCGGCTACACCATCGACCTGCTGAAATCGCTGAAGCAGCTTCATCCGGGGGTTCATTTCGTCTGGCTCATGGGGGCCGACAATCTCGCCCAATTCCACCACTGGAAGGCATGGGCCGGGATCTTCGCGGCCATGCCCATCGCGGTGCTGGACCGGCCCGGCTATCGGCTGAAAGCTCGCGCTAGCCAAGCGGCCCATCGCTTCGCGCCATACTATGTGGACGAGACCGACGCTTCGGGCCTAGCGCTGTTCGACCCGCCGGCCTGGACGATCCTCAGCCACAGACTGTCGGGCCTGTCCTCGACCGCCCTTCGCGAAAATGTCGTGGAATCAGTCTAGTGGTCGAAATGCCCTGGCCAATACTAGCTATTGAAACCAGCCGACGGGGCATACTATCTTTAGGGTGTGAAGCGGCAGGAGAGGCTCTTTCAAGCATCATGCGCGAGACACGGCCAAGGCCGCTTCGGTAGGGCAATGATAGAAGGACACTCAACCAGACATGCGCTCACATAGAGAGGCTGCCGACCAAGGTACGCCTCCTGCCGGATTAGCGTCATTTCGCGCCGATCCGAATAGAATGCTCAAGATCGTGCTCGACACGCTCGACGGCTCGAAGGCCGAAGACATTGTCGCCATCGACTTGAAGGGAAAGACCTCCATCGGCGACCATATGGTGCTTGCTTCGGGTCGCTCACAGCGGCATGTCGGCGCCGTCGCCGACCACCTCGTCAAGAAGCTGAAGGATGAAGGCTATGGCCGCGCCCGCGTCGAAGGCATGCCCCAGTGCGACTGGGTGCTGATCGATGCCGGCGATATCATCGTCCATGTCTTTCGGCCCGAGGTTCGTGAATTCTACAACCTCGAGAAGATGTGGTCCGCTGATCGACCGAGAGAGCGGCTGGTGGTCTGACCGATACCAGACCGTGCCCGGCGGTGTATGCGCGAGAGGTGAGCCATGCGGCTCCTGATCGCTGCCGTCGGTAAACTGAAGCAGGGGCCGGATCGTGAGCTCTATGCCCACTATCTCGCCCGTGCCGAGGCGCTTGGCCGGAGCTTGAGCCTGGCCCCGCTCGCGAACCTTGAATTCCCCGAATCCAGGGCGGGAAGCGGAAGCGCCCGAATGGCGGCCGAAGCCACCACCCTGCTGGCCAAAGTGCCTCCCTCCTACATGCTTATTTGTCTCGACCCGGCTGGAAAGATGCAGTCGAGCGAAGCCTTCGCAGGGTCGCTGGCCAAATTCAGGTACAATGGGGCGCCGGGGCTGGCGTTCCTGGTCGGCGGCCCCGACGGGCTCGGCCAGGCCGCCCGCGACAAGGCCAATCTGGTGCTGTCGCTCGGGCCCATGACCTTGCCCCATGGGCTGGCGCGCATCGTCCTTGCCGAGCAGCTTTACCGGGCCATGACCATCATCGCGGGGCACCCTTATCACCGGGCCTGACCACCCAGTTTCGTAAGGTTAAGGATTCGTAAGCATTTTGCCTTGATTCTGCCGCTTCCCTCCGGTGCCATCGACTGAACGGCCAGGACGCATGGCGCAACCCCATCGATACGCTATTTCAAGACAGAAACTTCGGTTCGCTCTGCTCCTTGCCGGGCTGCTCGGCGTCTTGCCGGGGCAGCTCTTGGCGGGGGTCGACCTCTCTCGCGACGAGGCGAGGGAGCGTCTCGGCCAGACCGAGCAGGAATTGAAGTCGAGCCAGGTCAAAGCCGAGGGCCTCACCAAAGACCTCGTGGCCCTGGCGGAAGAGCGGGCGCGGTTGAATAGCGGGCTCATCGAAGCCGGCGAGAGGGTGCAAGCGAGCGAAGCGAAATTGTCGGAGACCGAGGCCAAGCTGGCCGAACTCACCGACCAAGTGAATGTTATTCAGAGCTCGATCAACGAGCGGAAGAGAGCCATCGTCAAAATGCTGAGCGCCATGCAGAGGATCGGACGGACGCCGCCGCCGGCGATCGTCACGCGCCGCGACGACGCGCTCGCCGTGGTGCGGGGCGCCATGCTGCTGGCCGACGTGTTTCCCGAGCTGAAATATCAGGCCGACAACCTCACCCATGAGTTGGAAGGACTGGTCACGATCGAAAGCGCCATCCGGATACGCCGCGATGAGCAGAAGCACGAGGCCGACCAGCTCGCCGCCGAGCAGGGCCGGTTAGACCGGCTGCTTGCGGAGAAGAAGACCAAGCATGCCCAAAGCGAAGTGGAGCTGGTCCAAGTTCGGCAGTCCACGGAGCGGTTGGCGGGCGAGGTTAGCGGCTTGAATGAGCTGATCGAGCGTCTTGGTGTGGAGATCGCCAAGGCCGAAGTGGCCCAATACGATGCCGAGATCGCCGCCGAGAAGGCGTTGCGCCAGCGCTTACAGCAAGAAGTCATGGCGACTCCGCCGAACGAGAACGTGGTCGAAATCAAGCCGGATTCGACGAAACTGGCCTTCGCCAGCCCCAGCCGGCTGAAACCTGCGATGCCGTTTGCCCAAGCCAAGGGCACGCTCAGGCTGCCCGCTCAAGGGGTTCAACTGAAGGCTTTTGGCGATACGGACGCCGACGGCACCACGTTCAAGGGGATTTCTCTCAAAACCCGTGAAGAAGCTCGCATTACCGCGCCCGCCGACGGCTGGGTAGTCTATGCAGGACCGTTCCGCTCCTACGGGCAACTCTTGATCATCAATGCGGGCGGGGGCTATCATATTTTGATTGCGGGGATGAGCCGCATTGATGTGAGCCTCGGCCAGTTCGTTCTGACGGGCGAACCCATCGCCGTGATGGGAAGTCCATCAGCGCCGAGCGTCAGCGGCGACGAAAATTCTAGCCCCGTCCTCTATGTCGAATTCCGGAAGGACGGAAAGCCAGTAGACCCCGGTCCATGGTGGGCCGAGGCATCCGAGAAGGTACAGGGATAATGCGGAAATCCGAATATGCGCTGTGGGCGCTTCTGGTGTTGGCCGTGCTCGCCGCCGGGTCCACCATGGTCAATCTGGCCCGAAGCCAGTCGGCTTCCGCCGCCAACTCGGAAATCTACAAGCAGCTCGATTTATTCGGCGAGGTGCTGGAGCGCGTGCGCGCCGACTATGTTGAGCAGCCCGAGGACGGCAAGCTGATCAAGTCGGCGATCAACGGCATGCTGGCCGCGCTTGATCCGCACTCCGCCTATCTCACCCCGAAGCATTTCCGTGACATGCAGGTACAGACCCGCGGAGAGTTCGGCGGGCTCGGCATTGAGGTCACTATGGAGAACGGCGTGGTGAAGGTCGTGGCGCCGATCGACGACACGCCCGCGGAGCGCGCCGGGATCATGAGCGGCGATCTGATCACCCATCTCGACAAGGACCGGATCCTTGGCCTCACGCTTCAAGAGGCCGTGGAGAAGATGCGCGGTCCGGTGAACGCGGCGATCCTGCTGACCATCGTGCGCAAGGGTGTCGAAGACCCCTTCGAGGTGAAGATCATCCGCGACACGATCCATATCAACCCGGTGAAGTACAACGCCGAGGGCGATGACGTCGCCTATATCCGGATCACGACTTTCAACGAGCAGACCACGGAGAAACTCCACGCGGCGGTCGCGGATCTGAAGAAGAAGCTCGGACCCGATCTCAAAGGTTACATCATCGATCTCCGCAACAATCCTGGCGGCCTGCTCGATCAGGCGATCTCGGTCTCCGACGCGTTCCTGGATAAGGGCGCCATCGTCTTGACGCGAGGCCGCAATCTGGAAGAGACGCAGCGCTCAAACGCGCGGACTGGCGACATCACCGATGGCAAGAAGATCGTCGTGCTGATCAATGGCGGCTCGGCTTCGGCGTCGGAGATCGTCGCTGGAGCCCTTCAGGATCATCATCGGGCAACCGTGGTCGGCACGCGCTCCTTCGGTAAGGGTTCGGTGCAGACCATCATTCCGATGGGTTCCAACGGAGCCTTGCGCCTCACCACGGCGCGCTACTACACGCCGTCGGGCCGGTCGATCCAGGCCAAGGGTATCGACCCCGAGGTCGTGGTCGAGGAGGAACTCCCCGAGGAACTTAAGCAGAAGAAGAGATCCAAGGGACACGTGGCGAGGCCGATCTGCGCGGTCATCTCAAGGGTGAGAGTGCCGGAAAGCTGAACGGCGACGAAGTCGAGGAAGAGTCTGGAAGCTCGGCCTATGTCCCAAAGGACAAGACAAAGGACACCCAGCTCATCTACGCCCTGGACCTGCTGCGGGGCATCAAGTCGGTCGACACGGACCCGGATACGGACACGGAAACGGACACGGACACGAAGAAGAAGGCGGAAGCCGATTCCAACTAAGCCTGTCGGCTATGACAGCGGTGGTGGGTGCCCTTAAAGAAGTGGCGTTAGCCCCAGAAGACGGCCGGGAAATGGGGAGAACGAAACGATGAAGGCCCTGGTCGTCGCATCTGGGATTGTGTTCTGGACGCTCATGCTCACGGTTGCCGTGCTGCTTTTCCTTCCAGCCGGTGACGGGGGCGAGCCTGTCGCGACCGTTGCAATCAAGCCGGCACCTCCGGGCGCCGCGCCGCTTGCCAGGCAGCCGCAAGCCGCGACGCGTGGCGTGGAATTGCCACCTGGCTTCTCGGTCACGCCGCCTACGGGCCAGCCCCGGCCGCCAATGCTTGCGCCTCCGGGCCAAGGCACCAGCATGGTGCCGGTCACCCCTGGGCAGCTTCGGGTGCCGCCGCCCGGACCCGGCGGTTCGCTCCAGCCAGGGCCTGATGGTCAGCCCGCAACCGAATCTCATGCCGCCGCCGAAACACCGTCCGGGCCAACCGCCGATCCTGCGCCTGCATCGCCGCAGGTCGCTGCCGCAACCCCGGTCAGTGCAGCCGGGGCGACCTCGCTGGCCACCGTGCCCGAGCTGGTGGAGCAATCCCAATACGGACCGCTGCCTAAGATCGCCGCCGATGGCCGCCGTCCAGCCGAGGCCTATGCGCGGCCGTCGCCTTCTGCTCAAGGGCCTGGCGGGCCGGCGCGTGTGGCGGTGCTGGTCAGTGGGCTCGGTGTTCCGGGTGCGCCTCCCGATGGCGATGTGATTAAGGGCTTACCGCCACCGGTCAGCCTCGCCTACGGCGCCTATGGGCGCGGCCTCCAGGAGCGGGTGAGCAAAGCCCGCGCCGATGGACACGAGGTTCTTCTCGCGATCCCCCTGGAGCCCAATGACTACCCGGCCGAAGATCCTGGCCCCCACACGCTCCTCACCACTCTCCCCACAGACGAAAACATCAAGCGGCTTCACTGGCTGATGTCGCGCTACACTGGCTATGTCGGTGTCACCAATCACATGGGCGCTAAGTTCGAGGCGACGCAAAGCGCGCTCCAGCCGGTTTTCGCGGAGCTGCAGCGGCGTGGCCTGATCTATCTCGACAAAAGCAACGCTGGAAGCACGACGGCCGCCACGGTCGCGACGGGGGTTGGTCTTGACTATTCCGTGGCGCAGGTGCGGCTCGACGCGGGCAATTCCACCGCCGAGTTGGCCAAGGCCTTGGCCGAACTTGAAGCCACCGCCAAAGCCAAAGGCACGGCAATCGGCGTCGTCACCGCGGCCCCAGCCACGGTGAAGCAGATCGCCGAATGGGCCAGCTCGCTAAAGAGCAAGGGCCTCGTGCTCGTTCCCGTTAGCGCCGCGATGCGGGCCCAGCGGCAGAGCTGACCAACCTCCATGACCAAAGCTTCCAAGCTGCCTTACCGGCCCTGTGTCGGTGTGATGCTGCTCAACGATCAGGGCCTGGCCTTTGTCGGCCGGCGCGCCGATCGCCCAGGGGCCTCGGAAGGCGCCGCCAAGACGTGGCAGATGCCCCAAGGGGGCATCGATGCTGGTGAGGCGCCGGAGGCGGCAGCGCGGCGCGAGCTTGAAGAAGAGGCCGGCGTGCGCAGTGCGCTGTTCATCGCGCAGACCAAAGACTGGCTCTACTACGATCTACCGCCCGAGCTTGTGGGCGTGGCTTGGCGGGGGCGCTATCGCGGTCAAAAACAGATGTGGTTTGCCGCCCGTTTCGAGGGCAGCGAAAGCGAGATCGACCTCGACCCTCCTGGTCACAAGGCGGAGTTCGATGCTTGGGCGTGGGTGCCCGTCGCCAGGCTTCCCGACCTCGTGGTGCCGTTCAAGCGCGCGGTCTATACGCAGGTCGTGGCGGAGTTCGCGTCAATTCTCAAACGCGGGTGAGCGTCGGACGGCCTCTTGAGGCGCGTTCTTGAGACGAATTCCTGGAAGCCTAGAGATTGAGGGTCGACTGGATCTGGCGCAAATGGTCCAGCTTGGTCTGGGCGCGGTCCAGCGCATCGTCCGTAGCGTCACCGACGTCTTCTTCGGCATCCTGAATGGCTTGGTTCAGCTGGTCGGCCTTCAGCTCATCGAGATCGATGGCGGTTTCGGCGAGAACGGTAAGGCCGTTCGGATTGACCTCGGCGAAGCCACCACGAACGAAATAGTGCTGAGCCTTGCCGCCGGAAAATCCAATCTCAAGCAGTCCGGGGCGCAGCGTGGTGAGCACGGGGGCGTGATGGGCGAGGATGGTCATGTCGCCCTCGGTCCCCGGCACCAGAACCTGCTCCACCTCGCCGGAGACAAGAAGCCTCTCCGGCGAGACCAGATCGAATTTGAAGGGGTCGGACATTAAGCGGCCTCGGCGGCAAGCTTCTCGGCCTTGGCCACGGCGTCCTCGATGGTGTCGACCATGTAGAAGGCAGCCTCGGGAAGGTGATCGTAGTCGCCGTTAACCAGGCCCTGGAAGCCTTTGATGGTATCGGCGAGGTCGACGAACACGCCCGGCGTGCCGGTGAACACCTCGGCCACGAAGAAGGGCTGCGACAGGAAGCGCTCGATCTTACGGGCGCGGGCCACGGTGATCTTGTCCTCTTCCGACACAACACCCTTACGACTA
>PVMS01142767.1_pt1 | contig 12651 bp, 8 predicted proteins | sample 1853461 | NCBI WGS metagenome assembly PVMS01 (sample SAMN08582032, study PRJNA380276) | Marine sediment metagenome, whole genome shotgun sequencing project. | isolation source: ocean sediment barecode stripped | collected 2017 | reverse complement strand
CCGGAATACCATCGACTTGTTGGTTTTTCACCTCTATTTTCACTGGAAGCACATTGGCTGTATTCGCTACGATTCTTTCTCCCGACCCGATAGCATTGTCAGGCTACGGCCGTATTGTTGCTGCAATGTCAAAGCGATTGCTGGCGCCGGCATTGCGTGACGAGAAACAAATTCGTGTTTCTGAAGAGCGTGGATTGCTCACTGCAGTTCTCGGGCGACGCGACCATGTACTGACTCGCGATCACAGTATCCTCGCTGGCGTCACCCTGACGTCCGGTGAGGATGCTCAGTGGTGGCATCCTGATGATCCGATTCCGGACGGCAGCTTTGCATTGTTTCGTGCCCACGATTTTTCCATGGAAGCCATCACGGACTACTCCGGCTCGAAAACGGTCTGGCATGCACGATTAGGCTGCGGCGGTATCGTCACTTCGTCCAGCGCGGAGTTGATCGTCGCGCTACTCGGTGACTTTCAGATCGACGATCAGGCGCTCGGGTGGTTTTTGTCATCCGGTACCACGGGGCTGCGGCGATCGTGGGACCGGCGCATAAAGGCTGTAGCGCCCAACAGCCTGTTGCTTGCGCAAAGACGGGGGCCGACAATTACGCTGCAGGAAACACGGTTCGAGCGGCCAGAACCGGAGAATGGCCCGGTCGATGCCACGTGCGTGGAGCGTGAGCTGAGTCACGTGATGTCGATGTCCCGCTTTGGTGGCAAGCCCTGGTTGCTGGCGTTATCGGGCGGTCACGATTCAAGGGCAATCCTTCATGGGACCCGGCATCTTAGTGATGTGATCTGCGTAACCTGGGTAGATGAATTCCTGGTGGACCGGCCGGATTCGGATCTTGCGATTGCACGGCTCCTTGCTGAAAAAGCAGGACGAAGGCACCTGGTAAAAGTGATCAAACGGCCGGCAGATGCAGTTGTACTGGACCAGGCGTTGCGACGGTTTATGCGTTATTGCGACGGGCGAGTGGATAACTACCTGGCCTACGTGGATGGCATGCAGATCTGGGATGAACTGAGCGAGTTGGAAGCTGGCGGTTTATTGCGTGGCGACGAGCTGTTTGGCACGGCATTTGCCCCGCAATCGGCACATATCCTGCAGAACATGAGATTGATATCGTTTTCCGACTATGCGAGTAGTGGAGAGCAAAAAGCGCTGGCTATGCGCCACGATCACCGGGTCCCGGCAGGCCTGTCGAAGCGCGAAGGAGAGCGCGCCGGGCAGTGGCGATGGCGGCTCCGGGCGGACTATGAGATTCCCACCGTGTACGCGGCATTAAATTCGATTCGTGCCCGTTTTACCGAGGTATCCTGTCCTCTCCTGACGGGTAAACTCGTACGTCTCGCGGGGTCGATGTCGACCCAAGACCTGGCGGACAAGGCGCTTTTCAACCAAGTTGTTGGTGGCATGTTTCCCGACGTGCCATTCGCGAAACGGACATCGATACTCCGTCGATCTGACGCCCAGGCAATTCCACAGGCAATCGAGCTGGTTCTCGAACATTTGGGTTCGGCATTTGCCCGTGAAGTTCTGGGTGTGCAATGCGCAAACAGTGTGACTGAAGAAATGACGAGGCTGGGCAATGATAAATCGACAATGGCCGACGCCCATGGAATCGCGGCAGCGAAGAATCGTTCTGCCCCGGTCTGGGCGACGCAAATAAAGCGACGTTTCGATGCGCCGCCTCCTTTACACTTGCCAACGCTTGGTATGAGAAGCTACCTGGCGAATGTGGTACAGGAGGAAATGACTGATACTGCGAAAATGGGTGCGCAGGCACGAAACCGTATCGAGAACGTGACTGCCCGAAACCACGCTGTTTGAGAAAAAATAGACATAACATACATAACATGCACACGACTCTACCGGTAAGGAACTGGCCGCAATTTGATCGTCGTATCAGAAATGGCGACGCCAGGCTGCTCGCAGAACTTTCGCGCTTCCCCAATGCCATTCTGGTTGCCGGATGCCAGCGGTCCGGCACTACGGTCGTCACGCGTATCCTGCGTAAAGCGGTCGAAATGCCTGACCTGAGTTTCACCAAAGACGATGAACTTGACGCTGCCCTTATCCTGAACGGCGCCATTGAGTTTGAAACCAGCGCGCGCTGCTGCTTTCAAACCACCTACGTCAATGACCATGTCCATGAATACTTCGAGCACGATAACTACCGGTTGATCTGGATAATTCGGCGCCCGGAGGCGGTCGTTCGCTCGATGCTCTTTCACTGGCGTCGTGGTGCGTTGAACCGGCTTTTCCGGGCCTGTGGACGACATGCGCTCGATGAAACCGGCGCCAGGCGTTTCAGTCGTTTTGGAACGCACGGATTCAGGCGTTTGGAAATGGCTTGCCTCTCATACAATGCCAAAACGGCACAAATCCATGAAATTGCCGCCAGGCTGGGGCCTGAGCGTCTTTACATTCTTGACTATGATGATTTGCTTGATCGAGGCGATATACTGCTGCCGAAAATCTTTTCTTTCGCGTCGATCCCTTACGATGATCGGTTTCTCCGGCGTCTGCGTACGCGAAGCCAGGCAAAAAGAGACCAGCTTAACGAGTCTGCGCGAAAACGAATTCGCGAATCGTGCGAGCACGAATACAGGCAAGCCGTTAAACTCGCACAAAACTGGTACTGAGAAAACGGGCGAACTGATGGATCAATGTGCAACATGAACAAGCAGGGCAGTGATTTACCGTTAGGCGTGATGGTCTTGACATCAGATCGTTTTCCCCCTATCCGACCGGCGGCGAAAGCTATTTTTGGTGAAGAATTTTTCAAGAGAGGCCATCGCGTCGACTGGCTGATGCAGGCAGAGCATGCGGCGACTCGCGGCGGGCAAATCCGGCACGGCAATGGCACGGTATTTCTTGCGTCAACAAACGCAGGTCACTCGAGGTTTGATCGCCTGAAGAAATATATTCTCGATTTTGTTAACGATCTCCGGATCATCCCATTGGCAAGAAAAAATCGCTATGACATCATCCAAGCGAAAGACAAGTATGTAGCGGCTGTGCTTTGTTTGTTGGCAGCTCGAATCAGCGGTAGCAAGTTTTGCTTCTGGTTGGCATATCCCCATTCACAGGCAAATCTTTTCGCGGCCAGGCAAGGCGTGGCCCGCTATCCACTGTTGTATTGGTTCCGGGGGTGGTATCGATCCGTTTTGCTCTACCACTTTCTCTTGCCGAGAGCGGACCACGTATTTGTGCAGAGCGAACAAATGCGCGCCGATATCGCTGCGAAAGGCATCAATCCCGAGTTGATGACGCCGATTCCGGGTTCTCTGAACCTGGGTAGCATCCCCTATCGCGAGCACGACGATCCTGGCCCAAAAGGGCTGACAATTTTGTACGTTGGTACACTGATTCGTATCCGGCGACTGGACTTTGTCATTCGTGTTTTTGCGCAAGTACTTGAGAAAATTCCGGATGCCCGTTTGTCGTTTGTCGGCGCAGGGGAAAGCCCGGAGGATGAGGATTTATTACATCGTGAAATGCTCACACAGAAGATCGACCCGTCTTACGTGAATTATGTTGGCCGCGTGCCGCTAGAGGATGTTTGGCAGCATATAGAGCAATCGGCTGTTTGTTTGTCACCGTATTACCCGAGTTTTACATTGAATTCGACGTCGCCCACCAAACTCATCGAATATATGGCGATGGCCAGGCCGGTAGTGGGGAATGCACATCCGGAGCAGTCATTGATCATCTCGGAGAGTGAAGCGGGCTTGTGCGTGCCATGGGATGAAAAAGCGTTTGCCGATGCCATTACCGACCTTTTGCAGGATCCGCAAAAAGCGACAATGATGGGCCTGAAAGGGCGCCGGTGGGTTGAGCAGAATCGGACCAACTCCAGCATGGCCGATATCGTGGAAAGTCGTTACCTGGAATTGCTTGGTCGGCATGCCTGCGGCGGCAATCGACGCAGCGGGTCTTCCGCAAGCGCATGATGTCGGCGACGGGCGCGCAGCCGGGCAGTGTACGAGTAGCGGTGGTCATTCCAACCCACTGGGCATATCGCATGGGGGGATCACAATACCAGGCGAAATTGCTTATTGGGGAGCTTCATAACACCCATGGCGCCATCATCACCTACTTCACGGCCCGGGCAATCGCGGACAGGCATTTTCCCGATCACCGGGTTGTCTGTGTCGGTCACACGAATTCAATGCGGCGCTTCGGCCATTTTTGGGACTACTTTCGGCTGCAAAGAGCGCTTCGCATCTTCCGGCCGGATGTAATTTATCAGCGCGTCGGATGTGCTTATACCGGGATCTCCGTTCGCTACGCCAAGAAATCGGGTATCCCGTTGATATGGCACATGGCGAGTGCGACCGATTGCAGTCAAATGCCGTCGTTCATTCAATTGCTTGGTCGTCCGCACAAATTAATCGAGACGATTCTGGCCAAGCGCGGCGCCACTCATGCCGACTTAGTGGTTGCCCAATCGCAGGACCAGGCCAAAAAGCTTCGCGAAAATTTCCGGCGCGAGGCCGAACGATTGATCGGGAACTTTCACCAGGTGCCACCGCCAGTTGAGAAGCCTGCTGGCCGGTTCACTGTGATATGGATTGCGAATCTCAAGCCCGTGAAGAGGCCGGAGTTGTTTTTTGAAATTGCCTCGCTTCTCCGGGATCAGACGGAAGTCGAGTTCCTCATGGTTGGGCAGACGTATTCGACCCGGTCACTGCGAGTTTGCTTTGATGAATTGCTGCAAAGACACCCAAATGTAAAATTTCTGGGTGCCATGCCACAAGACGAGGTCAATACCTTACTTGAGCGCGTTCACTTGCTGGTCAACACGAGCAAATCGGAGGGTTTTTCCAACACGTTCATTCAGGCATGGATGCGATCGGTTCCTGTAGTGACCCTGGGTGTGAATCCCGACGGCCTTCTGGATGACAGTTTTCTTGGACGCTGTCACAATACGACCGCCGGAATCGCCAGTTCCATTCGGGGACTGGCTGCGAACTCTGATATGCTCCATGACATGGGAAGAAGGTCCCGGCAGTACGCCGTCGAGCACTATTCGATGAAGAATTCAGTAGAGCTGGCCAATCTGATTATCCAGACGGCAACAGAAAATCGTGACACGTGAACAGATATAGCGAAAAATAATCGTGACTTTCTTGTTGTCAATATTGTTGGTTTTCACCTTTACGCTTGACTATTTCGCGGTAAAACTGGGACTCATCAGCAGGCTGTTTACACTCATCCCGGAGTTTATTTCATTGCTGGTCGCTTTGGTCGTCATCGCACGGTCGATAGTACTCCGCCGCTGGGAACAACCAGGACGATATATCTGGCTCTTCGTTGCGCTTTTTCTGTTCGGCATGATCGGCGCAGTGGCGGAGGCTGTCGATCCGGGGCCCCTGACATTCGGTTTGCGAAATTACTTCAAGTTTGTGCCTTTGTTCTTGCTGCCGGCGGTGTACCAATTCTCTGACAAGCAGATGAGGGTTGTGTTGGGCACGTTTCTGGTAATGGTTGCCCTGCAGGTTCCGCTCGCGTTCTTTCAGCGATTTGTACAATTCTCGGATGCAATGCATACGGGCGACCCGATAACTGGTAGCGTAACCGTCTCCAGTTCGTTAACGATGGTACTGTGCCTGGCGATTGCGCTTGTCATTACATTATACGTTCACCGTAAGATCACGCTGTCTCTGGCTCTTGTCTTATTCTGCTTTCTGGCGGCGCCAACCGCAATTAATGAAACGAAGGCGACTGTCTTGCTCTTGCCGGTGGCTACGCTTGGGCCGTTTTTTCTGGCGCGTGGTGTGGAAAAGAAGTGGCGCAAGGCGATACCGGTAATTGCCATCTGTGCATTCGGCCTTATTGCGTTTGCGACGGTCTATGACACGATGATCGAAGCACGTTGGGGCGGAACCGGGGTCACCGAATTCTTTACCGGGGAGAAAATCGAGGGATATCTTTATCGCGGCAGTGAAGAGGGTGACCTCAATATTGGCCGGCTGGACAGCATGATATTGCCGCTTTCCGTCATGTCCGATAATTGGATGCAAATAATGTTTGGCCTGGGTATTGGTAATGTCTCTCAGGCTCCCCTGCCTGAATTGCAGGGTGCGCATTTCGAAATGGGTAAAGAGCTGGGATTCGGCATGACCGCGATCGGCAATTTGATATGGGAAACAGGACTCGTTGGAGTGACCTTGTATCTGGCGATCTTTTGGATGATCTGGCGCGATACGAGACGTTGTGCGGCCCTGGATGGTGATTCCAATTACGGCTGGGGCTACACCTGGTGGTCGATATGTGTTGTCATATTTGTATTAGGATTCGCTTACAAATCCGTGCTGCAACTTAATGAACTGGGATACATGGTATTTTTCTGGTCCGGGATCACGGTAAGCCGTTACTGGCAGCTTAAGCACCCGAACGAAAATGCACCAACACCTGAGCACCGAACAGCGCCTCGACTACAGTTGGCCGGTCGGTAGTTGCAACCGTTTAGCCAATGCCTACGTTATTATCAATTAACAACTATTACTACGTACGTGGGGGTGCCGAGGCGGTCTTCCTGGCGCATAACGAAATATTTGCGTCTGCCGGTTGGGAGGTCGTGCCTTTTTGCATGAATCACGACAAGAACCTGGCCAGTGACTGGAGAGAATACTTCGTAGACGAGATCGAGCTTGGCTCAAATGACAGTGTTGCCGGACGGCTCAGAAATTCCGTTAAGGCTATTTATTCACGGGAGGCACAGAAAAAAGTAGGCCGTCTTCTGCATAAACTAAATCCGGACCTGGCCCATGGCCATAATATTTACCATCATATCTCGCCGTCGATTCTCTCCACCCTCAGCAAGAATGGCATTCCCACACTGCTCACGCTTCACGACCTGAAGCTGGCCTGTCCGGCCTATCGAATGATTACTCATGACGGAATTTGCGAACGATGCAAGGGGGGAGGGCTGTACAATGCCGCGCGCAACCGGTGCATGCACGGATCAACGCCGTTGAGCATCTGGGTAACGGTGGAAGCCTATGTGCACAGGTTCCTGCAGAGTTATGAGAAATACGTCGATCGATTCATCGTGCCGAGTCGGTTTTATATCAGCAAATTTGAGGAGTGGGGTTGGGCGGCTGACCGTTTCACTTATATTCCAAATTTCGTAAATGGCGACGAAATCCGACCGGAGTTTCGGCCAGGTGAGGTCTTTGTGTATTTCGGTCGACTGTCGGGCGAGAAAGGCCTCGAAACGCTTATCAAGGCATCTGCCGCCACAGACCTTGGCGTGGAAATTATTGGCACAGGTCCCGAAGAAGAAAAGCTGAAGTCAATAGCGTCGCAGTTGGGCGCCCGCGTGGAATTTCCCGGGTTCCTGTCTGGCGAAGCATTATTCGACCGCCTGCGTGCAGCACGTGCCATTGTTCTGCCTTCCGAATGGTATGAGAATGCGCCGATTTCGCTGCTCGAAGCCTACGCCGCAGGCAAGCCGGTCATTGGCGCGAGTATCGGCGGGATACCCGAATTGATCACCGAAGAACGTGGCTGCACGTTCGACGCTTTTTCTGCTGACTCACTTGCCGAAGCGCTTACAAGATTCGATAACATGCCGGATAGCGAGCTGGAGCAAATGGGGCACAACGCCAGAACATACGTGCTGGATGTGCACTCCAGGCAATCCTATCTCGATAAGTGCCAGTCAGTTTATGGCACATTGTTCTAATGGGATGAGCGTTACAGAAGCGGACAAGCGAGAGGAAAACACGACGGTTTTGGTGCTTGGCCTGCGCGGATTTCCTAATGTGCCGGGGGGTGTCGAAACCCACGCAGAAAACCTCTATCCAATAATTGCCAGTTTGGGAATCAAGGTTATTTGTGTTACACGGCGTCCATACCACGATCGACTGAGTTGGTCGGGGATAGAGTTCATTCCTACCTGGGCGCCCCGATCGAAGTTCCTGGAAGCGATACTGCACTCCATCCTCGCGGTTTTAAAGGCTGCATTCATTCGGCCGGATGTGGTTCACATCCACGCGGTCGGTCCATCGCTTGTCGTTCCCCTGGCCCGGCTGCTCGGTTTGAAAGTTGTGGTTACACACCATGGACCGGACTATGAAAGAGAGAAATGGAATGCCCTGGCGAAGGGAATAATTCGTTTTGGCGAATGGTGCGGAATGAATTTCGCTAATGAGAGAATCGTAATTTCGCCGGTCATAGCGGAGTCGGTGCGTGAACGGTATGGCGTCGACAGCACAATAATTCCAAATGGTGTGCAGTTGCCGGAGCTCGATTCAGACCGCTCGATTCTTGACCGGTATGGTTTGCAAGCGGACGAATACGTGCTGCTGGTAAGCCGCTTTGTGCCGGAGAAACGCCACTTTGACCTGATCGATGCGTTCGAGCGAGCTGCCATTGCCGGCTTCAAGTTGGCACTTGTTGGTGATGCGGATCATCCGGATAGTTACGACAAAGCGCTTAAGGAAAAGGCTGCAGCAAATCCGGACATTGTGCTGACTGGTTTTCTTGGCGGCAGCGAGCTGAAAGCAGTGTTTCAATATGCTCGTGTATTCGTCCTGCCATCCTCGCATGAGGGCTTGCCCATATCCTTACTTGAGGCGCTTGGTTTTGGCTTGCCCTGCCTGGCGAGCGGAATCGCCGCGAATCGAAGCGTTGGCCTCGATGAGAAGGCCTATTTTGAGCTTGGAAATATTGATCAGTTGGCCGAAAAAATTACCGCGATATCGAGACAATCATGGAGCGACGTGGACCGGGTCGAAACCCGGCAATGGGTTGCCGAAACCTACGACTGGAATCGTATCGCCCGCCAAACCGCGGAAGTCTACCGAAAGGCAATCGGATGAGTGTCGATGATAGCCGTCGCATTGGCGCCCCGGAGCAATGCGAGAGACCGGCCCCAGACTAATCAGCCAGTGACGAAAATGGTATTGTGACAGGCTCCACAGTTCGGGAAGTGACCTGTTCCACAGATCAGCAATCACAGCATTGACCCGGGTTTGCATCGCGGTAGAATACCGCCGCCGTTGGGTGAGTTGCGGCAACTCCCTTGCACCAGACACTTGACAATAATTGTGACAATTGATCCGGCCGGAATGACAAAGATCCGAGAAAAGTAGAGTATGACGATATCAATAAACAGCGCTGACCGGTCTCAGATGACTGGCTTTATTTTGCTTGTTGCTCAATTGGGACTGGTCCTGCTGGTTGCCGATCAATTCCTCATTGAACAGACTTACGGGTTTGGCAAATTAATCCCGATTATTTTCGTGGGATTCATAATTCACACGTTGCTGCCACTGAGATGGCGTGCTTTGTTTTTTCTGCTGTTATTCCCGGTCAGTGCTGTCGCCTTGCTTGGCATATTGCCCGGCGCTGCATTGATCGGGCTCGGCATCGTCCTTTTCCTGATCTGTCACATTCCAGTGTCGATTACGGCGAGAGCTGTAATTCTAGTTGTTGTCGCAGTCGTCCTGGCCGCTATCCGGGGAGGGGCGATCGAACTGCCGGTCCCGCAGGCGTACTGGGCTTTTTCCAGGATATTCCAGACGCAGACGTTGCCGATTCTGAGCGCAATGTTCATGTTCAGGGCGATTGTTTACCTGTACGACCTGCGGAACGAAAAAGGGACGGTTTCATATTGGCAACGGCTCGGTTACTTTTTTATGTTTCCGAACGTCTGTTTCCCACTGTTCCCGGTTATCGATTACCAGACCTATAAACGTACCTACTTCGATCGTGCTCCGTACGAAATATATCAGCAAGGAATAAACTGGATTCTTCGCGGCATTACGCACTTGCTGCTGTATCGAATCGTCTATCACTATTTTGTCCCTGATCCGCTTGAGGTCGATAGTTTTGCGGAGGTCGGACAATATGCGTTATCGAGTTTTCTGTTGTACCTGCGCGTCTCCGGACTGTTCCACCTGATTATCGGTATTCTTAGCCTGTTTGGCTTTAATCTGCCTGAAACCCATCACCGTTATTACCTGGCGGCGAGCTTCACTGATTTTTGGCGGCGCATAAATATCTATTGGAAGGACTTCATGATGAAGTTGTTCTATTACCCCATATTCCTTCGTTTGCGTGGCTGGGGTATGACGCGCGCCATGATCGCTGCCACATTGATAACGTTTGTCATTACCTGGGCACTGCATTCTTACCAGTGGTTCTGGTTGAGGGGCACTTTCCCGGTGCATCCGCAGGACGTAGTTTTCTGGAGCATCCTGGCCGTGCTGGTCACGGCAAATTCACTGTATGAAGAAAAATACGGCCGAAAAAGAAAGAGATTGACGAAGAATTACGTGCTGTCGCCGCAAGAGGCCCTGACGTATTCGGTGAAGGTCGTGTCTGTGTTCGTCGTGATCTGCCTGTTGTGGTCATTCTGGACGAGCAGTTCCATCGAGCAATGGCTGACGATAATGTCCGTGGCAGCAAATGCGAGCGCATTGGAGTGGCTCTCTTTTGTCGCCTTGTGGGCACTCGCCGTCGCCATCGGAGTTGCTGTACAGCTTTATGGCGATCGCAGGTCGCAAGCAACCGCCGACCGATCTTTCTCTCTGCCATTTCGAGCGGCGTGGGTGGGAGCTGCGGCTATTTTCCTGTTGGCGATCGCGAGCCCCGGTGTGAGTGACCGTCTCGACCCCCGGGCCGGCAACCTGGTAGCGACGATAACGGGCGATCAGATGAATACGCGCGATCAGCAGCACCTTGTCAAAGGATATTACGAGGAAATGCTCGGCGGTGAGACTTCCGGGGCAATGGCGTGGAGCGTTCTCCCGGACAAGCCTGACAACTGGCAATGGAACGGTAAGCCGGAGTCTGAGCACATCATTGCGACCGATGATATCCGATCCAATGTATTTCGGCCGACGATGACTGCCACCCATAAGGGCCGGGACTTTATTACCAATAAATGGGGTCTCCGTGGGCCCGAAATCGAAAAAGCAAAGCCACCCGGGACGCAAAGAATTGCGATGTTGGGATCATCCTATACTGTTGGCGCAGGCGTTGACGTTGAACTGACTTTTCCGTCGCTGTTGCAGGATCATTTGAATGACAGTAACACCGGTGTTGGTGCTGAAAAGTTTGAGATGTTGAATCTTGCGTATCCCGGCGAATCGATTCTTCGAAGCTCATCGCGGCTTGAGAATCAAGCCCTCGATTTTGATATTGATCTTGTCATTTACATGTCAGTTACGGAGGAGATTCAATTCACGTTGAGAAATTTGCGCGATGTCGTAAAACACTCGACGGTCGATGTTGCCCCGTATCTGCTCGATATCACAAGACGCGCCGAAGTCAATGCGGACATGTCCGCAGACGAAATCGAGCGGCGTCTTCGGCCCTTTGGTGAGGAACTCATCGAATGGGGTTATCGGGAACTCGCACGTTTCGCTGAGCAAAACAATATTCCGACGATCGTATTCGTACTTCCCAGGACAGGCGATACCGATTCCCATTACGGGAGAGAGTGGGATTTCCTGTCACGCATAGCTGAGGAAGCCGGGCTCGTCATCATTGGCCTGGAAGGCGTTTATGGGCCGGTTAGAGACAGGGGCAATCTCAAGCTTGCGCCGTGGGACTGGCACCCTAACACAAAAGGACATGAGCTGCTTGCGCGCAGGATATATCAGGAACTGATGGATGTTGATGTTGTGCGTTTCGCCGCCGCAGGCGACGAGAACAAAACCAGCCATAATGATGACCAACTCACCAATTGACAGGAAATAGTAATGACGGAGAATGCAGAATCAATCAAGGCCGCTTTGAAGGAATATGTCCTCAAAGAGTTTCTTCCAGGCGAAGATCCCGAAGACCTGGAGGATGACACACCGCTGATTACCGGCGGTATCATGGACTCCATTTCCACGATCAAGTTTTCGTTGTTCGTCGAGGAACAGTATGGGGTCGAACTGCAAGCTCACGAATTGAGTGCTGATTATATTGATACGCTTTCGGCGATGGCGACGATCATCGAATCGAAGCTAAGCGGATAGGCCGCTACTTCCATGGGTGAGCTATTGCTGCATCAGTTGTTGGAAAACTCAGCCCGACAGCATGCTGATCGCATCGCTGTTGTCGAGCCTGACGTTGCCGAAATCAGCTACGCTGAACTGAATCGACTGGCCGACCAGATTTGTGAAACGCTGCGCGCCAAAGGTGTGGGCGAGGGCGATCGGGTGGGGATTCACCTTGCCAAGTCGATCGCATCCCTGGCGTCGATATTCGGTATTCTCAAATGTGGCGCGGCCTACGTCCCTGTAGACAGTTCGGCACCCGCGGCTCGCAATGGCTTCATATTTTCCGATTGCGCGGTCCGGTTTGTGATCAGCCGAAATCCCGATGGCACGGGTCTTGAAGTATCAAACGCGATCAGCGAACCGTTTGGAAGTGCCGACAAGTTCCTGGCCGATCTTGTACTCGTCCCGGGGGCGTCCGGCGAGACGACTGACGACATCGCCGTCGTTTCCAACCTCGCTTACATTCTCTATACGTCCGGCTCGACGGGCAAGCCGAAGGGCGTGATGCTCACGCATGCTAATGGCCTGGCATTCATCGATTGGTGTTCTGACGCATTCGAGCCGAACGAAGAAGACCGATTTTCGTCCCACGCGCCGTTTCATTTCGACCTGTCGATCCTTGACATATACCTGTCTGT
>PVMS01138749.1_pt1 | contig 12651 bp, 8 predicted proteins | sample 1853461 | NCBI WGS metagenome assembly PVMS01 (sample SAMN08582032, study PRJNA380276) | Marine sediment metagenome, whole genome shotgun sequencing project. | isolation source: ocean sediment barecode stripped | collected 2017 | reverse complement strand
GCAAATATGGCCGAGATTTTCGCGGCTCTGGGATTGATTGTCTCGCTGGTATATGTGGGATACCAGATTCACGAGGCGCAGAAGGCGGTTCGTGCTTCAACGGCCCAGGCTCGTACCGATCTGGGGGTGCAGCTGATCTCGACGAGTATTTTTCCTGCGGTGTGGCCCGCACCACCGTGTATTGGATTGTGCACTATCCGTGGGCAATTGATGAATGGCACGAACTTGAGACGTCTTTGCCATCCGAATTCGTTAAATTCATCAATGATGAACTCGCACGGATAGACCGCACGGATAGGCAAGGAAAATGATAGTTAAACCCTGAATCAATGTGCTTGATAAATTACCGCGGTAACTGCTAATGATCAGCGGTCACTAATCTACCAAGCCGATTGCAATTTTTTTAGTGCCCAATGCCGAGGAGATCAAAAATGGCAGAATCCCCAAGCCTGCATCACATAAATTACCTCGTTCGGGATCTGGAGCGCAGTACCCAAACGCTGAAAGCAATATTGCTTGCTGAGCCGGTTTTTGAAGCACTGCCACAGCGAGGAGCATTAACTGCCCGGTTCTGCCTTGGTGATACATGGCTCGTCATCGTACAGCCTGTAGCCAATGATTCACCGCTTATGTCTTTGCTTGAAGATCGAGGAGAAGGCCTTTTTCTCCTGTCGCTGGGCGTGGCGTCTCTCGATGACGGCATAGCAAGGCTGGCTAACTCCGGGATAGGGATGTTTGGCGACGGTCCAAGATTGGGATTACTTGACTGGAAGGTACAAGATATTGATGCCGGCGACGGCCTGGGGCCGGTATTGCAAATGTGTCAAGAAGACGGGTAGTATGTTTCAAATGTGAATATATTTTTCATATTGAAATAGCTGCACTACTTTCACAATTTGCAAGGTAGTTTCATAACAATCTAAGCGCCTGATTATAAAGGCCGTAAATCTTGTCTCTATACGCTGAAGGGTGCAGCGATAAATTGGCATGCTATTTGCTTATTTACATGGCAGGGCGGAGTCACGCACTTTTCAGGATCGCAGAAGTCAATCACAGGGTTGGATGTTAACCATTTGATACGTCAGGAATGATTACCACAGAAAAGCGAAATCGCGAGAACCTTCCACGTATGCTTATCTTCGGGCATCGTGAGTACAGTCACCTGGTTAGTAGCGTGTTGTCCGAGTTTGACGGCAGGGCAAATTTCCAGATCATTGATTCCATTTTTGGCCAGCTCACCAGCCTCGAGGAGCAGATTGCCGAGTATCGTCCGGATGTCATTGTCAGCGCCGGTTCTAATGCAGCCTATCTTAAATCTGTTTTGAGTCTGCCAGTCGTGTCGCTTGAAATAACAGAGAGCGATATTGTTGCGGCGGTCTCAAAAGCGGCAAAGCTTTGCGACAAGATCGTAATGATCAGCTTTGACCCACCACCCAAAATACTCGATCACCTGCAGGACATGCTCAATGTCAAAATAGTGCACAAGGGTTATACGACAATAGATGAGGCGCGGGAACAACTCTACCTGTCGATGAGCGAAAAGTTTGAAGTGGTCGTTAGCGCCAGCTTTATTTGCGGTATAGCCGAGCAGAATGGCATCCGCTCTATTCTGTTTTATTCCAAGGAGTCCTGTCGGAAGATGCTGGAAACGGCTCTCCTTGCTGGACGGGACTATCGTGGCCGTGTAATTGACAGGTCGCTGAACCAACTCATATTTGGTGATTATCAAAGTCCTGTCATATTGGCGGATAACGAGGGCAAGGTCCTGCGTATCAACGCGGTGGCCAGGGAGGAATTCCAGCTGGATAATAATACCGATCTGTCGGCTGAGCCGGTCTTCAGCTCTCTTGATGTTCTGCAAAAGAAACAGGGGCAATGCACCATTGGCGGTCACCCCTGGCACTATGTCCACAGTGAATTGGAAATTGGAGATGACGTTCCCGGACACCTGTTTCATTTCCATCGCGGTGATGGCGCAGTCACGGATGACAAATTCCGCTCGCCAAAAATTCCTGTACCGAAAATGGTGCACAATTCCTCGATTATGGCCGGTGTGGAAAAACAGATCGATCTCTATGCGCGCACCGGTAGTTGTGTGCTTATCACCGGCGAGACCGGTGTCGGCAAGGAACTGGTGGCACGAGAACTGGGCAGGCGAAGCCCCTATGCAGGCGGGGCTTTTATTGCTGTTAACTGCGGTTCCATCCCCGACGAACTCTTTGAAGGCGAGATGTTTGGATACGTTGAAGGTGCATTTACGAATTCAAGGCGGGGCGGTCGCAAGGGGTTAATTGAGGCCGCCGCACATGGGGTGTTGTTTCTCGATGAGGTAAGCGAACTCAAGCTGAGTCAGCAGGCGAAGATGTTGCGTTTCCTGCAAGAGCGCACCATCCGGCCGCTGGGCAGTAACAGGGAAATCTCCATTGATACCAAGGTCATAGCGTCGACAAACAAGTCGCTCGACGAGTGCGAGAGACGGGGAGAGTTTCGTAGCGACTTGTTGTACCGCCTGAAAATTTTCACCGTTTTCGTCACGCCGCTACGATTGCGCAAGGAAGACATAATTCCGATCGCCGGGCACTACATGCGAATCAATGCGGAACGATATGGTATCGCTGTGCCGTTTGAGGAGTTGCAGGAATCACTTGCCGGGCGGCTGATGGATTACGCGTGGCCGGGCAATGTCAGGGAACTGGAAAACGTGATTGAGAGAATCGTCGTGAACTGGACACAGTATGATGAGGTTGGGCATTTTGCGACTGAGTTGCCCGCCATCGTGCCCGAGTTTTTCGAAGAGCCTAAAACGGAATCTGGCGCTATGGGGCTGTCGATACGCGAGAGAGAACTGGAGATGATTCGACAGGCGATGAGTCAGTTTAACAACGATAAATCGAAGGTGGCGGAATATCTCGGTGTCAGCCAGACGACACTTTGGCGACGACTTAAACAAATCAGTAAATGAGTAATTGTAGTAAAAAGTGGTACCGAACCAGATAGTGGCAATAGAGTTACAACGTATGATAAGGAGGAGTAAGCGATGAAAATCACCATGGGTATACGCAGTTATTTTATTTTTACGTTAGTGGCAGGGGCTTTACTGTTTACCGGACATCCACCGCCGGTATTGGCGCAGGGACTTCAGATTGAGGAAATCGTGGTTACGGCCCGAAAGCGATCCGAGACATTGCAGGAGGTCCCGATCGCGGTCAGCGTCTTTACCGAGCAGCAAATACAGGATTTTGGTATCGAACGGCCGGTGGATTTTATTCGCCTGACACCTAATGTACATATTGTGGATGCGGCGAACGTCGGAGATACACAGGTCTCTATTCGCGGAATCGTATCGACGCGCGATGCGGAATCTACTTTCGCACTGGTTGAAGACGGGGTACTGGTTACCAACCCGAATGCCTTTAACCGTGAGTTACTGGATGTGCAGCAAATCGAGATACTCAAAGGACCACAGGGGGCGCTATATGGACGCAACGCGGTGGCCGGCGCAATCCTGTTTACGACGAAAGAACCCAGCAACGAGGTGGAAGGACATATTAAGGTAGGCTACGGCAATAACAGTTCTTCCAAGGTTTCAGCAGTGGTCAGCGGCCCACTCGTGGAGGACAAGTTGCTCGGCCGGATTGCTGCCAGTTATCGTGATACCGATGGCTTCTACGACAACATATTCTCCGGCGGTGCGGGGGCTGTGGATTACCTCGAAGACAAGTCTTTCAAGGGCCGGTTGATATGGAACGTCAATGAGGATACGAAGGTGGATTTTCGTGCCGGCTACAGCGAGGTGAAGGGCGGGGCAATTAATTTTAATGCGGTTTTCGCCGTACCGGGATTTGTCAATGCCTTCGGCAGTGATACGTTTTTCGCAGATGTAAACGAGCATGAGTTCCGATTTATTAACAATGTGCCGGGAGAAAACAAGCAGGAGACAACAAATTTCGCGGTGAAGGCCGATTGGGAGCTCGAATCAAGCAGCCTGACGGCGATATTGTCTTATAACAAGTTGGACGAATATCTGCTGTCTGACGGCACCAGCGCAACATTCTATGGTTATGAATTGACCCCCACTTGCCAGGGTGATCGCGCCACATTGAACAGTTTTGCACGACCCGATCTGTTTGGCGGTGTGGCGCAGCCATTCCTTGTGCTGCCGCCGGGCGCGGATTTTGCAGGTGTCTATCCGCCATATACATCGACGGGCTGCGATGGCTACCAGTACCAGGAGCGTAACCAGGAAGATACCAGCCTGGAGGTTCGCCTGACGTCACCTCAGGACCAGAAATACCGGTGGATTGCGGGTCTCTACGCCACCAAGATCGATCGCGAGGTCGTAGTCGCCTACGGGGCCGACCAGGGCCTCGGTTTTGAGCGTACGCCCTACGTGCCTCCCTCCGGTTCGAATCCGACTGACCTGTTGTTCTGGGACGATTTTGACACGGATGTCTTCGCCGCATTCGGGCAGCTGGAGTTTGATCTGAACGATAGTGTTGAGCTTGCCCTGGCATTGCGATACGACCGGGAAGATAGAAAAGTATCCAACAAGGTACCAAACGTAATGACGTCGGGACTGAATATAAACTCGGCCGGGCAGCCTATCAATCCGGCGTTTCTGGGCGGCGGAGCCCCTCCAGATCGCGACCGAACATTTGACCAGCTGCAGCCAAAGATTTCGCTCAACTGGCAGACCAGCGAAAATGCCTCGCTTTATGCATCGTGGGGAATTGGTTTTCGAAGTGGCGGTTTCAACTCGATTGGCAGTGCGGCAACCATTGACGGAGCCTTCAACCAGACGTTTGGCGCTGGCCTGTCCATTTCAGATGAATATGAAAAGGAGGTATCCAGTACATTTGAATTAGGCGCGAAAACGCAATGGCTTGACCGGAGGTTGCAGGTTAACGCTGCTGTCTTCAATACCGACGTCGATGATAATCAGTTCTTCGAATTTTTCGCCGGGCCGTTCGGCCTTTTAAGGGTGGTCACCACTATTGATGAAATCAATATCAAGGGGCTTGAGATCGATTTCAACGCGTTGCTGTCCGAACAGTTTTCCGTTTTCGGTGGGTTTGGTTACCTGGATACCGAGATCAAGGAGAACCTGAATCGACCACTGTCGGTAGGCAACGAGGTGCCCCAGGCGCCGAAGGAGACGGCGAACCTCGGTATCCAGTTCAGAACCCCGTTATTCGGGGACACCGAGCTCGTGGCCATACTTGATTGGAGCTACGTGGGCGACACCTGGTTCCATACCCTTCAAAATAATAATGTACCGTCTATCTGGAACCTGTTTTTCCAGACGACGGCCTTTAATGCCGATCTCGCCAAGACAAAGAGGGAGTCATTCGACACGATCAACGCCAGGGTGAATATCGAATCCGAGCGTTGGACACTCAGTTTCTGGGGCAGGAATATCGGTGACACCACTTACCTGGAAGAGGTCATCCCGGCACCGGAGTTCGGTGGTTCCTTTATACACCCCGGCGCGTTGGCCGCCTACGGTGCGGAATTAACCTTCCGATTCTAAAAGCTGCGCTATGCCCCGTTTTCTTCGTCGAGCACGAAGTGACGAAGCGGGGGTTAGCTAATAATCAGAGGTAGGAAGATGAACAAGGCGCTGGAGCGGGTCAAGGTACTTGATCTTACGCACATGCTTTCCGGACCATACGGCGCAATGATAATGGCCGATCTTGGGGCAGAGACCATCAAGATTGAGCCATTGCATGGTGAAGGGACCCGCAAACTCCTGGCCACGGATGAGAATAATTCCCTTGATGGCCTGGGCGCCTATTACCTGACGCTGAATCGAAACAAAAAAAGTGTAGCCCTGGACCTGAAAAATGAGAAGGGTCTTGGCGTATTTTACGAAATGGTCAGGGAATGCGACATCGTGATCAGTAATTTCAGCGCCGGGGTTCCGGAAAGGCTGAAGATCGATTACGACACCCTGTGCGAAATCAATCCGCGCATCATCACCTGTACAGTTACCGGGTTCGGATCTTCAGGACCTGCTTATAAACGGCCGGCCTTTGACCAGGTCGCACAAGCGACCGGAGGTGGTATGTCGATTACAGGGCCGGATCCTGACCATCCTGCTCGTGCAGGTATCCCAATTGGCGACCTGGGGGGCGGCATGTTCGGGGTGATGGGAATCCTGGCCGCCTTGTTTGAACGTGAATCCAGCGGTAAGGGTCAACATGTCGACATCTCGATGCTCGACTGCCAGATATCCATGCTCAATTATATGGCGACCATGTATTTTCTTTCGGGTAAGGATCCTTATTCAATAGGAAATTCGCATTTTGTGCATGTGCCCTACGATACCTTTTCGACGTCAGACGGGTTTATCGTTATTGCCGTAATAACGGATAATTTTTGGCAAAATCTAAAGCAGGTTTTGCACTGCCCGGAGTTTGATGATCCCGGCTTTGATGGCCAGCCGGGACGATGGGAGCGGAAGGATTTCATTAACGAGAAGCTGAACGAGATTCTCATTACTAATACCTCGAAATACTGGATTCAACTTCTAGAGGAAAAACGTATTCCCTGCGCCCCGGTCAATAAATTCAGCGAGGCTTTAAATGACCCCCAGGTGTTGCACCGAAACATGGTGATTGAATTGAAACATCCCAATGGAAGCAGTACACATGGACCGGGGAATCCCATTAAATTGGCACGTTCGAACGACGAAACGTTCGATCCGGCGCCCCTGCTGGGCCAGGATACGGAACAGGTTTTCCAGGAATTACTTGGTTACGATGAAAAGCAGATACAAACGCTCAGGGACGAAGGAGTAATAGCCTGATGACGGGGCACGTGGTCATAAATGATGTAGGTCCTCGTGACGGGTTACAAAACCAGCAGAATATCCTCGAACCGACCGAGCGTGTTCTGTTGATAGAGGCACTCATAAATGCCGGGGTGAAGCATATCGAAGCCGGGGCATTTGTATCGCCGAAGGCGGTCCCGGCGATGGCAGACAGCGGCCAGGTATTCGCGGCCTTGTCCGATAATGCGGGCCTGACCTGTACTGCGCTGGTGCCGAATATGAAGGGCTATGAACTCGCTGGTGCAGCCGGTGTACGCAGCGTTGCGATGGTGCTCTATGCCAGTGACGGGATGAGCCGCAAGAATGTAAACATGGATATGGAGCAGGTAGAGCGAATCACCTGCGATATCCTGGCGCGAGCCAGGGAAGATGGAATAAGGGTGTCGGCATATATTTCGGTTGCATTTGGCTGTCCATTTGATGGCGAAGTACAACCCGGGAAAGTACACACTATCTCAGACAAGTTCCTTGATGCCGGTGTCGATGAAATCGTTGTGGCTGACACTATAGGTGCCGCCAATCCCCGGCAGGTTAAAAACCTGGTTGAGCCAATGATCGCACGGCATGGCCAGGAACGGCTGGGGTGTCACTTTCACGATACCCGGGCGATGGGCCTGGCCAACGTGTACGCGGCCGTTGAGGCGGGGGTGACCAGGTTCGATGCGTCAATCGGTGGTCTTGGCGGGTGCCCGTTTGCCCCCGGGGCATCCGGAAATGTAGCGACAGAGGACGTGGTGATGATGCTGGAGCAGATGGGCTACACAACAGGGATCGATCGCGTCATGTTACTTAAAGCTTCGCACCTGGCGGCGAGACTGACCGGCACTGCACCCGGAGGGCGTGCAAAAGCGTGGCAGGAACGTCACTGGGTATGAGACACATGCCGGACCAATAGCAACCGGATTATGTGACAGGTGTATCATCCCGAATTACATCATGGGTGATATCGGAGATTGGTTTTTAAAATGGAGTCGGAACTATGGGCTATCGGTTAGGGGTTGATGTCGGCGGAACATTTACCGACCTGCTGCTTATCGGCGAAGAAAAGGGTGATACGTATACCGCCAAGGTGCTTTCTACACCGGAGGATTCATCGATCGGTGTGTTCAACGGCGTTGCACGTATCTGCGAGGAATCAGGCGTTGATCCCAGGCAGATAGAACTGGTGATGCATGGTACGACCGTCGCGACCAACGCCGTACTGACTGGTAAGGGGGCGAAGGTTGGGCTGGTAACCACGAGGGGTTATCGGTATGTGCTCCAGGTTGCGCGTTCGTTTTGCCCGGGTGGGCTCGGTGGCTGGGTGTCTTATGTCAAGAAGCCGTTGCTGGCCCCCCTGGAGTTAACGATCGAAGCCAATGAAAGGATCGATGCCGCCGGAGGTGTGGTGACACCACTCGACGAGGTAGCGCTGAGGGATGATCTGCAGTCGTTGTTTGACCTCGGCAAGGTAGAGGCCCTGACAATTTGCTTCATCAATGCCTATCTGGACGGTTCGCACGAGGCGCGGGCAAGAGAGATTGCCGCGGATATCTTTTCAGACGTTCCGATCTCGATATCCAGTGAGGTCGTACCCGAGATGCAGGAGTATGAGCGGACTGAGACAACGGTCGTGAATTCCTACGTACGTCCGGAAGTATCCACCTACATCAATAACCTGCAGGCCGCGCTGGTCGAAAAGATGGGTAAGGATACCCAGCTTTCCATACTTCGTTCGGACGGCGGCCTTGCATCGGGCCGGGCATCTGCCGAATCACCGGTAAACATGCTTATGTCCGGGCCCGCAGGCGGTGTCGCCGGCGCGATCCATTTCTGCAGCCAGGCAGGGTTCAAGGATATTTTGAGCTTTGATATGGGCGGTACATCGACGGATGTTGCGCTGATTCAGGATTCCAGGGCGCGGGTAAGGCGTGAAACCCTGGTTGGTGATGTCCGTGTGCGCGCTCCCTCTGTAGATGTACGCACGGTCGGTGCAGGCGGCGGTTCGATTGCCTTTGTGCCGGAATTAACCAAGGCCTTGCGAGTCGGACCTGAGTCGGCAGGGGCGGACCCTGGTCCGGCGTGTTATATGAAGGGCGGTGAGCAACCCACTGTGTGCGACGCGAACGTGGTCCTGGGGTATTTGCCCTCAGACGTTCAATTGGGTGGGACGATGGAGATTAACCGTGAGGCCTCGGAGAAAGCGGTGCAGCAGGTGGCCGACGCAATGAGTATCGGCCTGATGGAGGCAGCGGAAGGAATCATCAAGATCGTAAACGAGTCGATGCTTGGCGCGTTGCGACTGGTGTCCGTTGAGCAGGGATATGATCCGCGAGATTTCGCACTGGTGGGGTTTGGCGGCGCCGGCCCGTTACATGCAAACGCACTGGGAATCCTTACCGATGCCTGGCCTGTGATCGTGCCACCCGGCCCAGGAGTGTTGTGCGCATACGGCGAGGCGACTACCCAGGTACAGGACGAGGCGACACGAACATACGTTCGTATGGCTGAGGACACCAGCGGCAAACAGCTTCTGGAGGACTTGCTGGAATTGCAGACCCGTGCCAGCGAGTCACTTATTGCAGACGGAATTCCGGTCGCAGATCACGAGGTGACCTTCCAGGCGGATCTGCGATATGTAGGGCAGGCATTCCAGATCAGCCTGGATTTTACCGAGGACGAACTTCGGGAGTCCGGAATTGGCTTGTTGACTGACCAGTTTGACGCGGAACATGAGCATCTGTTCACCTTTAAACTGGGGGACGCCCACGAAATCTTGATGATACGCGCCGTGGTCAAGGCCAGGGCCAGGAAAATTGCGCTTGTGCGGTCCGGCGAGACAGGAAGCTCGCTGGAAGACTGCGAGTTGCAGGCAAGCAAATTTTATTATGAAGGTGAATGGCATGATGCCGTCATCTATGACCGAGACAAGTTACATGAAGGCCTGGTTATCCCCGGGCCGTCGGTCGTCGTTGAGATGGATTCCACGACGGTAATATTACCCGGTCACGTGGCCACGATTGATCACCTGGATAACCTGCTGATCAATCCGGCATCTTGAGAAGAGGCAAAGAGCAATGACTGCAACAATTATCGAGACTAATAAAAAGCGGTTGGAACGAGTGGAGGTCGACGGAGTGACCGTTGACATAATAGAAAACGCATTACGGAATGCCCGCGTGGAGATGGACGCGGTGCTTTTTCGAACAGCGATGTCGCCCGGGATTCGTGAGCAGGGAGACTGCTTTCCCCTGATAGCCAACGCGGAAGGTAAGATGGTGGTCGGACAGTTCGGCTCGTTTATCGGTCCATTTATGGATGCCTATGATTCCGAGATTGAGGAGGGTGATGTCATCCTCACCAATGATCCTTATATGTGCAATGCAGCGGTCAGTCATTTACCGGACTGGCTGGTTCTGGTTCCGGTATTCAAGGATGGCCGGCACATCGCCTGGGCCGCGATGTTCGGACACATGTCAGATAATGGTGGCATGGTACCGGGGTCGATACCTATCCAAGCCACCACGATCTATCAGGAAGGCATTCGAATTCCACCGACGAAACTATACAAGAAGGGTGAGCTACAATCCGATATTCTCGAACTCATTCTCCACAACGTTCGCATTCCACAGTGGAACCGCTTTGATCTGAATGCCCTGGTAGCGGCCTGCAACACCGCCGCGCGCAGGTGCGTCGAACTGGCGGAACGATTTGGAGATGATGTGTTTCACTCAACAATGGATATCATGCTGGAACGCAACCACCTGGCGATGAAGCACATCATAGAAATGTTCATCCCGGAGGAGCCGCGGGAATTTTCGGACTATGTTTGTGACGACGGCATGGGTATGGGTCCCTACAAAATTCAGTGCAGAATGTGGCGCGAAGGTTCGATAGCGATATTTGATTTTGAGGGTACAGATCCGCAGGCACAGAGCTCGATAAATTTTTATCTGAATGAAGACATGTTCAAGATGTTCTTCGGCTCTTTCACGATCAACGTGGTGGACCCGCAGATTCTGTTTAATGACGGCTTCTATGACCTGGTCGATGTACGAATACCGCAGGGCACAATTTTGAAACCAAATTTTCCCGCTGCGTTGTCAGGAAGGACGCACGCACTGGGCCGAATATTCGACGTACTGGGCGCGTTGCTTGGAATGGGCGCACCCGAGCAAATGCTTAATGCAGCTGGTTTTTCCGATTCCCCACACCTGTTCTACTCCGGATATGATGACAAGGGGGAGTGGTTTCAGCTGTTTCAGATTGGTTTTGGGGGAATCCCCGGCAGGCCGGTGGGTGACGGCCCTGATGGGCATTCCCTATGGCCCGGGTTTACCAATGTGCCTAACGAATTTATCGAGGCGTACTTTCCGTTGCGTATCGAGCGGTACGAGGTCATCCCTGATTCAGGCGGTGCCGGACTGCACCGTGGAGGTAATGGTCTGAGCGTGGCATACAGGTTTCTATGCGATGGGCACATAGGCATTCACGACGAACGCTGGCTGACATTTCCGTGGGGAGTCAATGGAGGAGAGACAGGTATGCGCTCAACCAAGAGGCTGGTCCGCGCAGACGATTCTGAGGAATGGCTTCCTGCAAAGGTAGAGGGAGTAAAGGTAAACACTGGCGATGTGTTGTATTTTAATACATGGGGTGGGGGAGGTTGGGGTGATCCCTATCAGCGTGATCCGGAGTTGGTGCGACAAGATGTTGAGAGGCGCCTGGCTACCCGGGAAGGTGCAAGACGCTACGGCGTGGTGCTGGCCGAAGATGGAGGTGTTGACACGGAAGCGACAGAAAAGCTTCGGGCAGAACTGGTCGCCGAGCGCGGTGACGACGTGCCGTTATTCAACTTCGGCGGCAGCATCGATGAAATCAAGGCGCGCTGTGAAGCGGAAACGCACCTTGATGCCCCAGTGCAGCCGACTTTCGCACAAGGGGGCGGATAGGCAATTTTTCTATGGCTGATCTAGAGCGCAAGGCGATTGAACTCGGTACACGGCCTGCATTGATCCTGGTGGATGTAAATTATGCCTTCGCGGACCCAGAGAGTCCTTTGGGCCATGAATGCCCCGGGACATTGGAGAACATTGGATTGTTGCTGGCCGCTTTTCGAGGCAGCGGATTGCCGGTTTTTTACACCACTATGATCTATCGTGATCCGGCAGAAGCATCTGTATTTCGCAGGCGCTTGCCGGCGATGGAAATACTGCAGCCGGAATCACGATGGGTGCAAATGGTGGAAGAATTACAGCCCATCGATAATGAGGTGGTAATAGAAAAAAAGTGGGTCAGCGGATTTTTTGCAACGGATTTGAAAGGCCAGTTGGATAAGGCCGGGGTAGACTCGCTGGTGGTAACGGGACTTACTACCAGTGGTTGCGTGAGGGCTACCGCCGTCGATGGTTTACAACATAACTACCCGGTACTGGTGCCTCGTGATGCCTGCTCTGATCGTAACCCCGATGCCCACGAATCAAACCTGTTTGACCTGCATGCAAAGTACGTAGATGTCGTCGATACCAGCGAAGTCCTTGCAAGACTGGAAAACATCAATGTTTGAAGGCTGAAAACCTCAGGCGGACATAATCTACAGACCAGTTCCTCTCTTTATCACACAATTGAGCCTCGCAGAGTTTGGCCACCTCATGCAGGAAATCCAGTCGATCATCGCGGGTCAGGATCGCTGTGAAGGCTTGCGCGAAAGTCTCCAGCCAGTCCACCAGGTCGCCGGGCAAACGGGTTATGCGGGGAAACAGGGAAATGGATACTACCTGAAAATCCTGCAACTCGAGGAGACGCCTGTATTCGATGTCACCCGGGAAAAACCACGGGGT
>PVMS01172231.1_pt1 | contig 12659 bp, 4 predicted proteins | sample 1853461 | NCBI WGS metagenome assembly PVMS01 (sample SAMN08582032, study PRJNA380276) | Marine sediment metagenome, whole genome shotgun sequencing project. | isolation source: ocean sediment barecode stripped | collected 2017 | reverse complement strand
TGGGAGAGACGGATGACTTTGTCTTTATGCCAATCAATACGGTAATAAACAGTTTTTATTACCAGAACATGATCATCATGGCAGAATTTGCGGAGCTACTTGGGAAACCCGGTGAGGCAATCGATTTTCAATTTGAAGCTGAAAAGGTCAAAAATTCCATTAACAAACAACTGTTCAATAAAGATCTGGGATATTATGTGGATGGCGTAGGAACCGATCATGGATCCTTGCATGCAAACATGTTACCCCTGGCATTTGATATTGTCCCGGAGGGGTACAAAACAAGTGTAACTGAATTTATAAAGAGCAGGGGCATGGCATGCAGTGTGTATGGGTCGCAATTCCTGATGGAAGCATTGTACAAGGTCGGGGCGGAAAACTATGCCTTGGAGTTAATGACCGCCACTCACGACAGAAGTTGGTACAACATGATCAAAGTAGGATCTACTATTTCATTGGAGGCATGGGATATTAAATATAAACCCAATTTGGACTGGAACCATGCATGGGGCGCTGCCCCGGCGAATATTATACCCCGCGGATTGTGGGGCATTCAGCCCAAAACTCCTGGGTTCGGCCTTGTTTGTATAAAGCCTCAGATGGGAACCTTAGAACACAGTTCCATTACTGTACCCACCATCAAAGGACAGATACGAGCTGAATACAAAAAGCTGGGAGCACGCTTAACAAAATACACCATTGAGTTACCTGCAAATATGGCTGGTGAATTCAGGATGGACTTTTCACAAGACGCTGTAGTTAGCTTAAATGGAGAAGTTGTGAATCTTTCCTTTGGGTCCATTCGCATGAATCCGGGCAAAAATGTGGTAGAGATAAAAATCAACTCATTCTAAATGCCCCATTATTTATGGGATTCATCAAATGAGCCTGTTTTTTTAGCATACTCTCTGGGTGTCATTCCATATTTTTTCTTAAAAGACCTGTTGAAATAAGAGTCAGAATTGAAACCTACATAGTAGCCGATCTCATTCATATTGTACTTTCCGGCTTTAATTAGTTTAGTGGCATGCGACAGCCTTTTATTTCTAATAAACTCAGTTAAATTCTGGTTGGTTGCTAATTTGATTTTCCTGTAAAGGGTGCTCCGGCTTATCTGCAATTCTTCAGCCATCTCCTGTGTTCCGAATTTAGCAGTCTGCAAATTTTCTTCAATGACACGTTCAGCGGCTTCCATGAATGTTTCAGTCACCGCCTGCTTTCTGTTCGCCTTTTTTTCTTGAACCTGATCGGGCATTTCGGATAAATGCTTCTTTTTCAATAAGGTACTCTCAATATGGGCAATCAGCACAGATTCGTCGATGGGTTTTATCAAGTAGGAGTCAGCACCCCTGGAAATGCTTTCAATGTGGTGGCTGGTCTCAGTGAGTGCAGTTAAAACAATAACAGGTATGTGCCGGGTGGCCATGTTATCCTTGATACTGCTCAGTAATTCCAAACCACCCATTTCAGGCATTAAAATATCTGTAATGATCACGTCAGGCACTACCTCCTGTGCTATTTCAAGGGCCTGGGTGCCATTCTTAGCACTAAGTACTTTGTATCTTATATTCAGAGAGTCCTTGAGGTAAACGCGGAGGTCATCGTTATCCTCCACAAGGAGAATGATGGATCTGTTACCAGGGTCTGGTTTTGGGTCTTCCGGTATGCTAAGGTCCTTGACCCCTTGATCAAAATAAGGTTGGATGATGCTGGTCTCTTTTTTGTATTCGTTCTTCTCACCCACAGGAATATTGAGAATAAATTCAGATCCATCCCCTTCTTTGGAAGTCACAAACAGATTTGAGTTGTTTAAAATGGCATACTCCTGACATAAATTTAGGCCGATGCCAGTTCCTGCATGTTCATTATCTGGATCCACTGAAAATCGTTCAAAAAGACTCGGTATTTTTTCCTCTTTAATTCCGATTCCAACATCCTTTACCCGGACTTCAAGGGAATTTCCAACAAAATCATTACCAGTCCAATAAGCCTGTTGGTAATTATCCTGAACTAATTCTTTGGTTTCGATGGAAAGAATGATTTGTCCTTTTTCTCTTGAATATTTTAAGGCGTTGGAAACCAAATTGTATATAATCTTTTCTATTAAATCCGGATCAGCAGTCACCATGAAAGACTTAAAACTTGACCTGAATATGAAATTGACCCCCTTTTCAATAATTTGGAGCTCAAAGTAGTCCATGACCTCTTTGCAAATCTCTACAATATCGGTCCTTTCAAACCTGGCTTTTAGTTTACCAACTTCAATGAGCCTCACATCGAGAATCTGATTGGTGAGTTTTAGGAGTCGGTTTGCGTTTCGATCAATGATATTCAATTGATTGAGGGTGGATTCGTCGTATTTATATCTTTTCATTAAGTTTTGCAAGGGGGAAAGAATAAGGGTGAGCGGAGTTCTGATTTCGTGTGAAATATTAGTGAAGAACTTTTGCTTTTCACTAGAAATTATTTCATTGGCTTCCCGACTGTAGGTTTCATCCAGGATTAACTTTCGGGTTTCTACCCTGAATGCAACTTGTTTAATCACCAGAAATGCGAGTGTGATAAAAAGCAGAAAATAAACCATGTAGGCATAGAGGGTCCTCCAAAATGGCGGATTAATGTTGATGTGAATGTGAAGGGGTTCCTTGCTCCAGACATTGTCGTTGTTAGATCCAAAAACTTCGAGGGTATAAGTTCCGGGCGGGACTTGTGTGAAAGTGATTTCCTGGTCGAGGCCTACTTCTACCCAATCGTCCTGATAGTTGATAAGCCTGAACCTGTATTTGTTTTTCTCAGGTTTAATGAAGTTGTTGCTTACAAAGCGAAAAGCCAGGGAATTTTGGTCGTGTTTCAGGCTGATGTTTTTTACACTGGCCAGGTGTCTGGAATTTGATTCTAGATCATCAATGCTTTTGAAATGGATATTATTTACTTTAATTACAGAAGGATACACTTTAGGAATGATTTTATTGTTCTTTACCATGATCGGATCAACAATGTTAAATCCATTTGGAGATCCAAAGTACAACAGGCCGGAAGAGCTTTGAAATATAGCATTCGGAATGAAAAGTTCACCAGAAATACCATCTATCGTACTGAATTGCCTGGCTTCATTATTAATGGCATCATACGAATGGATGCCATGATTTGTGCTAAACCACAGCCTATGGCTCTGATCTTGAATAATGGAGTAAATATCAGAATAATCGATGGTTTCATTGATGTGCACTTTTTGGATTTGATTCCTTTCAGGATAGTACTTACACAGTCCATTTTGCTCGCAACCTACCCAAAGCTCGTTTGAGGATTCACCCACAGCACTAAATACAATAAAATTGGCGGATTCTCCTTCCATATCCTCTATGGATTGTTTTTCAATAGAATCTGTATCTAGATCATACTTATATACACCAAGATCAGTGCATAACCATACATTCTGATGCTCGAGATGTACTTTCCAAATCCAATTGGCTTTATAGTCGGTAGAGATGGAAACTTGTTTAAATTGATCCTTCCGGGTATCGTAAATGAACAGACCGCTTCGCCTTGTGCATATATACAGCTTTTCATCTCTTGCAAAGATATGTGGGATAATACTGTTTCCTAACAAGTCGCTTCCTACCTGTTGCAGCGTATTGGTACTGATGGTATATTTCCATAGACCCCTCATAAAGGTTCCGATCCATATCTCGTTTCCGTTAGCTGATGCAAGGGACTTGACCTGTTTTAGTTCGGCCAGTTCAGCATTGATTGGATTGTTTATGAAGTTGACCCTGCTTTCATCAAATATGCTAATCCCCTGTTGCTCATTTCCAACCCAAATGTGGCCCCATTTATCTTCAGCAAAGGAACAAACCACACTGTTGTTTTCATCTGAACCAGGATGGGTGCTATTAATGTGTAAAAATCGGTAATTGAAATCGTTATAGTGGACAAGTCCGCCAGCCCAGGTCCCAATCCATACACCATCGTGTTTGTTTTTATGAAGTACATAAATACTCTGGTGAGGAAGACCGTTAATTTTATTAGGCAACACAATTTCCGAACTCAGTGAGTTTAGAATGAGGAGGCCTCCATAGGTTCCAATCCAGATATCATTCTTTCTTTCAATGATTTGTCTGACACGATCGTCCGGCAGGTAATTTTTGCCCTCCAGGGAGTGCCTATATTCATTTACCATATTTCCTTTCAAATCAACCACTTCGACACCATTCCCATCAAAGCCGATGTAATAATGATTGTTGATGAAACTAATTGCATTCACCTTGAAAGGCTCAGATTGATACAGGTACACGAACTGGGACATATTAATATTCCAGAGGAATACCCGTCCGTCATGGGTGCCTACCATCACATTTTCCTGATTGTAAAGGGACATGGTACTCACATTCTCCAGTTCGGTGTCAAACGAAGCATTTGGTCTGAATTTTACCAGAGAACCACGGGTTTTGTTGTAGAGAAAGATGCGCTGATTTATAGATATAATGTATTTATCCTCTTTCAAAAATAAAATGCTTTCAAAGGTGATAGGCGAAGGGGGTGCATGGTCAAATACAAGGTCCTGCTTTACAAATTCATCTGCTACTTCATTAAATAGAAACAGTCCCTCATCTGCACAAACCCAGAGATTTGAATGGGCATCATGGTAGATGTCATTGATAGTTGTAGTTCTTCCTGAAAGCGAATCGGGGAAAAGTGAATACTCTTTGGTCTCGTAATTATTATAGTAATAAAGTCTGCTGGTGCTGAACCAAATGAAACCATGGTCGTCCTCAGTGATGGAAGTAATTGCACTGAATGCGAATCCGTATGGGGGAGAAATGGTCTCAAAGATGTAGTTACTCTTTCCAGAGAGCGTAAGGAAAAGACAAATCCCAAGTATGAATAGATAAGTACGTTTCATTTCAATGGTCAAGCTGTAAAGTTAAGACTATTGTACATGGACATTATGCATGCAAATGTAAAAAATTGAAAAATATGATCAAATGACACATAATTTCATAATTGAACTTTCTGTTCAATGAAATGATCTGAGAGAGAATGAAACCTGAGGAGATCTGTTGTAATATTATTTTCTGAATTACAGTATAGCAGAAGTAGTAGTTTAGGTTTATTGGTGTGATTACCTTCCCTGACTTGCAGTCAGGGAAGATTTTTAATGATCAAAACTGAAATGCATGCGTGAAATAAAGGAAAGGGCAAACAGCTTTGTGAGTTTAAATCCTTTTCATTTAAATAGATTAATCAATGAGAGCTCTATTTAATATTAGGAATTTCGCAGGATTCTTTGTTCTAGGATCTCTTCTTATGTCCGCTTGCAACCACCGGGTAGATATGCTGGAGGAAAATTTTGCAGTCCCCCCATCCTCAGCCAAACCACGTACCTGGCTGCATGTCATGAGTGGAAATATGTCACAAGCAGGATTGACCAAAGACCTCGAGTCCATAAAGGAGGCAGGCATTGGAGGAGTTCTGTTGTTCAATGTCAGCCAGGGCATTCCCAATGGCCCTGTTAAATACAATTCCGAACAACATCACAGCTTGATACAACATGCTGCTCGCGAGTGTGAACGCTTGGGACTCAGTTTTGGAGTTCATAATTGTGATGGCTGGTCTTCAAGCGGGGGACCCTGGATTGAGCCTGATCAGAGCATGAAAATGGTGGCATGGACAGAGACCTTGGTGATGGGGAAGGACGATGTGGTGGTAAGCTTGAAGCAACCCACCACCAGGGAAGGATATTACAGGGATGTGGCCGTGGTGGCTTATCCCTCCCTGAAATCCGAAATTGAAGATTTTGAAAATAAACCAAAAATCACTTCATCCCATAGGAATTTTGATCCTGCTATTGTAGCAGATTATAGAATTGACAAGGAATTCACAATTCTTAAATCTACAGATGAAGATCCCTGGATCCAATATGAATATAAGCTACCACATACCATACGATCTATTCATATGGTATTTAATGATCGAAACGGAAAAGCCATCCTGCAGACATCCGATGATGGAAAGCAGTTTCAAACCATAAAAAAGGATTTATATAAGATAAGAACAGGTAAAGGGGAATGGGATATTGTGGACCATTTTGAGCCTGTAACGGCGCGCTTTTTTCGATTGCAACTGAATCAGGAAATGACAATAAAGGAGGCCAGGCTAATGTCTACCTATTCCATCCAAAACTTTTTGGGACGGTCCGGTCTTGCACGCACCGATGACGCAAGGATGCTTCCTATAGGAGATCCGGAGGAAGCCATGGCCATTCCGCAAGAGAGCATTATCGACCTTTCGGATCAGATGAATGAAGAGGGATTGCTCAGGGCAAACCTGTCTCCCGGGCCATGGACCATTCTTCGGTTCGGGTATACATCCACGGGAGCCTTTAATCATCCGGCTTCAGATGAGGGACGGGGTCTGGAGTGTGATAAATTCAGCAGAGAAGCTTTTAAGATTCACTATGATGCCTTTGTTCGAAGGGTGATCCAGGATGCCAAAAAGAATGCTCCCCATGCGATGCAGTACATTGAAATAGATAGTTATGAGATGGGTGGGCAAAACTGGACTGACGGTTTCAGTGAGATTTTCCGGGAAAAGAAAGGGTATGACCTTCATAGCTTTCTACCCCTGTTTGCAGGGAAGTTTGTGGAAAATGCGGAAGTATCTGACGCTGTCATGTGGGACCTGCGGGATGTGTATGGCCATTTAATGGGAGAAAATTATTTCGGATATTTTTCGGAGCTCTGTCACCAGGATGGTGTGCAGACCTACATTGAGCCATACGGGAACGGGCCATTCAATGATCTGGAGGCAGGAGGGAAGGCTGATATGGTCATGGGGGAATTTTGGATGAACAGACCCATAACTCAGGTGGCTTCTGCGGTTTCGTCCGGACATATATATGGCAAAGAGGTCATTTCAGCAGAATCATTTACTTCCACCACTGAAATTAACTGGATGGGGCACCCTGGTATGGCCAAGCTCTCAGGTGACAGGGCCTGGGCAGCAGGGATCAATGAATTTATGTTTCACAGGTTTGTTCATCAGGCCAATACCAATGTGGAACCCGGACTCACCATGAACCGGTGGGGCTTTCACTTTGACCGTACCCAAACGTGGTGGAAAAATGCGGGTCCTTCCTGGTTTAATTATATAGCAAGGGGATCCTATCTCCTGAGGCAGGGAGTCCCGGTTTCTGATCTTCTCATATTTATTGGAGACGGTTCACCCAACTCAACCTTTTCCAGAAACGATTTTAAACCGCACATTCCTGTCGGTACAAGTTTCGACTGTGTGAATACGGAAGTTCTGATCAACAGAATTCTCATTAAAAACAAAGGCCTGATTCTCCCTGAAGGTACACAGTATAAAGCACTGGTGCTTAAAAACTGTGAGAAATTATCATACGAGTCCATGAAACGGGTTCATGAGATTGCCATGGCCGGTGTGCCTGTTCAAGGAATAGAAAACATTCAACCTGCTGGTTTTGTAGTCAGTGAAGAGCTTCGAGAGAGCTTCGATGAAATGGTTGAGGAAATGCGCAATCAAGCGAACTGTTATTCGGGTTTCAACTGGTCCCGTTTATTCAGAGATATCCATCTCAAGCCGGACTTGACTATCACGGGCCGTGATGACATTGATTTCATACATCGGAGAATTGGTACAGATGATTTTTATTTTCTCTACAATCCGGATTCAGTCCAAAGGATTTTTGAATGCACATTCCGGGTCTCGAAGAAGATCCCTGAACTATGGGATCCCATGGATGGAAAAATTATCAAGCTAGGCCGATTTACACATAAAGATGATCAATGCATCGCCTGGATACATCTGGATGCAAATGAATCTACTTTTGTTGGTTTTCGTGAATCATCCAGAAGAATTCCATCGGTATCAGAGGTCAAGGAATCGTCCTTTGTGGGGAGGTATGAGCTCAATGATAAAAATAAGCTCGTTCTAAAGGCGACTCAAAACGGTCCTTATGAGGCCATACTGAGTTCTGGCGAGCATGTGAGTTACATGGTGGGAAACCTCCCTGCGCCCTTTCATCTTTCCGGTTCATGGGAAGTTGAGTTCCTTAAAAAGCATGGGTATGCATCCGTTCACAGGTTTAATGTCCTGACCGATTGGAAGGACCATATATTGGAGGATATAAACTATTATGCGGGAACGGCCATTTACAGGAAATCATTTGATCTTACTGACTTCCAGATTAATGAAGGGCATGAGTACTTCCTGGATTTAGGTCGGGTTCATATGGTTGCAGAGGTGAGACTGAATGGGAAAGAGTTGGGAGTTGAATGGATACAACCCTATAAACTGAATATTACAGAGGCATTAAAAGAGGGTGAAAATCATCTGGAGATTGCCGTTACCAATCAATGGAGCAACCGTTTGATTGGTGATGAAAGGTTCCCGGACCTGGGTACACATATTCAACTTGAGGGCAATTTTCCTAAAGGAACGATGCCTGATTGGTATGTGGACAATGAGCCAATTCCTGAGGGTCCCAGGACTACCTTCTGTTCAGGTAGTTTTTACACGGCAAGTGACAACTTGTTAGCTTCCGGACTAGTGGGGCCGGTGATTATTACCGCACAGAAATCAATAATTTATAAGTAGGTGAGTTGTGCGACCCTTTTTAAGGGAGAAAGGCAATATGTAACCTATTACAATAAGGACAGGTATATGACTGTAGCTGCACGGCATGTAACTGATGACCAGTGGAACTATAAGGTCTTACCAACCAGGGTCGGATGGGATAGCCATAATTCCATTGTGATGACCATGGATAAGAACCGTTGTCTTCATGTAAGCGGAAACATGCACAATGACACGCTGATCTATTTTGTCAACCGAGAGCCGGAGGATATTTCTTCTTTTGAACGCCTAAGCAACAAACCGCTTTTTGATGGTTTGGGTAAGATGAGTGCCTATAAGAGTGGACCGAGATTGGGCCCGGATGGGTATTTCCATACAATATGGCTCTGGCGCGATACACCCGGGTGCGAAACAAACCATGATCTTTCCTATGCCCGAAGCAAAGATTTGATTCATTGGCAGGCCTTAGAGGATGAAGCTATCAAGGTCCCAATTACCCCTGAAGAGAGCCGTATTACGGTGGATCCGGTCCCTGCCGGAGGAGGAGCCATCAATGGCAACTTTCGACTCTTTTTCGACTCTGAAAACAAGCCACTAATTACCTACATGAAATACGATAAATCGGGTTTTAGCCAGGTATATCTTGCAACTCCCAGCAACGGCAAATGGGTTTCAAAAAAGATATCAGATTGGGATTACCGCTTGGATTTTTCTGGCCCGGGGTCCATCACATTTGATATACGGATTGGGAAGGCCCGCTTCAATGCAGAGGGAGATATCCTAATCTCCTTCTCGCATATTCAGGAGGGGGATGGAGAGATGCTTATCGATGGACGTACCCTTGACCTGGTTAAATACAGACAACTGAACAGGCAGGTGGAGAGTCGCTACCCCAAAACCCTAAGGGAACCACATTCTGATTTGGAGGGAATGCAGGTGCAGTGGAAGAATATGGGTTGGGGAGGTGAGCAAACAGAAGGCTATTATGCGCTAAGATGGGAGACTACAGGCAAACGGAGGTTTTATGAGCCTCCGGAGATCCCCGTTCCACCCTCACCTCTGACATTGTATAAGCTTCAGAATGAACAGTGATTCAGCAAGGTTCCTGCATATTGAGTTTAATTTTATTTAAAACAGAGCTATGATCCCAAAAAAGCATTTTAAAGCATTTCTATTTTTCTGCATGTTTTCAATAACTGCCAGTGCTTCGGCTCAGGAGCTGAATCGCCCTTTTATTCTGGTGAAACCTTCAGATCGGGAAGGCATCCTTACCAAGATTGAAACCCAGGAATGGGCAAAAGACACCTATTCAGGCTTTATTGATAAGCTCAACGGGGATATAGAATTGCATCTGGCAAATCCTGAAGCATTTCTGAAAGAGATGCCATTCGACTGGGATAAAAGTAAGCCTGGAGAGACACCGCCATTTACCTATACCATTCATATTAATCCGAGTAATGGGGAACGGACAAATCTGGATAACGGAACCAAAAAGGAAATGGCCAATGCCAGAAAACTGATTCATTTTCTGGAAATGGGGGTGGATTGTGGGATGGCATATTATATTACCCAGGATGAAAAATATGCACAGTGTGCCACCGATATCCTGAATGCTTTTGTAAAGGGAGTGCTGCAAATGGAACGTTCGGAATGGAGGTTTCGGGGGGGCTGGTTGTTCCCGGACGATGGTTTCAGGGAAGTAAGAAATATAGGTGCCAAGGTTCCTCTTATCTATGACTTTGTGGCAAGTTTTATAAGAAACGGGGGGAAACCCTATGACCTTGGGAAGGAAAGCAGGATTGATTTTCCGCATTCAGAAACACAGCAGGTTTTTCGCAACTATGCCGATATCACAATCAATTATGGTCATACAGGATCGAATCATGCCATATTGGAAGCGCCCAGCCTGGTTTATAATGCACTGGCTATGGAAGATGAAAATGAGCGAAACGAATTGCTTTCCTATTTCTTAACAAAAAATACTGAGAATCAGGATGCATTGAATGTAATGGCCGGGACCTATAAGGAGGAGGGAGATATATGGCCGGAAACCTCCCAGTATCTCAATCATGCAAGTACACTTCTAACCAGATTGATGCTTATTGTAAACAGGTATGATCCCTCATTGCACTTGGGCGAAAAGTATTCAAACATATTGTTTGCCCTGCCTGCACTGGATTATCTTGTTTATCCAAATGGTCAACTCATTCGCTGGGGAGATGGACACCGCTATGATAGGCCCTCCTACAGCAGCTATGAAGATGCCTACCTTCTTGGAGAAATGGACGGGCTTGAAAAAGTGACCAGTACCTTCGGAACTTTGCTTCACAGCGCCATTGAGCAAGGGAAGTACGAAAGAAGAGGAATGTATGCTTTGCTCATGCATGGAGTTGAGATAGAAGGGACTACACAATCACTTGTTCTTCCACGGACCGACCGGGTTCCGCATGCCGGGATTGTCCTTCAACGGAACCAGAGTTCAACCGGCAGTCCCGATGACGGTTTGATGTGTTTTGTGGGTGGGGCTCATATGGTACATGGTCATGCAGAAGGCATGAATATTGAGCTTTATGGCGAAGGGGAGGTGCTTGGTGTAGACAATGGGAGAGGCAGGTATCAGCAAGATGTGCATGAAAATTATTCCCGCATTTATGCCGCTCACAATACGGTCATTGTTAACGGAAGTTCTCGTGGAGATTCGGGATGGGTAAACCAGGGAATCAATACCGTGCAGCTTGTCAGCATGGAACCTTTACCAAAGGAAGAGGCCATCTCTCCCTACCACTCTTATTCTCAAACCAGTTTTGAGGATGATAAAGGAGATTTGGCCGAAGCCACCCAGGAAAGAACCCTTGCGCTTATTCGCACTTCACCTACAACAGGCTACTATGTGGATGTATTTCGCTCTAAATCAAGATTGCCTAATGAATATCACGATTATTTGTACCACAACATTGGAGACAAATTGACCATTTCAAATAAGGATATTGAATTTACCGATACACCTGAGAGGTATATGGCAAATGCGGCGATTCCGTGGAAACAGAACGAACAGTACCGGCATCCGGGATGGCATTTCTTTAAGGAGGTACAAACAGTATCTCATTACACCAAGGATGTTAAAGCACAATTTGCAATTGAGCAACTGGAAGACAACAAAATTTATATGAACCTCTATATACCCGGTTTCGAGAACAGGGAATATACCAAAGTTATGGCTCCTCCAACTTTTGAAGCACCCAAACCCTACAATGAATCAGCTACCCCTACGCTGGTTATAAGGAAAAATGGTGAGGCATGGAAAGATCCCTTTGTGGTGGTGTATGAACCCTTTAATGAAAATGAGAAAGGGCCATCCATCCAGAGTGTTGAAAGACTTGAACAGGAGGGAGTTTATAAAGGATTAAAAATTTCCAGCAAGATTGGGAACAAGCGTCTTGTTCAATATGTCATCACCCAATCCCCAAATGAAGTATTTGATGATGAAAATTTAGATATTCATTTTGAAGGAACATTTGCAGTGATTTCTCTGGATGGAAAAAACCAGCTGCAACATATTTATATCGGCGAAGGTGAAGATCTTCGTTTCGGAGATACCACACTTAAACCTGAGAAAGGTAATCAGGCAACTTATATGGAATACGATGAAGCTTCAAACCATTAAGTGTACTTAAACGAAGAAATGAAACCAAGGGAAACTATATGCAACTTAAATGAACAAACAAGGCATTGTAAAATCGATTAGTACCTTATTCCCAACTGAGTGGCATAGTGCGACAAAGTTTGGGGTGAACCAGGTTTTGATTTCTAATACCATGTCCTCTTTTTGTGGCAACCAGCAAGGGGCAGCCAAAGGGCCATGTTATGGCAGGCGCCACTCTTACCAGTGACTTTTGGGCAAATAACATCCTTTGGCAACTAACCATTTTTACAAAGCCGATTGGAAAGAGCTTGACAGGCTTGTCGAAGCGGCATAAAAAACAAAGAAAGGAGGAGAATATGGAAAATACCCCAAGAGTGTATGGGCGAGGTACGTTCTTTTAACTCAAAAAAGAAAAATC
>PVMS01170523.1_pt1 | contig 12666 bp, 11 predicted proteins | sample 1853461 | NCBI WGS metagenome assembly PVMS01 (sample SAMN08582032, study PRJNA380276) | Marine sediment metagenome, whole genome shotgun sequencing project. | isolation source: ocean sediment barecode stripped | collected 2017 | reverse complement strand
GCTAAGGGAGTAAGGGTTAAAAGCCCTTCGAGGGTTCGAATCCCTCCCTCTCCGCCAAGTAGTCCGCGGGTGCAGAGCAATTCGAGAGACTGCGCCCGGCACGGTGAAAAAAGCCCCGGTTTTCCGGGGCTTTGCCGTTTAGGCCTTCTGAAAGGTTGCGCGGGAGACTCGCTACTCAGACGCGAAATCGCGAAATCATCGATTCGTCTCTGTTCGGCCATTTCACTGCACGGCTTTTGCGCCGTATTTCGCGTGAAAAGGTGAATTTTTGCGAGTCTTCGTGGATTGCAATCGGCGTTGTTACGGGGCGGCCAACAAACGAATTGCATCGACCGGTTGAAACGGCATCGCAAAGGAGACATTCCCAACGCACTGATCAAGGTGACGTGCCCGCATTGACTGGTCCAAGTTTAGATTTAGTTTACGCAGCTTTGCTGTGCTCCGGATCTTGTACCAGGTCAGCAAGTAGCGTGATCGTATGTATATGTTTTTCCCGCGATGATCGGGGATTAGACATAACGCGAGCAACTAGTGGGAGACTCTCCGGTTCAATTTCAACAACTCTCTCAAAACATATTCAATTTCAACAATTTACTTTGGAGTGCGGCAGGCGGTACCAAATAAGTGGCACCACGAAACGGCCATAGTTGCTCGTGGCCTTATGTTGTGCTGTTATGGTAAGCAATAGGTGACTCGAAATGTAATTTTCGATGCCAAAAGAACAATAAGTGAAGGCAAAGTCGCGCGGCCTAGATGCCCGGTGACCCTCCCAGGGGACAGACCGTGTAACTAAAAGCGAGCTCCGGGTTCGCTGGGTGCTTTTTGCCCGGATTTCACGACCAAAGACGGGAGGCCAAACGGCATCCTTGAAGCGTGTCGGCGACGGCACGAAAACCGTAATTTGCGAGCATTTCTTTCCGCGGGAGGGTGTAAACATGAAACGAAGAGACGCGCTAAAACTGGGCCTTGGGACGGCGGGAGCCGGTATCGCGGCGACCCACTCGGGCGCACTGTATGCAATCGACCAGTGGAATACATTCCCGCAATCGGGCCTGGTGTTTCCCGATAATTTCGAGCCGAGTATCGTGAGTGCGCCGAGTCCGGCGGCAACTCCCTTTGCGGTTCCGCTCAACATCATGCCAATTGCGCAGCCGATTGATCCGGCAAGCTACGATCCGGCGATCGAACCGGCCCGGCACCAGCGTTTCGAAGATTTTCCGCCGGTGGACTTCTACCGTGAGGTCATCAGCGAGTTCCGCTGGAAGTACCACAGCGAACCACCCTATGGCGACGGCACCGGTGCTATTGGCCGCGCTGGCGATGAGAACGTCGGCTCGTGGTCTTGGGGGTTCAACGGCATCACGCCGGGCGAGACTTATCATGCGAACTATGGCGAAGCGGTTTTCTTGCGGCGAGAAAACTACCTGCCCGCGGTGGGGCAGGGCAACGCGTCGTTCCCGCTGTCGTCGGTGACGATTCACCTGCACAACGCGCATACGGCGTCTGAATCAGACGGCATCCCGCAGGATTTCTTCAACCCCGGCGAGTTCTGGGATCATCACTATGGCAACTTCCCTGCCGGTTCGCCGAACGGCTGGGGCCCGGACAATCGCGAAATCATGAACACACTGTGGTATCACGACCACCGGCTCGATTTCACCGCAACCAATGTCTATGCGGGGCTCTCGGGCTTCTACCTGCTGTTCGATGAGCGCGACTCGGGCGACGAGAACGACCGGAGCCCGCTGGCGTTCAACCTGCCGTCGGGTGACTATGACATCCCGCTGATCCTGCATGACGTTCAGTTTGATCAAAACGGCCAGGTGGTATGGGATTTCTTCACGCCGTCGCCGATTCCCCTTTCCTCCGATGGTACGCCTGATGTAGGCAACTCCCAGGGCGCACCAAACGAGTACCAGCCGATTCGCCAGAACTATACCACCAACGGGATGATAGGCGACAAGTTCACGGTCAACCGGATTATCCAGCCCTATTTGGACGTCGACCGGCGCAAGTACCGGTTCCGCATCCTCAACGGCGGACCGTCGCGGCTCTACAAGCTGTGGTTGCAGGTCATCCCGGAATCGGGGGAGCCGTATTTCGACGATTTCACAATTTTGTCGAATGACGGCAACCTGCTGCCGGAGCCGTTGCAGGCGCAGACACTCGAGATCTGGGTGGCGCAGAGGCAGGATGTGATTATCGACTTCTCGAAATATGCCGCGGGCGACAGGGTCCGCATCTACAACCGGCTTGAGATGAAGGACAATGGCGCCGGCCCCACGGGCTTCACGCTGGACGTGAACGACGAAAATGGCATCATCGAGTTCCGGCCGCGGCCGGGCGATGTGTCGGACCCGTCGAGGATCCCGGCCACGATGCACAAATTGCCGATTATCACGATGTCCGAGGTGCGGCGCGAGCGCCTGTTTGTGTTCGACTATGACAACGGCCTCTGGACGATCAACGGTCGCCTGATGGACCCGAACCGTGTCGACGCCAAAATCGAGCAGGGCTCTGCTGAAATCTGGACCTTCCGCAACGCAGGCAACGCCTGGGCGCACCCGGTGCATACCCATTTCGAAGAATTCCAGATCCTCGAGTTCAACGGCCGCCCGGTCAAGGATGGTGATCTTCTGCGGGCGCGTAAGGACGTGGTCTCGCTCGGGCCCGGCGACGAGTACCGATTCTTTGGCCGCTGGCGGGATTTCTTCGGCAAGCATGTTATGCACTGTCACAACGTCGTGCATGAAGACCACGCCATGATGATCCGCTGGGACATCGTCCCCGTGGGCCAGGGCGACTGATTCACCGCCAACCAATGAGATCTCTTGAATGAGAGGAGGACGGCCATGACCAACAGACGTCAATTACTGACCGCGATTCCGGCTGCCGCGGCGTTGGGCTTCATGACCACGCCCGGCTCGTCGGCGGAGCGTGCCGCCAAGGAAATCGCAGCCGCTAAAGCTGGGCAGAGAAACCTGGAGTTTTGCGAGCCGGGTCCCAACGACGCGCCGGCACTTTGCAATCCGATGCCGAGCCATGGGGTGATCGACACCGCCAAGAACGATGCCTTCCCGCATGTTGAGATGACCAACCAGGACGGGGTGACGATGCCCTTCTACGAAGGTTTCATCAAAGACCGCATTGTGGTGATGAACTTCATGAGCATCCGCGCGGAAGCGGACTTCCAGGCGACAGGATGGCTCTGCCGCGTGGTCCGCGAACTGGGCGACAAGGTGGGGCGTGACGTGCATGTCTATTCGGTAAGCCGTGACCCGGAATACGACACGCCCTCGCGCCTGAAGGCCTTTGCCGCCAGTTTCGATGCGCCCGAGGGATGGCAGTTTCTGACCAGTTCCAAACAGCAGTCCTCGGATCTGGCGTTCCGCATGTACCGAATGGGACATGGTTCGCTGTCGGGCAAGCGAAAGGTCGATGTCGTGTTCTACGGCAATGGCGGCGTTGGTCTGTGGGGGGCATTTCCGAGCGGAATCCAACCCGAAGATGCCGCTGAGCGCGTCGCGTGGGTGATGCCGCAACGAATCCCCGAGGGCAAGCATCGCCGCGCCGGTCCACGGATCTTTGAGATGAATGACGGCCACAACCACAATCGCGAGATCTGAGCCTCGGCGTTGCGGCCAGCTTGGGGCACCGGCACAGAATAAGAAGAACGGAGGTTTAACCCATGTTCATTAAGACTTTCAGACACGCTGCCTTGGCCGCTTTGCCAGCGGCGGCGTTGGTGGCAGCGATGCCCGCCGCGGCACAGCTTCAGGGCCTCAACCAATTCTGCATCGGCCAGTTCCAGTCCAATCAGCAGCCGCGAGTGCCTTTCGAGACCCGCACGACAAGCTCGGACGGGATGACAACCTTCCTGTCCTCTTCGCCGGCGGTTTTCCCGCCTGGGGACAGCTTCGGGCCGAACCCACCCAACATGCTTCCGACACGCTACGAGAATGCGGAGACCTGCCGGGGCAACCCGATCCCGAACACGCTGCCCTCGACGCCGGAGTACCCTTACAACCTGCACGACGATCCGGTTGTGACAGCCATAGACAAAACGTCGCCCACGGATGATCTGGACTGGATCATGAACCAGCTGGAAGCCATCCTGGAACCGCGAGAGAAGTGCAAAAAACGCGACGAGGACTGTTCCCGGGTTAATCGGAGTGATGTGGGCAGTCTGGCGCGCATGGCCGTTGACATCATCGAGGGCAACCCGCTGAGCGGCCGCCTGCAGGGCAGGGTGTATGAAGGCTTTCCGCTGCTGCACTATCTGGGTGGGTTGAAGACCAAGTCGGTCGATCCGGTGACCAAGACGGTCACCATCAACCAGCTCATGTTCGACAGCCATATGGAGTCCGACACCAGCCATGTCGATCCGACGGCGGTCAATGATGAGGAATGGAAGATCGTATACAACATAAACGTCCTCAATCGCGGCCACGAGGATTTCGCACCCTTCGCGATCTTCTTCGACGACCGCGACGAGCTTGACCTCACGGATGTGGGTGGGCCGAACCTTGGCGGCAAGCGGATCCCTAACGTGGCCATGGACCAGACATTCTTTCCGATGGAAGAGGGTCAGCGCTACACCTTCAGGATGAAGATGCCGCCGGGGAAATTCTGGAACCTTACCTACCACTGGGGCTGGCGTGTCCATCCGCCACGCGTCCAGGTGACCGAGAATGTCACCGTACCGCTGGCGAACGGGCAGCCGCGTAACTGGGCCGAGGTCGGTGTTTTCGGGGCGAACCCCCGCTCGAGCGAAAAGGCGAAAATGGCGGCGATCGGCATGATCGGCGATCTGGCACCGGCCAAGCGCATGTGGCGGATGTTCCGCGATTTGGCGAATATGCCCAATGGCTTCAGGCGCGGAACGCAGCAGACGCTTGCCCAGATGATGCCCGACCTCCGTCAGGCCTTCTTTGACTGGCAGAATCGCAACACGCTGCCGACCGGCTTTACGCAATCAGCGGACGCCGACACGACGCTGCTGTTCATTAACAACACCGTCTATGGCCAGGTTGCGGGCCATGACGGTGATGCCGAGGTGCGAATCGACAAGCTCTGGAACAACCGCGGCGACAAGCTGAAGGTCCAGCTTCTGAACGGAGACTACTATCTGCACGCCTATGTCGCGGTGGACTTCGGCGGGCTGCGAGGCTGGGAGAATATCTTCCACAACACTTTGCCACTCGGCGGGGCGGGGCCGCTGTTCACGTTCGGGCGGGCTCACTGGTGGGTTCATACGGCCGGAGGAGGCCCGATCCCGATACCGCCCGCGACGCGCCCGGCTGAATCGCTCGGCAACGCGTCTGCTACCGATGATATGGCGCACGGCACGGCCTTGATGCGCGGCAACGGCAAGGGCGGCAACGGCAATGATCGTGGCGAATACGCCGAGGGTTCCTGGGGTGGTTTGATTCAGCCGGTTCGAGACTACACCACGGCCATGGGCATCGGCGAGCATCATGTCGAGATCACGCTTAACTACGAGCCGTCACGCAGGTTACGGATGTATCAGTTCGACCCGCTGCACCGCGACGTGGCGATTTGGTCGATGCACTAAGTCACCGCACGAAAAAAATGCCGGCGGCAGGTTTTGCCGCCGGTTCGCGTGGCAGAGAAACCACGCGCTCTAGCGGAGCTACCTCATGACCAGCCCAATCAGTCCCGTTGCCGCCGTGCCCGCCCTCGTGCTGGCCTTCGCTTTGGCAGTGGCGGGCTCCGCTTTTACCGCCGGTGACGTGCCGGAAGATCCCGCGATGCACGGGAAGCAGCAAATGCAGGGTGCCGCCGCGGATCAGGCCGGGGGCCATGACATGCAGGAGATGGACCAGCGGATGCCGATGCATGTGAAAATGATGGACCACCCGCATTCTAAGGAGTTGCTCAACGAGGAGGGCACTAAAAGATACAAGCGCAGCCTGAACCATTATGAGATGCCCGATGTGATGTTGCGCGACCAGACCGGCAAGCGCGTCGCGTTTTCCCAGCTGACGGCCTATGGTGGCCCGATTCTGCTGAATTTCATTTTTACCAGCTGTGCCACAATCTGTCCGGTGATGAGCGCCACCTTCGGGCAGACCCAGGATGATCTGGCGATGATCAACGACAAGTATCGCATGATCTCGATCTCGATCGACCCCGAATATGACACGCCGCGCCGTCTGCGCGCCTATGCCAAGTTGCACGACGCGCGCCCGAACTGGGAGTTTCTGACCGGCGGGTTTGAGGATATCTTCAAGGTTGTGCGCGCCTTCGACGCGATCTACAAGGCCGATAACAAGATGTATCATCGCCCGCTGACCTTTTTGCGCCGCAATGCCGACGCCGAATGGGTGCGGTTGGAGGGGCTCCTGTCCTCGGCCGAGCTGGCTGCGGAATACAACACACTGCTTGCGGGTGATGTGAATTGATGCGTTGCGCATGCCGCACAGCCCTGCGATTGGTACCGGTTCTGTGTCTTCTGACATGGGCGCTTCCGGTGCTGGCGGATACTAGCGATGCCGCGCTCGGACGCAGGCTCTACTGGGAGGGGATCGGCGCGGATGGCCAGCCGATCAAGGGCGTCACCCAAGGCGATGTGGAGATCACGGGCCGCCAGTTTTCCTGCGTCAACTGCCACCGTCCCAGCGGCTTCGGCACCTCCGAGGGCGGCAATTTCGTGCCTCCGGTCACAGGGCCGATTTTGTTTTCCAAGTCCAGGGCCGACCGCAACCGGATGTTCAAGGAGCTTTATCAGGAAGTGCAGCCTGCAAAGTTCTGGGCGCGGGTGCGCCAGCCCCGGGTTCGGCCGGCCTACGACGATGTGCTTCTGAGCCGCGCGCTGCGCGAGGGCAAGGATGCCTCGGGCCGCCCGTTCGACCCGATCATGCCGCGCTATGATCTGTCGGACCGCGACGTTGGCAATCTCGCCGCTTTCCTGCGCGGGCTGTCGGTTCATATCGATCCGGGGATCGGCGAGACGGACATCCATTTCGCCACCGTCATCGGGCCCGGTGCTGACCCGGCCCAGACCAAGGCGGTTCTCGACACGATCAATGTGTTTTTCACCTGGATGAACAAGGACACCGAGGGCGACACCGAGCACCCAGAATTTTCGCCCGGTTACCGGTCTGATTTCATCAGCGCCTATCGCTACTGGCATCTGCATGTCTGGCGGTTGGATGGCCCGCCCGAAACCTGGCGCGCGCAGCTGGAGGCGAAATATGCTGCGCAGCCGGTTTTTGCGGTCGTTAGCGGTATGGTGCCCGGCCCCTGGGATGAGATAGGCCGTTTCTGCGATTTCAGGCGATTGCCCTGCATCTTCCCGAACACCGAATTACCGAAGACCAGTGACGCCACTTACGGCTATTCGATCTATTTCAATCGCGGGCTCGAGTTGGAAGCTGAAGCTCTGGTGACATTTCTGGCCGATCAAAAGACTCCGCCACGGCGCATCGTGCAGATCCAGTCGGCGGGCCCGAGAGGCACGGTACCCGCCGCGGCTTTCGCCCGCGAGGCCGCCGCGCAGTTGCCCGGTGCCGCGCTGAAGACCATTACCTACGACAGCCCCGAGGACCTGACCACCGCGCTTGACGCGCAGGCCGAGGGGGAGGCGCCTGATGTGCTGGTATTCTGGCCATCCGATGCGAGCCGGGCGGTTGCCGCTCTGGCCGCTGCCACGCCGCGCGCCGGGATCGTCGCCTTGCCGTCGGCCGCGATGGATGCCGCAGAGGCTGACCTGCCTGTACCGTTGCAGGCCAGAACGCGCGTCGTCTGGCCCTACGAGAGGCCCGGTGGCTATCATCCGCGCCAGTACCGGGTGCGGGCGTGGATGCACTCGCGGCGGTTGCAGGTTCCGTTTCCACGCCTGCAATTGCAGACCTATTACGCACTGACCATGTTGCAATACGGGTTGCAGAACGCGATCAACGATTTCTTCCGCGATTATCTGATCGAGATCATCGAACACGAGGCGGAGAATGAGCTGAACCCCGGCACGCACCCGGAACTCGCGCTCGGCCCCGGCCAGCGCTTCGCCTCCAAGGGGGCGTTCATCGCCACGCCGGCGGCCGGTGAGAAGGTCGGCTACCGGGTCGTAAGCGACTGGATTGTGCCGTGACCGGCAGGACGTCGCCTCAAACCATCGTATTCTGGTGTCCTTTCCATTTATTCATCCGGATTGATTCTATTGCCAATTTCCTGGGTTGAGTTGTGCCTGGCGAATCACTAGTCAGGCAGCGTCTGGCAACTGATACAGACTATGACACTGCTTCTGCCACCGGCAATTGTTTGGAGAAATAAACGTATGGGGGGCGTAGCTGGCGCGCACTATATATAAGGTGTATTCCCATCGGCCACGCCATGGGTCGGATGGGCGTTGCGGTTTTTCCCGGCGAATTCCCGCGATTTCCCTGTTATTCCCTGTTCCTGTTCATCGCATCAGGTCAGGCAAACGCATGGAGACCGCGTCACTAAAGGGTCCTCCCGAGGTATCCGGGTCGGAGAAGGCGCTGAAAAATTGAAAATTCCCTGTAAATTCGCTGTTTTCAGGCAATTCGGTAGAGCAGGGTTTGCCGATGACTGCCTCCACCGCCAACAAGTCTTCCCTTATGCATCAGTAGGTTTCTTTGCCTGGCGGACGGTACCCAAAACCCCGGAATATCGGGGCTTTTTTGTTTGTGGTGCCCAGGAAGCCGATCGGGAGACCGAACTGCCGGAGCAATATCGCTCATTTTTATCAGTAGTTTCTGTTGGCCCATTTCAGTGAGTGGTTTTCTCGACGAATCCTCGATGGGAGAGGGCGTTTAGTGGTGATCATGCGGATACACACGGACTCGTGTCTGATTACCCGTATTGGCGGCTGGATTTCAGGGCTTTGGGAAGTTAAGTAGCTGGCGCTGTTCTTTCCAGCTTGAGGGTAGCTGCCTACCGTTTGTCAGTACCCCTTGGCGGAACTCATCGATCTATGCCCGGTAGGCTTTGCGTCGTCGGAGTATGCGTGCTCGGACTTCCCAGACGAGCGTGGGGCTGTAGATGTAGAAGAAAACGATTGCTGCGATGATAATTTCCATTGCCTTGTCCTTTGTCAGTTTAAGTCCGCATTTTGCCAACCTTTAACTTCATACATGCAGATTCCGTGCCAATTCGGATAAATCCATGTAATTTATTGTTTTTAAAGAAAAAAGAGTTTTTACTGATCGACAATTTGCTTGGATTTGGCGAAATTAATGTAGGTTTATACAAGACTAAAAAGAGGAGTTAGTCTTCTTAAAAAGCACTAAGTCGTCCGCTGGCGGGATGTCAGACACCAAGCGCGGGTGCGGTTACCGCAACATCTTCGTGCAACGCCGCATCGCGACTCAACTCATCGCCGGCTACCTGCCACTCCACTCTCATTATTTTTATGCGGGCGTAATGCCGGCACTGATGGATTTAGGGGGTACGGACAAGTTGAGAAGCTATGGCGTTGCACATCGAGAATCGATCCCGGATACGATTCACGACACATCACAATATGCCAATAATCGTGCTGAACGTTCGCACCAGTCGACCCGGGTAAGAGAGCGAGGAATGCGCCGCTTTAAATCGACCCAGCAAGCCCAGCGCTTCTTAAGCGTACATGCGGTGGTACACAATTTATTCAATCTGGGCCGGAATCTGATTTCAGCCAAACACTATCGATTAATTAGAGAGCGCGCCTTTGCGTCCTGGGAATATGCTACAGCACTTTAAACAACATCTTTCCTGGAGTTCGCACAGGTTTAGTAATTAACTTGTCAGTACCAAATGAAAGGTTGGCCCAGCGAATCAATCTGCATCTCGCATTGGGAGGCAGCTTCGAGGCTGTGCCTGAAACCTGAGCCTGCTGCTGCCCCGGCGCGGGGAATCGACTTGGGCGGCAGGCAATAATAGGGTGCGAAAACCAGAGTCTTTTTGCTAGTATGAATTAGTGTTTCGCTGAGCACAAAAAAACCAATGCCTGAAAAGCCCGGCTTTCTTTCCCGCTACTGGCTCATGATGAAGCGTCCGAGCCCTGTTGCCCTGGGGATCGTGGCGACATTCTTTTTTATCTCGGGCATTCTTTACATGCGCACCTTCGACTGGACCATGGCGGTAACCAATACCGAACAGTTCTGTATCGGCTGCCACGAGATGGAGGACCATGTTTATCCCGCTTATAAGGAGAGCATTCATTACAGCAATCGTTCGGGTGTACGGGCCGTCTGCTCTGATTGTCACGTACCGCACAAGTGGTCCGACAAGGTGATCCGGAAGATTCAGGCCAGCAAAGAGGTCTGGGGGAAGCTTACCGGCTACATCGATACACCCGAGAAATTTGCGGAACACCGGCTGGAACTGGCGCAACGCGAATGGGATCGGTTTCGTAAAAACGATTCATTAGAGTGCCGGAATTGCCATGACCAGTCGTTCATGAACTTCGATAAACAAGGAGCGCCCGGTGTCTATATGCACAGGACCATGCTCGAAGAAGGCAAATTTACCTGTATTGACTGTCACAAGGGCATTTCTCACGTGCTGCCGGAAACGCGCAACCTTGACTTGATTTCCCCGGACGTTCTGGAACCGCAGAACCGCCCGCCTTTTGATCACGCCGTAATGACCCTGGAGTAGCTTCGTGAGCACACTGGAATCCATCATCTGGCACATCCTGGGTTACTCGGCCATCCCCGTGATTTTTCTCACGGGTATCTTCATCTTCTCACTGATCTTCTATTGCCTTATGCGCCTGATGGGCCACGAAGGCGACGATCAGTGAACAAGCGGGGGATCAAGTCGTTGATAACAGCAGGGTTGCTGATTCTGTGGTTCGCCGTTGTGGGTGCCGAAGGAAATATCGACAACGGAAAGGCTCTTTATGCGGAAGATTGCGCGGTTTGTCATGGTGATTTCGGCGAATTCAGCAATGATGTCGTTCCTAATCTCCTCGGGCAATACCCACCATATATGCTGAGCCAGATTCAGGCGTTTCTTTCCGATGACCCCATGGATGCCCGTCGCGGCATCGCCGGATCGCTGAAGCGGTCAATTCTGCTCGATCGTAGTGTTGACGACATACAGGACATCGTGGCCTATCTGGACCGCATCGATTACAAAATTGTCGGCGCCAGCAAGGAAGAAGCGGAAGCCCGGGGCGAATTGGCTACCCAGGGATGGTGGCTGGCAAATTTTGCCGGCTGCGGGAATTGTCATGGCGACGACTTCCAGGGTCTTCGGGTACGTAATCCGGGCACAGGAGAACTTGATCCGGACGTGGGCACCCCGTTTACACCCAAACTCGTGGGTCTCAAGTATGGGTATATCAAGCGTCAGCTACAGGCCTATCAGTATGGTCGTCGGGCCGGTGGCATGTCCGCCATGAAGCATGTTATGGCGCCTCTTTTCCAGACTCCACGCATGCTCCAGGCAATAGGCGTATATGCCGAAGACGTCCATATAGTGCCCGTGCTTGACGGGCAAGGAAGCAGCCCGGAATGAAGCGTCTCCAGTTCATTGCAGGCCTGATGGCTCTCGTGACCAGCTATCAATCCTTGGCCGAGATTCCGTACGTGATCCGGGCCGGTCTGGAAGAGGTGGACTACGCGTCGCTAAATTCCATTCCAGATTTCAAGCTGCCGGACTCCGGCCAGTTTCGGGAAACGACCTGGGTACATGGAGAAGACGCCGATTACACTCGTCATCCAATGAGTTTCACTATCAGTGATGACGATAAAATCATTATCGATAACAACACCGGGCTTATGTGGGAACGACATCTGAACTGGAGGACTGCAAAGACCACCCCGCCGAAAGGTGATTGGCGACCCCAGGATGTCTTTTTCTATGTCGATGGGGAACCCAAGCGCCGTCCCTATCATGAAGGTGTCCAGTATTGTAAGCAGCTCAGGCTGGGCAAATATGATGACTGGCGCATGCCCACCATTAAAGAAGGCCACACAATCGCCAACTATGCGTCCGCAAGACCCGCCATCCACATGAAATATTTCAAGGATGTTTATCCGGGGCTGCCGGGGTATGGGGATCGGGGCAAAGGTGGCATGTGGGGCGGCCCGCTCGCACCGGACCATAACAACAGCGCCTGGCACCTGGGATTTATTGACGGACATGCCATGGGCTACCCCCGGGGTGGCTACAAAACCACCCGATGCGTGCGCGCGGACAACAACGGCGTGTACTACCTGCCCGAGTTTGTCGACAACGGTGACGGCACGGTTACCGAAAAGGTAGCCAACCTGATATGGGTGCAGGAAACTGATGGCAACAAGCGTGACTGGGAATCATCCATCCAGTACTGCGAAGATCTGGTGTTTGCTGGCCACGATGACTGGAAGCTGCCGAGCAACAAAGAACTGGTCAGCCTGGTGGATCTTCGCAAGCAGAAACCCGCCATCGATACCGAATTTTTCCCCGACACGGACTACAAAGCCTACTACTGGTCAAGGACACCTGAAACCCGAGATGCCTTCCGGAATATGATGTCCGAAAGCACGGTACAGCCTGAAGAAATTGAGATCAATAACGCCCATGAGAATGCCTTCTTTCAGACCTTCATGCTGGGCGCGAACTGGCGTGGTCCCCGGAAGCTCGAAGCCCTCGCCCGCTGCGCTCGGTATCCGTAATTAACCAACGTCATTGACGGTACTGACAAGTTAA
>PVMS01143343.1_pt1 | contig 12666 bp, 15 predicted proteins | sample 1853461 | NCBI WGS metagenome assembly PVMS01 (sample SAMN08582032, study PRJNA380276) | Marine sediment metagenome, whole genome shotgun sequencing project. | isolation source: ocean sediment barecode stripped | collected 2017 | reverse complement strand
CGATGACTCCCTGCTGGCGCAATTTCTGCTCCAGATCTGCCGCCGATATCGGCTTTCCATCGGGGCACCGAACAAGTACAAAATTTGTTGCATTGGTGCACTCGTACGGCTTTACCACCTTGCCCAGTGCTACCAATTTTGTACTTGTTCGGTGCCCCGATGGAAAGCCGATATCGGCGGCAGATCTGGAGCAGAAATTGCGCCAGCAGGGAGTCATCGTGAGGTCGATGGGGTCATACGATTTAGCCGAATATCTGCGCGTATCGATAGGCTCACACGAAGAAATGGCAATAATCGCAACGGCCTTGTCCACAATACTGGAACAATAGCTATTGCCACACTGCGCTTACTGGCGCAGTTTTTTGTCCAGCGTTTTTAATTTCGCTCAACTGATCCGGTTTCAGGGATTCGGTCGCGGCCATTGCGCGTTTGCGGGATGTTGAGACACCGACTTCATGTCTTTACCTGGCGATCAGTCAGGCTGCATTTCGCAACAACGATAAGGCAAAAGAGGCTATTGTTCGCCTTCTGAAACACGATCCCGGTGCAACAGTTTAGAAGTGGGTGCAAACCAGGATATCCTCCTACAAAAACAACGAGGACGCTGAACTCTTCGGCCAATACCATCGCATGGCGGGGCTTCCGGAGTAGACGCATCAATTATTTTATCGCTGGGAGTGGGAGCGAGCGTCTGTTGTGGGTCGTGAGGAGTCGATCGCTTTTTAATAAACAACGGCAGCTTTGGGCACTCTCCGGGCGTTGCCCCTTATCTCATGAACGACCGCAATTTGGAGCTAGAGGGCTTTTGATGATTTTGTCGACTCGACCTTTAAGGATATTAAATATATTTACTGGGCACCAAATTTAGTCCGCCAAGGGGCAGTAAATGCCTACAAATGGCTACACGAGCATCCGAATCTAGCCTACATAGATCTGTCCAACTACCTACGCCCAAGATAACAACTGCGCCAAAACCGAGTAATACAGTCACCCAAACTTATGCATTGGAACTATGGCTTGCCGCGAATAAGTGGATGAGTGGTGACAACTGGTTAAAAGACAATTCAGATAAAGTTCTAACTTCACATCATATTTTTCGGGGGGATTACCCCAGGCATAATCTTTTGCAAGGCGCAAACGGAATTGACGTGGGTTGATAATAAAAGGCATATAAACATTGCCTCTATTTAGTTAATAGGCTATACATATAAAGCTTTAATAAATTAATGAAGCCATATATATATGGTAAAAACCATGAATAAGCAAATCATTCGTGATCAATACAGGGCCAAATTCGACCAACTTATTGATATTAATAAAATAAGACGGCCAAAAGAGGGGTGGATTCGCACCTTGCGTAAAACCTTAGGCATGAGTAGCCCACAATTGGCTATTCGTTTGGGTGTTAGTAAATCCCAGGCTTCTCAAATGGAGCGTATGGAGATGGAGGATCGCATAACACTTAAACAACTTCGTCGTGTTGCAGAGACACTCGATTGTGAATTAGTTTACGCACTTGTGCCACGGCAACCGGTAGACGTGATGGTACGCGCAAGAGCTGAATTCAAAGCAGCGAGGCTTGTGAGTAAAACGGATGTACAGATGAAACTCGAAGCACAGCAATTATCTAAGGAAAAGTTGCAAGAGCAAATTAAGTCGGAGGCCGATCAGCTAGTTAGAGATATGCCTCGTGATTTATGGGAAGACTGAAATATGGAAATGGATTATCCAGAGGGTACTACACCCCTTGACCCTGATGAAATCGAAGGACTGAAATTCCCTCATATTGAAACAAGGGGTGAGTTAGATCAGCTAGAACAACAAAATATACAAGAAGGGTATATATGGTTAACACGACAACGTAAGTATAAAGATTTTCTGACTGAAGCATTTTTATTAGAACTTCACAAACGTTTATTTGGTTCCGTTTGGTCCTGGGCAGGAGCTTTTCGACATTCAGATAAAAATATTGGGATCGATCACTTACACATTGCTATAGAGTTAAGAAATCTTTTCGATGATGCGAGATACTGGGTCGAACATAGAATCTATAGGCGAGAAGAATTTGCCGCACGACTTCATCATCGACTAGTAAAGATTCATCCTTTTCCAAATGGCAATGGTCGGCATGCGCGTATTATGACAGATGTGATATTAGAAGCGATTCTTGAAGTAGAGCCTATTGATTGGGATTCGACAACATTAGGCACGGATGGTGAGCATCGTCAGGCTTATATTCAATCACTACGGGCAGCAGATGAAAATGATTACCGGTTATTAATTGAATTTGTATCCGGGCCAGGAGTTCCTGATGGGGATACCTCAGATACGAACCCCTAATTTTCACCAAAACCTGCACTCGACCAATAAAGCTTGAATCCAGGGAATTAATGATGCAAAAAACAACCTATCAACACTACCTGGGTATAGACCTGGCCCCCAATACTCACCACGAGAGGATCATATCCGCAGTGGGGGGCTGTATCGGGATTTTCCTGGTTTTTACAATAAGCAACTGGTTCGTTGGTGTCGAAGCGGTGATCTATATCATTCCTTCAATGGGGGCATCCGCGGTTCTGCTTTTTGCCGCGCCTCACAGCCCTCTCGCGCAACCATGGAATGTATTCGGTGGGCATTTAATTTCCGCCGCGGTGGGGGTAATGTGCGCGCAGTTTATTCCCATGGTCGGCATTGCCGCCGCAGCCAGCGTAGGACTAGCCATAGCTGCGATGTACTATGCCCGGTGTATTCATCCTCCGGGCGGCGCCACCGCGCTTGCCGCCGTTATCGGAGGCGTACACATTCATGCCCTGGGGTTCGCATACATCGTCACACCGGTGCTGGTGAATACAGTGACGATACTCATCGTGGCAGTGCTGTTTAATTACCTGTTTAAATGGCGCAGATACCCCTCTTACCTGACATCAAAGGACAGGAAACCCAGCGTACCCACAGAGGTTTATGGCTCGATCGAACATGCCGACCTGGTTTACGCGCTTAGTCAAATCGATTCTTTTATAGATGTTACCGAGGAAGACCTGTTGAGAATTTATCAACTTGCTACCGGCAGGAACGTTGGTGCTAATGTCGAGTCGAACAGGTAAGCGGGATTAGAACACAGTTCTTTCTGAAATTAGCGAAACCTCAGGCTGTAAAATGATGGGTAAAAAGAAACATTGGCAACGAATCTACTCCAGCGGATCAACCGACCGGGTTGGTTGGTATACCCCGCATTTGAAAACCTCGATTAGCTGGATCAATGATCTTGATCTAGCCGCCGATGACCCGGTCATCGACATTGGCGGGGGCGCTTCAACATTAGTTGACGATCTCCTGGATACGGGGCACAGCGATATTTCCGTACTCGATCTTTCTGCTCGAGCTATGTCCATAGTGAAAGAAAGATTGGGCAACAGGGCAAGCTCGGTGTCGTGGTTTCAGGGGGACGTGACGAAAACCGAGCTACCATCACGCCATTTCGGATTGTGGCATGACCGGGCGGTATTTCATTTCCTGGTTGAACCCGGGCAACGACAGCAGTACAGAGATAAACTACTCGATGCGCTAAAAGCGGGTGGCTACTTTATAATTGGCACATTTGACCAGGATGCGCCGCCTCAATGCAGCGGTTTACCAGTGCAACGTTATAGTGTCGAGATGTTGCGTAGCGTATTCGGGGAGGAGTTCAAGCTGCAACGTCAACATAAGGAAATTCACCATACGCCGTCAGGCGTGGAGCAATCGTATCTTTATTGCCTGTTTCAAAGAACGGCCTGACAATACATGCAGGTTGACCCGGCGAACGCCTGGCTGGTTAAGTGAGCGTTTGGTCAACCCGTTTTTATAGAAGTATGGAGCGCATATGAAAATACGCCTTGCAATAATTTCAGCTATCCACGCCCTGCTGTTTTCACATTTGGCTCAGGCCAAAGCGGGATGGACGGATTACGTCAATATAATCGAACTGGTTCCGACCGGACGTCACTATTACGAGTTTAGACTCCCGGTCAAGAACAACCCCAGCGGCTGTAGAGATGAATACTGGTTCTATCGGGATTACAATTCAAGCGGCGCGGACAAAATGTTTGATATTCTATTCGAGGGAATAAAATCAGGAATCCGGTTGCGTGTTTATGTCACGGGAATTTGTAATATTAATGGTTATTCCGAGATTTCAGCTGTAAGTACCATTCGATAGAAAGTGGATACCAGGAGTCCGGGTTCGTGGAAAATGAGATAAAATGAAGCATATTTTCTGGTTGATCGAGGGTCAGCTTTGCGACAGGTTGGCAACAGTTTGCGGTCGAGGTACTGGATTCATGCCGGATATCCGATTGAGTCGCGCAGTTAACAGCCAGGTTGCTAGAGACAGGCTCGATCTGCCATTTTGGAATCAACAATTCACCCCGGGGTAACAGCAAATGACAACAGCATTAATCGTAGTAGATGTTCAAAATGACTATTTCGCCGGCGGCTCCATGGAGTTGGTCGATATGGATGCAGCGGCCGCAAATTGCGCAAGACTGCTCGACCTGTTTCGCCGCCAGCAGGCTGCAATTTTCCACATACAACATATTGCGACGCGGGAGGGGGCAACATTTTTTGTCGCGGATACGCCTGGATGTGAAATTCATGCCAGCGTAAAACCCAGGGCTGACGAAGCCGTCATCGTCAAGCATTACCCGAGTTCCTTTCGTGAGACCGATCTTGCTGAAAGGCTCGAGCAAGCCGGGGTCGACGAACTGGTTATCTGTGGCTCTATGACCCACATGTGTATCGATACCACGACTCGCGCTGCCTTTGATCTGGGCTATAAATGTCATGTTGTCGCCGACGCTTGTGCAACCAGGAATCTAGAATTCAACGGCAAGTCGGTTAGCGCCGCAGATGTGCAGACCGCATTCATGGCGGCATTGAGTGTACCTTTCGCGCAGCTGTCATCGACAGATCAATATCTGCAATCGCAGTAGTTGGCGCCCAGGGTACTAATTTAATGAATAAAGCAGGTATGAGATGCAACAAAAAACTCGCGTAGCCGTGTTATTCGGCGGGCGTTCGGCAGAGCATGAAGTTTCACTGCAATCCGCGCGCAATGTCATCGATGCCATCGATAAGGAAAAGTATGAACCCGTTCTTATCGGTATAGATCGCGATGGCGCATGGTTTTTAAACGATGACTCCATGCCACTGCTGAATTCGGATAACCCGCTCCTGATCGCGCTGAACGAGTGCCAGAGTCCTGTTTCGCTGATTCCCGGCGACCAGTCGGGGGTGCTTATCAACCCGCAAAGCCCAACCGCCATGCAGGCGGTCGATGTTATTTTTCCGGTGCTGCATGGGCCCTATGGCGAAGATGGTTCCGTGCAGGGACTGGCCAAGCTGGCAAACGTTGCGTGCGTCGGCAGCGACATCCTGGGCTCGGCAATTTGCATGGATAAGGATGTCTCCAAGCGTCTGCTGCGCGACGCGGGTATTACGGTGGCGCGTCATCTGTGCCTGCGCCGCAATAATTTGACCAGCGAATTGCCGGCGCAGGTAGAGCAGACCCTGGGATTCCCGGTTTACGTGAAGCCCGCCAACATGGGGTCTTCGGTCGGCGTGGTAAAAGTCCTCGATACTACCGGCTTGCTCCCCGCTATCGAGAGCGCGTTGCAATACGACACCAAGCTGCTGATCGAAGAGGAAATTATTGGACGCGAGATCGAATGCTCGGTATTGGGTAACGATGAGCCAGCAGCATCAACGGTCGGCGAGATCGAAACCAGCGACGGTTTTTACTCTTACGAAAAGAAATACATCGACGACAGCGCTGCGGTGTTGAAAATTCCAGCTGAACTGGATCAATCCACGCTGGCAAAGGTACAAGCCACATCGATCGCGGCCTTCAAGGTACTCGAGTGCAGAGGCATGGCCCGAGTGGATATGTTTCTGACCGCAACTGGTGATATATTCGTCAATGAAATCAATACGATACCCGGGTTTACCGCGATCAGTATGTATCCCAAGCTGTGGCAGGCATCGGGAGTTTCATACACGCAACTGATCGACCGCCTGATCCAGCTGGCACTGCAGGAACACAGCGAAAAAAGCAAGCTCAGCACAACCGGATATTAATTGTTGCTCAGGAAAGGTAAAGTCATAACAGGACACCAGCTGTATTATTTCAGCACCTGCCCTTATTGCCTGTTCGTGCGCCTGGCGATGTTGTGGTGGGGACTCAAAATACCGCTCAAAGACATCCTGTTTAATACCGGGAATAATGCCGATTTAATTGCCGGCGGCGGTAAAAGTCAGGTGCCGTGCTTGCGCATCGAGAATGAAGGCGGTGATGTTCGCTGGCTGTATGAATCGATCGACATTGTCCGTTATCTGAAAACCAATCTGGTGACCTGAGATATAATCACCCACGCCTGGTATGCAAGCCTGCAAAAACTCCTGGTGCTAAAGGTCTTCGTCGTTGCCGATCTCCTTCACTTCCGGGAACACTTCGTGCAGCGTGTCGAAAAATACCTTCAGTTCTTCTTTGCGTGTGCCATGGATATCGATCAACTGCAATAGCTTGCGCATGAAAACCATACGCATCGCCGGGTTGCGTTTGAGGTAAAAGTTAAGCGTATGAAGATCTCCATGCACGTCAGCCGTGGCACTCTTTGCGGCCTGGTAGAGATGCTCGACCTGGTCGTCATCAAGATCGAATTCCTGTTTTAAAATCCGTTCAAATTCATGTTTTTCCCTGGCATCGACATGCTCGTCCGCACTGATTATGTGGTATAGCACCGAGGCCAGTGCGCTGTGCAGGATTTCATCTTCAGGGTGTTCGAAAAGTTTGCTTTCGTCTTTCAGCGAGTCCAACCAGTGGCTTAGTGATTCAAACATAACCGGGTCCCATTTTTGAGTTGATACGATACAGGATGTCTCCCGCACTACAACCAGTTTATGACAACTCGCTCACCCTGTTTTGATTTGCGTCAATCGATCTGGCCTTCAGTGATGAAGGCTAAAAAATCCCGCTACGTTTCAACGCCATGTACTCGTTGATCAAGGTCGAATGCATATGGGCTGGCGGTGTATCGGCGACGATAATATTATCGCTACGCAAATGCGCATACATTGCCGCTTGCTCCTGCAGATGATGGATGACGCCGCAGTATTTCAGGGCATCGTCGGTCGAAACAACCTCGGCGGCCAGGGTATCGGTTAGTACCTGCTGACGCATCGAAGCCACCATCACCAGGTGGCGCTGCGACAACAGCCTGGCAGCCTGCGTCAGATCGTCGCTATCCTGTGGTTCCAGTGATGAAATCAACACGATTAGCGAGCGGCGTGGCTGGCGGGTCATCAATTGCCGGGCAACCTCCAGGTAATCGCTGGTGGCGGAAGAACTATGCAGATCATAGATCTGGTCCAGTAGTCGACTGATCTGAAAGCGTCCCTTGATCGGCGCAACCCAGCGGGATTGCCCGGCAAAACTGAGCAGGCCAACGCTATCTCCCTGGCGCAATGCGACAAACGCAGAAATCAACAGTGCATTCAGCGCATGATCGAAATGGCTGATTTCACCGTCTTTGGCGCGCATGCGCCGACCGCAGTCGAGCAGAAACACGACCTGTTGATCGCGTTCTTCCTGGTATTCACGTGAAATCGGTTTGTGGAAGCGTGCGGTCGCGCGCCAGTCGATCTGGCGCAACGAATCACCAACGCGGAAATCACGCAGTTGACGGAAATCAGTGCCTTCACCGCGACGCTGACGTAACTGCAGCCCGAGATCGGTGTAGAGTTGTTCGCTACCGATAAACGATGAACGAAACAACGGTTTGTAGTTCGGATAAATCCTTGCTTGCTGGGTCTGGCCATAATAAAAATTCTTTTCCCATAACCCCCAAGCAGAGGTCACGCGACAGCACAGTTGTCCAAACTCGGCCAGACCGCGTTGCTGCGGCGTAATCGAGTAACGTACCTGGGCATACTCCCCGGGCTCGATATCGAGTTTTACCGGCAAACCTTCGAGATGCAGTTGCGTAGGCGGAAAATCGGTCAGCCACAGTTGCTGGCGACGCGGTTCATGGTTGATGATCTTGATGCCGACCCGCTGTCGCACCCCGAGTGCGAGATGCGGTTCCAGCGAGCGCGTTGCTTCCAGCCGCGGTTGTCGCAGCGCGAAGCCATCGAGTAACGCGAGCAGCGCCACCAGCCCAAACCAGCACCAGAAGACAAGCTTGATTTCAAATATGCGCGGCCACTCGAAAATGGTTGCGACCGCGGCGAGCAGTCCGAGCAATAACCATATCAGCAACAACTGTATTAATAGCCGGGATGGTTTCATGAACGCGGCGCGTCGACCTTGTCCAGCAGGTTGCCGAGCACCTCGTCGACACCGAGACCATCGATCTCTACTTCGGGTGCGAGAATAACCCGATGACGTAATACCGGTAACACCATCGTCTTGACGTCGTCCGGAGTGACAAAGTCGACCCCGTTGAGCAGGGCCCGTGCCCTGGCACAGCGCAACAAGGCGATGCTCGCGCGCGGTCCCGCACCGTGGCGCAACAGCGTGGTGTCGCGCGTGGCGCGTACCAGCTTGACGGCATACTCGGCGACCTTGTCGTCAACCTCGATGGCGGCGCATTGCTGTTGCGCAACTTCGACATCGAGCAACTGCCGGGTATCGTCCTGAACACTGCCGAAGGAATCCAGCGCGTAACGCGTAGCGATCAGCACTTCATCGTCCGCCTGTGGATAATCGATGTTGATCTTGACGATGAATCGATCCAGTTGCGCCTCGGGCAAGGCGTAGGTTCCCTCCTGTTCGATCGGGTTTTGCGTTGCCAGCACCATGAACGGTTTGCCGACCGGCATCGACCTGCCATCCAGGGTAACCTGGTATTCCTGCATGACTTCAAGCAACGCGGCCTGGGTTTTCGCCGGTGCGCGGTTGATTTCGTCGGCGAGTAACAAGTTGGTGAACACGGGCCCCTGTTTGAGCACAAACTTGCTTTTCGACATATCGAACATGACATGCCCGGTCACATCGCCGGGCATCAGGTCGGGGGTAAACTGGATGCGCTTGAACTTGCCGCCTATACCGGCCGCCAGGGCCTGCACCAGCAGCGTCTTACCCAGCCCTGGAACGCCTTCGATCAATACATGACCACCGGCCAGCAGCGCGATTAATACCTGGTCGATGACTTGCGACTGCCCTATCAGTCGACCGCTTACATGATCCCGCAACGCTTTTAACGCCCCGGAGGTTGTGCTGGTTGAATCATTCATAGTAATTGCTCGATATGTTTTAAGAGTCTTACGGTTTGGACAAAAGAAGTTTCGTTGAACTCATCCACGCTGAAGGCCCGCGTGACCGACGCTGGATTAAGATCGCAACGCTCCGCGATCAGTTCGAACTGTCGTCGCTCATCGGCACGTGAAAATTCGCCCAGCGTCAGGCTGGCGCGACGCAGCACGCGTTGACGCAGAGGCGTTACCAGGTACTCGCCGTGACGACGATGCCACAGGTAATGGGAAATCGATGAAAAGTACTCTCCCAGCGCCCGTGTATGCGCCATGTCTCGCGGCAGCAGGCGACCGAAACGATAACCCGCACGCCAGATCCAGATCAAGATTACTAATCCCAGCGCGATTAAAAGCTCGGTTGCATTGCGCGCCATCAGGACCCAGACCGAGTCGCGCAATACCGAACGTAAAATAGCAAAGTTACCTTCGCCGGAACTCAGCAGCCACAACAGGTAAGCGTGATCGTTTTGATCGATCTGGTACGAAGTCCAGACGCCGGGATCAGAAATAATGGTCAGCAGGCCACTGCCGACCTCGAACTGCATCATATGCACTCCATATTCTGAATAAGACCAGCTAAAAGGTTGATGGCTGGTGTCGCTTTCGGTGTCGGTAATGTAAGGCTGCGTCAGAATCTTGGCGTTGTTGAACGCAACCTCGAGGTCACCGATATCGTCAGCGAAGGTCACCGTGGTAATCGAGTCTTCCTCATTGTTTAAACTGCGCACGATATCTTCTCTGGTTTTACCGTCCTCGATCTGGCGGTTGTAATCGCGCAGGCTTTCACTGAGCGGCTTTTCCTCGTCGGCTTCCTCGTCTTCAAATTCACGCCAATCGACCTCGACCGCAAACTCCCGTAACAACAGGTCATCGTCATGGGCCACCGAATCGGCGGTGTAAATGACACTGCCACCGACGTCTAGCCAATCCATCACCTGTTGCAGCTGGCGCGGAGTCTGCACCTGGTTGGCATCGCTGAAAAAGAGCGTACTGAGCGTAGAGAGTTCGTCGAGTTTGACCAGGCTATCGACATCGGTGACTTCGATTCCACTCTCGGCCATGAATCTCTGTGCCGCGAGATAAGGATTACGCAAGGCGTCGACACTCCAGCCCGACTCCTCGGTTTCTTCGTAAAATTCGATGCTGCTATACAGACCCCAGGCGATCAGGCCAAGCAGTAGCGCTCCCAGTACCAGCCTGACCGAAATGCTATTCTGCCGCATCGGATAACTCCCTGCTCCAGCCGTCGCAGAGTTCCTGGATGACGTCGTTTGCCGGTTTGTGATGACCATAGGCGAGCCGACGCCAGGCATTGGTGAGCTGCCAGAAATAGTCACTCAGCGAGTCGATGCCGCGGGCTTTGACCAGCGCGGCACATTCCGCTTCGGTATGACTGGCGCGAAACGCGAGTTCATACCTGTCGATCAGGCGGGACAGCGACGCGCGGTAAAGCAGGCTCAGGGCTTGCCGATAACCGCCTTCGCCCCAGATACGCATTACCTCGGCCGGAACATCGGGCGGCAGGCTTTGCGGGGTTACATCCAGGCCAAACAGGACTTGCGGTGCGATTTCCTCAGGCTTGCGCCGCCCCAGCCTCGACAGGGGACCACGATAACGTCTCAGCAGATAAAGCAGTAAGCCGACAAATACTACCACCAGTAATGGTTTGATCCAGGCGGCCGTATTACCGAGTCCGTCTGACCAGCTGAAATTTCTCTCCCACCATTCGATAAACTCGATAATCCAGTCGGGAAAGGTTTCTTCTCCCTCTTCCGCTTCGCTCCAGTCCTTGAAGCGCCATTTACGAATAGTTCTTTCCCGGCCAAAGTCTTCGCCCTGCAATACCGACTCAATCAATTGTGCGGCGGACGCGCGGTCATGGTCGGTTGCGGCCTCAACCGTGCCCGGCGCAATCAGCGTTAACAGGCAGGCAAGAAAACTCGTCACCGCCATACCGGCTGTGCCTGCGGCAGCCGCCCGCTTGCGGCTGGCAATATTGCGGAAACTGATTTCAATATCCCAGGCCTCGAGTTCGATTCTGCGATTCAGGTACAACGCAAAACCCGCCATCGTATGAAACGGCATCACCAAAGTGATCGCGGCGATTCCGGCCAGGGTATAAACCCAGGCACCGGTCAGGGTGAGATCACCAAAAGTGTCGTAGTACTTCATTCCAAGCGTGTCCGGCGTAAAAAAATCGACCATGAGCACGATACCGAAGGCAAGCAGCAGCTCGAAACAAAAGCAGACAAACTGGTTGCTGAGCGCGACATCGCTATACTTGCCGTGCAGTACGCGTAAGCGTTGGCGGCGCGCTGCAGATTTGAGATCCTCGAGCACTGTCACCGGGTTGTCGAAGGCGCGTTGCACCGAGAAGCGGCGCCATAACAGCCACGGCACAATATCATTGAACGGCAAGGTCTTCATCCTGACCCAGATTTCGGATTCCTCCGCGAACAGCATGCGACTGGCGATAAACAGCGGCAGGCGCTCCCAAAAAGGCTTAAGCCACCAGACAATCAACAGCACCCACAGCGGGCTGGTTGCGAATACGAACAACAGCACGGCCGTCAACGGCAGCAACGACAACAGGCTGGCGAGGTAAAGCTTGCGCCACCAGGCCCGCGCCATGAGGAATCCAAGATCGATGGCCTGCCAGCCCGAACGGATACAGGCGTTGACCTGCAGCTTATCGAGATTCATGACGACGTCCTGAGAACGAGTAAAGCAGAACCAGCGCCCACAACACTGCACCTACCGTGTATTTGACTTCGATGCTCAGGCTCGTACTCGAAGACCAGAAGGCTTCCAGGAAAGCCGCGATGATGAGCATCAGGACAATACCGTAAAGCATTGGCACGACATCGCGGCCGGCTTCACGCAGTGCGTCTAGCCGGGATAACTGACCCGGGTTGAGGATGGAGTAACCTAACCTCAGACCGGCGGCGCCGCTGAACACGATGGCGGTCAACTCGAACGAGCCGTGGCCAACCACAAACGGGTAAAAGGTATCGACATAATCCAGGCGGGTTAAATGTCCGGCGTACTCCCCATGAACATGCCGTTGAAAAACAATACCAGCAGTGTGCCGATGCCGATCACCATGCCGCCGGCAAAGCAACGAAAGGCGACACTGATATTGTTCTTGATGTAAAAGCCAAACATGAAGATATCGGTGTCGGCTTCGCGTTCACGGCCGAGTTTGCGCGCTTGCGGGTCGTACATGCGCTCAAGCTGGCGTACCTGGGAGCCATCGAGCACGCTGTATATCGCGTCTTCATCGAGGTAAGTCCAGGCGCCGGCTATCAGGCCGGGCAATACCATCACCAGGAAGGAGAGCAGAATAAAATAACGATGACGATATACAGCGTGCTCGAT
>PVMS01019282.1_pt1 | contig 12666 bp, 12 predicted proteins | sample 1853461 | NCBI WGS metagenome assembly PVMS01 (sample SAMN08582032, study PRJNA380276) | Marine sediment metagenome, whole genome shotgun sequencing project. | isolation source: ocean sediment barecode stripped | collected 2017 | reverse complement strand
TTTCGGCCAGGCGATGGTGTCGCGTTCGCGCACCAGCGTTCGCAAGGTACCGTTCACCAGCCCGGAGATCCGGCCCATGCCGACCTGATGGGCCAGCTCAACGGTGGTGTGTACTGCCGCATGGGCTGGAATGCGATCGAGCTCCAGAAGCTGGTAGGCGCCGAGGCGCAGAAGGAGCAGGGCCTTGGGTTCAAGTCGTTGCAACTTCTGACGGCTGAAAAGGGAGAGGGCAAAATCGAGTCGGCCCCGCAGGCGTAAAATACCGTAAACCAGCTCGGTCAACAGCCCGCGTTCCCGTGCCTCCATGGTCGGATGACGGTTGAGATAACTGTCGAGCAGGCGATCGGCATAGCCGCCCTGCTCGACACGTTGCAGGATATTGAATGCTCCGTAGCGAGCGTCCTCTGGTTTTGAATCTCTCTCTCCAGAAGGGGGTCTTGAGTCGCTCACTCTAGAAGTAATCCCGGCTCAAGAGGGCAACCGCGCAAGAAGTCAGCGGCGGCCAGACGCTTGCGTCCGGCAAGTTGCAGCTCTTTGACCAGGAGTGTGCCTGTGCCGCAGGCGATGCTTACGCCATTGTTGTCGGCCGAGATAATGCTGCCGGGTTTGCCGCCGGCCGTGTCCTCCGGGCTGGTCCTGGCCAGCTTGAGCAGCTCGCCGTCGAGGGAGGTATAGGCACCCGGCCAGGGGTCGAGGCCGCGAATCTGGTTATGGACTTCTTCGGTCGGGCGATTCCAGTCGATGCGACCGTCTTCCTTTTTCATCATCGAAGCATAGGTGCTCTGATCGTCGTCCTGAACTTCTCGCTGCAGGGTCCCTGCACAGAGCTGCTGCAAAGTCTCTTCCATCGTCTCACGCCCGAGCACAGCCAGTCGATCATGCAGTTCACCTGCGGTCTCCTGCGGACCGATCGGCAGACTCTTTTTGATCAGCATGTCGCCGGTATCGAGACCGACATCCATGTACATGGTGGTGATGCCGGTTTCGGTCTCGCCGTCGATGATCGCCTTGTTGATCGGTGCCGCGCCGCGATAGCGGGGGAGCAGTGAGGCATGCACGTTGATACAGCCGTAGCGGGGGATGTCGAGTACGCTCTTTGGCAGGATCTGACCGTAAGCGACCACAATAATCAGGTCGGGGGCAAGCGCTTCCAGCTCGGCGACTGCCTCGGGCTGGCGCAGTTTGAGTGGTTGATAGACAGGGATGTCATGCTGCAGGGCCAGTTCCTTGACAGGTGGCGCCGCCAACTGTTTGCCGCGGCCTTTGGGCCGATCTGGCTGGGTGTAAACGCCAACCAGGTTGCAGCCTGCATCAATTAAACCCTGCAAAGTCTGCAGGGCAAAGTCCGGGGTTCCCATGAAGATGGTCCGTATATCTTGTGGCTGCATTACATTTGCTCCGTCATATGTTCCTGGATCTTTTTCCATTTTTTGCGAAAGATGCTGCGCTTGAGCGGCGAGAGATGGTCAACAAACAGGATGCCGTCGAGGTGGTCGATTTCGTGCTGGCAGGCAATCGCCGTCAGCCCTTGCGCCTCGATGAGGTGAGTTTCTCCCCCCAAGCCCTGGAAACGAACCTTGACCACTGCGCTGCGGCTGACCTTGGCATAATATTCCGGCACCGAAAGGCAGCCCTCTTCTTCATAGCTTTCACCTTCGCGTTCCACGATTTCCGGATTGATCAGAACCAGCAGGCTGGCCTCCTCTTCCCGGGAAGAGCAATCTATGACAGTCAGGCGTTTACTGATGCCGACCTGAGGTGCTGCCAGGCCGATGCCTGGCGCAGCATACATGGTTTCCGCCATATCGTGTGCCAGTTGGCGCAGAGCCTCGTCAAAATCAGTGATCGGCGCGGCCATTTTTTTCAGGACCGGGTCGGGATAGTGGTGGATCTTAAGTAAAGCCATAAATGTTCCTTGTAACCAGTTGTTGATAGCTCGACTACTGGCGGTAGCCAAGCCTTTGTATTCCTTATCTCTTGATGATAGATGCGGCTTTCGGTGTAAGTCAACTATCGCTTTCGTTGCCGATAAAATCAATCTTGCATAATGAGCTTTTTAGAGTATTATTGTATTTCTGTTTTTATTTAATTTGATAATTTGCTAAAAAAGGAGGGGGCAATGTCCTGCATCAAGGACTGGCCCGTGGCCGACCGGCCGCGGGAAAAGCTTCTGTCTACAGGTTCTGCAACACTCAGCGATACGGAATTGCTGGCGTTGATTTTACGCACCGGTCATGCTCAAAGTGGCGCCAGTGCGCTCGATCTTGCCCGGCAATTGCTGACCCGCTTCGGTTCACTGCGCGCTATGGCATCGGCAGCGGCCGCCGAACTCTGTCAGTTGCCCGGCATTGGCCCGGCCAAGGCCGCTGAAATTCTGGCTCTTGGTGAACTGGCGCGCCGATTTGTTGCCACCCCGCTCTCACCGGGAAGCCGTTTTACCAGTTCTCGGGAAGTCTTTGTCCATTTCCACGAACGCCTCCGTGATCGTAAAAAAGAGGTCTTCATCTCTCTGCTGCTCGACAGCAAGAATCGCGTCCTTCGAGAAATCCAGATTTCCGAAGGCAGCCTCAACGCCAGCATTGTCCATCCCCGGGAAGTGTTCCAGCCAGTGATCCGCGAGTCTGCGGCCGCGGTTCTCTTTGTGCACAACCATCCATCCGGTGATCCGGAACCCAGCCGCGAGGACCTGGAATTAACTACCCGCCTGCGGGATGCCGGTGCCTTGATGGGCGTGCGCGTGCTCGACCATATCATTATTGGCAGTGGTCGTTATGTCAGTCTGGCCGATCAGGGCCTGTTTGAATAAAAGTAGTGTGAATGAAGACAACACTGGTTGTCTTCATGCTTTTTGTGGATTCTATGCGGAGGGGAAATGTCAAAGTATCATGGAAGCGGAGACAGGGCTTTTACGCTGGTCGAAGTCATGGTGTCGTTGCTGATTTTCTCGGTGATCAGTATGGGGCTGTTGCCCCTGTTGATCACTGCTCTACAGGTTAATTATGGCAATCACTTACATGAGCAGGCACGACGTTTGGCTGGCGAGGCGATGGCGCAACTGCAGGTGGTCGATTATGCCAACTTGGTAACGGTGCCCGATGAGCCCTTGTCGTCTGGAGATATTGAGCTTCGGCAGCGGGTTGAACAGAACCTGCCGGTGTTTGATCAGAGCAGAGTTACGGTGACGGCGCGCTGGCAGACGCAGGGGCGAAGCCATCGTTACCAGTTGCAAACCATCCGCTCGGTACCATGAGAAGGGCTGCCCGGGATGAGAAAAGATTAGTCTGCACCGGCGTAACTCTGGTCGAGTTGCTGGTTGCCATGGTCATCGCTTCCCTGATCGGCGGTATGATCCTGCAAATGGTGATCGGTTTTCAGTCGCGCATTCTGACCGAAATCAGCCGCAATGATCTACAGGATCGGGCCGAACGACTGATCCGTTTCCTGTCCAACGATATCCGTGAGACCGCTTTTCTGCTCGGCCCGAAGCCACAGAAGGCCGATGGTTCGCCACTCTCCCTGATTCATGACAGCCTGGCCGGTGATCCGCTGGAGTCCCTGCCTTACTCGGTTCTGTCCGATGATATTAGCGGCGGAGATGACCGCCTGACAATCGTCAAGGCGGTTTCCTTTGCGCCAACCCTGCGTCTGGTGCAGCCGGGGCTTGCCGGGGAGTCCGGGCTGGCGTTGAGTCGGCGTCCCAATCGCAGTCCGGGGTCAACCCGCGAACTGCAACCGGCGCCCGAGGCGATTAACCACCTGGTGCTCGCGAATCATCCTCTCTGCTATGCAGTGCAAGATGCTGGTCTGACCCTGCAAATGAACCCGTCCCTACTCGAAGACGTCCCCGTCGGCACCGAAGTTCTCGGTGTGCGAACCTATACTTATCTCCTTGATCCTTTCTCCGGCAGCAAACGTCTGCGCCGGGATGATTTCACCAGCCGGGCTATTCTGGATGACGCCGTGGATGGGCTGCAGTTTGAATACCTGCTGGCCGACGGTGCTCTGGTTAATCTGCCGGCAAGGCCGCAGGATGTTCGTGGTGTGCGCATCAGTCTGCTGGTCAGGGACCTGCGTGCCGACCGGAACTATACCGACGAAACCGTTTATACGTTGGCTAACCGGAGCTATGGTCCTTTCCGGGATCATCATCGGCGAACCCTGGTGTCACAACTGGTTGAGGTGAAAAATAATGGTTTGCAATGAACGGGGCATGGCGTTGGTCAGTGTGGTGCTGATGTTGACAGTGCTGCTGATCCTGGCCCACATCCTCACCGAAAAAGTCTGGCAGTCGACCCACCTGGCTGCCGATGCAGACAATCGAGAACAGGTTTTCTGGGCGGCGCAAGCCGGTATCGAAGCGGCGCGGCAGCAATTGGCGGACAACTATTCCAGCTCTGCAGGCTGGCAGACCTTGCTGACGGCCGACACGATCCAGGTCTACCCGGCGGCACCCGCCTGGGTGACGGAGGTAAACGGTTTGTCAGTCGAAATTTATCTGCGAGACAACCCGGACGGTGACGGCGATGTACGCATCGATAACGATCTCAAGATCTTTGTGTTGGCGCGTGCCCGGGGGCGGCGGGGGGCAGAGGCGATGGTTGAAAGTCTCTGTGTTTTTGCCCCTTCGGTAACCGTTGGGTATGCGCCGGCAGCCGGATCGGGCGGCAGCCGGACCAGCTTGTCCGACGAGCCGGTCAGCACCTACGGCATCGTTGATTGAATTGAAACCGGTGGAATGGCGTGTGAGTCACTGTGGAGAATTATGAGTAACAGCAGGGGAGGGGAAAATGAAATTGTGCAGGTACCGTGTCCACTTATTGATCTGTTTTGGCTTCTTCTTGGCAGGTGTCAGCCCGGCTTTAGCAAGTGAACTGCAGCAGGAGTATGTGACAACCTCTCCGGTGCTTGCCGACGGCGTCCTCTATGTTGCCAGTTCGATATCCCCTGGGCATCGCGGGCACTTGCGGGCCATTGATCTGGTCGATATCTTCCCGGTGACGCTCTGGGATGCTGCCGAGCGTATGCCGCTTGCCGGTGTCGGCGACCAACCGGGCGAGCTGGCAAGCGGCGATCCCCCCGCCATAATTCAGCGTGACAACCTCTACCGCAGCATTTTTACCAATCTTGCCGGGAGCCGGCTGCCTCTGGTTGCCGGACAGGTGGGACGTTTACAGCCCGCACTGGGCGTTGCTTCGGCATCAGCAGCGGTGCTGCTGATGCACAGTGTGCGCGGCCGTCGTGGCGGTTCGTCGGAGCAGGTAGCCGGTTCTGCCGATGATCCGCAGCGTCTCTGGGGTATCAGTCGCTCTTCCCCGGTACTGGTCGGCCGCAGTCCGGTTGATACAGAGTCAGGTCAACGCGACCGCGTGCTCTATGTCGGTGCAGAGGATGGCATGCTGCATGCCTTTTTTGTCGGCCGCTGGGATGCTGACGCAGGTAGCTACCTGATTGATGACCCTGATGGCGGCGTAGAACTCTGGGCGTACCTGCCCGGTAGTTTCCTCCCACATCTCAAAGATCAGCCTCTGGATGATTTTCCAGGTGAGAGTGCTGATTCTCCGGGCGAGGTTGCTGTGCATCTCGATGGTTCACCGGTCGTCAGAGAGCTGTTTATCGATTTGGATGGTGATGGTCTACGCAGTTGGCACACTCTGCTGGTGGCGACCGGCACCATTGCGCAGAGTCGTCGCAGTTGCCTTTTTGTCCTGGATATCACCGACCCTTACCAGCCTGAACTGCTCTGGGAGAAACTCCTGTCGGGGGAAGGTGTCGGTCGAACTCGCGGCATCACCGTCGATCTCTGTGGCGTCGCTTCAGCAGCGTCAAACTGTATTTTTCTTACCGCAGACGGCACTGGTGGCAATGGGGCTTCCGCTATTCATGCCCTTGCCCTGGAGTTGCAGACCGGGCAGAGTCTGTGGCAGTTCACTGCTGCTTACGCGGCATCAGGGCCTGTGGCCGAGGCGACACCGGCGGTTCCGGCACTGATGGACCTCGATGGCGACGGCAGGAGAGACACGTTGGTCTTCGGCGATCTGGTCGGACAGTTGTGGACTCTTGCGCTTGAAGATGGTCATGCCTATGGCGATGCGCCAATTTACGTGGTTCCGGGTGGCGCAGCAGAGCCGATTGGCGCCGGGGTTGCTGTTTACGGCCAGCTGGCGATCTTCGGCACCGGCGGTGTGGAACACGCTGCCGACAATTATCAATACGCTGTTTACGCGGTAGAGCTACGACTCGACGGCGGCCGCTTGAGATGGATCTATCCCCTGGCTGCAGGCGAGAAGCTCTGGGAGACACCCACCCTTGATGCTTCAGGCAATCTGCTCTTCGCTACGGCCGTCGATTATCTTTCCCTGGCCCGAGACGGTGAACAATCGACCTCCGGACGGATTGTCGCCCTGAATCACTCCGGCGAGGAGGAGGTGAGCCGGACCACGACAGCAGCCACCGTAGGACGGGTTGTGACAGCGCCCGGGATGGTCGTTTCGGTGGCTTTGAGCGGCGAAGTCACCCAGCTCGGTACAGCAAGCCGTTTGACGGGCCCGGACGACAGTCCCGGTTCAGTCAAGATCCTGTCGTGGAGGCAGCGATGACCGAGGGCTGGTGGTTTGCCGGCAAGCGGTCGGCAACAACCCACAGGTCTCGAGGTTTTACCTTGGTGGAACTGCTTCTGGTGATGGCTCTGGTCGGCATTCTGGCCTGCGTAGCAACCTGGAGCGGAAGGCATTTGGCTCGTGGTTGGCAACTCAAGCGGGCCGGGCATCAGCTGCTCGAAGATCTCAAAGCGGTACAGGGGCGGGCTGAAATGTCCGGCAGCCTGACCATGAGCAACGGCACTTTGGTCATGCAACGGACCTTCCTGGTTTTTGACCCCGATGCGCAGAGCTATGCGGCTTATACCTGGCAGGACCGCAATGGTGACGGTGTTACGGAGGCTGGTGAGTCTGATCGTCTCTGGCAGAAAAGCCTGCCACCCGGGATCTCTTTCGGCTGGACGCCCGGCATTGATCGCCGGGCCTGCAGCAATGTCAACAGCCCGCCAGGGAGCGTCGTCTCCTTCTCCAGTCCTACCTACGCGCCGTGTGATAATCGGCCGTGCATCAAGTTCGACCAGAACGGTTTCAGTGTCATGGGGCCCGGAGCTGTTTATCTGAGCGAGGGTGAGCAATCTCTGGCAATTACCGGAACCCGGCCGGGGCACTTCACCATGTGTTCGTGGAATGGTGAGCGCTGGCGCTAGCGGTTAATGCTGTACACAGCAGCAGCTTGCAAGCTCGCATTGTAGCGTGCTAAAGTGTTCAAATATCTGACAGGCTGGGGGTCCCCCGGCTTTTTCTTTCGATTAAGCAAGTAGTTATGACGCGCAACCACACACAGCAAAAACCGGAACTCCTTGCCCCTGCCGGCAGCCTCGAAGCGTTTTTTGCGGCCATGGAGTTTGGAGCCGACGCAGTTTACGTGGGCCTCAAGGAATTCTCCGCCCGTGCCAAAGCCAAGAATGTCAATCGCGACGAACTGGAGCGCATGGTCGGTTATGCTCATGCTCGCCAGCGGCGTGTATTCCTGACTCTCAATACACTGGTTAAAGAGAAAGAGCTGTCACATCTGATCGATGTCCTGGCCGCGGTTGAGGCGATCGGTATTGATGCGGTGATCCTCCAGGATATGGGTGTCTGGCGTCTGGCCAGACGCCATTTCCCCGGATTGGAGCTGCATGCTTCGACGCAGATGACCATTCATAATGCTGCCGGAGTGGAGATGGCGGAACGCCTCGGCTTTTCACGTGCCGTACTTGCCCGTGAGCTGACTTTAGCGGAAATTGCAGCAATCAAGCGCGAAACAAGCCTTGATCTCGAACACTTCGTACATGGTGCCCACTGTTTCTCCCTCTCCGGTCAGTGCAGCTTTTCCTCCTGGCTTGGTGGCATGAGCGGCAACCGTGGCCGCTGTGCCCAGCCCTGCCGGCGGCGTTATCATCATAAGGGCAAAGACGGTTACTATTTTTCGCCCAACGACCTGTCGGCGATCGACTTGCTGCCGGAACTTGCTAGAGCGGGGATCATGAGCTTCAAGATTGAGGGGCGCATGAAGAGCGCCGAATACGTGGCCAACGTTGTTCAGGCGTATCGTGGGGTTCTCGATGCTTCAGAGCGGCAACGTCCTGCGGCCATCGGTACCGCCAAGGAGTTGCTCAAGGAATCGTTCGGTCGCTTGCCGACCCGCGGTTTTCTGCCGGGCAACAACCCCACCGACATGGTCAACCCTGCTGTCCATGGCGCCACCGGTCGGCTGATCGGCGCTGTCGAGCATTGTCAGGGTGGCCTGCTCTCTTTTCTTCCCCGCGACTCGGTGCATCTGGGGGATCGCCTGCGTATTCAGCCCGCCACCGACAAGCCTGGCACGGCCTTTACGATTCGTGATCTACGTCTCGCTGGAAAACCGGTTAGCCGGGCCGGTGGTGGCGATCGGGTTGCCGTCGGTTGCCCTCCGGGCAAGAGCTTTCGTGCCGGTGACCGTGTCTACAAAGTGTCCTCGGGCAAGGCCTTCAACCTGAGTCAGTCTGCCTGTCGCAAGCGTCTGGAGAGTGTCGCCCCCGGGAAGGCGGTGGTTGATCTCTCTTTTGCCATGCCGTCACCTGAGCGGATCGAATTGAGTGCCGCCTGTCATGGCCTGTTGCTTGCCCGTCACTATACCGTTGAGTCGTTTCCCGCAAAGGACCGGCCTTTGTCGCACGAGGTGCTGGCCAAGGTTTTTGGCAAAACCGGTCAGTTGCCACTTGCCTTGGGAGCTCTTGAGTGTGGACCGTTGCCGGCCGTGGTTTTGCCGCTCAGCCGCCTCAACGCTATCCGCCGGGAGTTTTACCAGGAACTGGCTGGTCTTCTGGAGGCCTGCCAGCATGAGTCGCGCACCGCTCACCGGCGTCAGGCCATGGCTGATCTGGTCCCGGCCGGGAGTTCACCGGTCAATGCGCCTCATCTCGCCGTGGCGCTCGGCAATCTGCACGATCTCTCCCTGCTCAAGCAGGAGGGTGTTGACGAGCTGATCCTGCCACTTGCCCCCGGTGCCTGCAGCAAAATCAAAGCGGGCAGTCGTGCTGCCGGCAAGATCCATAAACCCACCAAGGTTCAAAAACAGATCCTCTGGGATCTGCCCCTGGCAATTTTTGACGCAGATTGGCCGGTGTTTCAGGCAGAAATAAACCAGTTGATCGAGTCAGGCTTCCGTCATTTTCGCCTGCAGAATATCAGCCAGATGCTGTTGTTTGATGGTTGTGAAGGCTTGTCTCTAGAGAGTGGCTACCGGCTCTTTACCACCAACAGTCAGGCGGCCTGTGCCTGGCGCGACCTGGGGCTTGCGGCCGCGACCCTTTATGTCGAAGATGACCGCGACAATATGACGGCAGTTCTTAACCGCGAGACGGGTCTCCCGCTGACAGTCACCGCCTATGCTAATCTGCCGATGATGATCTCGCGCATTCCGTTGCGTGGCGTCAAGCCGGAGCATCCACTGGTTTCTGATCGTGATGAGGCCTATCGGGCGGACAGTCGCACCGGGCTCACGGTGCTTCGTCCGGAGCAGGATTTTTCCCTGATTGGCCATCTGGGTGAATTGCAGCAAAAGGGCTGCAACCGTTTTGTGGTTGATCTGGCTCATCTGGGGGCAGCTTCCGCCGAGGGACGTCGCGTGCTGACGGCTTTTGAGCAGGATGTGACCCTGCCGGGAAGATCGTCCTTTAATTATTTGCAGGAAATGGTTTAGAATCACGGGACGCGTTGCGCGGGACGAGGGACGCGGACAAGCAAAAATATAAAGCACATTTTAGATACTCTTTTAAACATTATTGAAAATGAAAGCGAATGATAAGATGGATAAGATTGAAATTCTGACAACGAATGCCCAGGTCGCCGAGCTGGCTGGACAGCTTGCCGCCGAAACGTCCATCGCTGTTGACCTGGAGGCCGACTCGATGCACAACTACCAGGAAAAAGTCTGCCTGATTCAGATCTCAACGCTGCAGCGGACTGTGCTGGTCGATCCGCTGGCTGCGACAGATCTCAGCCCTTTTCAGCCGGTCTTTGCCAATCCCGCTATTCGTAAAATATTCCACGCTGCGGATTACGATATGCGCAGCCTGAAGCGTGATTTCAATCTAAGAGTACATGGTCTTTTCGACACCATGATCAGTGCCCAGCTGTTGGGTGAGGAGCGTGTCGGTCTGGCCGATCTGCTGCGCAAGTATTTTAGCGTGGATCTCAACAAAAAATTCCAGCGTGCCGACTGGTCACAGCGCCCCCTGCCGGCCGATATGGTTCGCTATGCTGCCGAGGACACCTGCCATCTGCATCAACTGGTCGCTCTCTTTGAAGAGGTGCGTTTTGCCGATGTTGAAGGACCTCTCTGCCTGCGTTTCAAGGGTGCAGGACCCCTTTCTCGTCGTGAGCGCGGTGTTCTGGAAAAGCTGTTGCAGTGGCGTGAACAGGAGGGTGCCCGGCTCAATCGGCCGGTTTATAAAGTCATTGGTAACGGACCTGTCATGGAAATAGCTCAGCGGATGCCGAAGTTTCCAGGCGACTTGCGCGGCGTACATGGCCTGACGCCGCGTTTGACCGACAGGTATGGTCGTGCACTGCTGGCTGCCGTTCGCGAGGGCCTGGAAATTCCTGAGGCCGAGCTACCACAATTCCCGCGTCAGCCGCGGCGGGCAAAGGATCCGGGGCTTGAAGGCAAGGTTAAGGCTCTTAAGCAGTGGCGGCAGCAAGCCGCCGCTGAATACTCTCTGGAACCCGGGGTTCTGATCAATAATGCGGCTCTCGAGACGCTGGCCTTGGCCAAACCTCAGTCTGTCGCCGATCTTAATGAAATTGTCGGCCTGAAAAACTGGCAAAAAGAAGTGTTGGGTGAGGGCTTGCTGAGTGCTCTTGCTGGTTCTCTTTGATGAAAAAACTGCACACCTTCTCAATTGCTGATCGCGCTGAAGCCGGCCTGTTGCAAGAGCTGCTGAAGAGGGAAGGTGTGACCTGTCTGATTCGCAATGAACAACTCTTTGCCGCTCTTGGTGAAATCCCCTTTCTCGAATGTTTTCCCGAACTCTGGGTGGTTGACGATGAAGTCTGGCCGCGGGCCAGGATGCTGCTCGATAATTGGTTCAAGAGAGAGGAAGATGTTGTTTCCTGGACGTGTTCATCCTGTGGGGAAGTTTTGGAGGGGCAGTTTGGGGCTTGCTGGCAATGCGGGCAAGAAAGGGACGCGTGACGAGAGAAGCGGAACGTGAAAAGCTAAAAGCAAAAGCCAAGACTGTTTGTGGACGCTGATCAAATCTGATGAACGCTGATAAACAAAAGACAAGCCACTGAAGGGTATAAGATCTTCCCCGTAAAATGGCTGTTGTAGGTTTTAAGCTCTATCAGCGTTCATCAGATTTGATCAGCGTCCAATTAAGCTTTTGTGTTTGTAAAGTCAGAGTCAGCAACTTGATTGCCACTGGCGAACATACTCATACATGACCACCGAGGCCGCGATGCTGACATTGAGACTCTGCACGCTGCCGAACTGGGGAATGGTCAACCTCTTCAGGTCCGGATAATCCTTCGGATCGAAACTGAACCCGAACTCCTCATGCCCTAACACGAAAGCACTATTACGTGGCAGCTCCATGGTGCAAAGTGACGTCGCTCCCTCTGGATTGAGCAGGAAAAAAGTGTATCCCTGTTCGGTCAGGTCACTATGACAATCGGTAAAGGTTTTATGAAATATCGCCGGGACCTTGCGGAAAGAGCCTTTGGCAGGTGAGGGGTTGAACGGTTCGATATTAACCAGGTGCACGGCGGCGGCACCGAAGGCCTCGGCACTGCGAAAGATTTTGCCGATATTGAAGCCGGCCTTCAACTGGTCGAGTACCAGAACGAACTTATGTGCCCCCGGTTTGGCCAGCAGGTTGCGCTGAAGTTCCTTATTGTAGCGCAGCAACATCTGCCGACGGCTTTCCTTTCTGGTCATTTGAAATCCGTGGCGTGTGGCGGGTGGCGCGTCGCGCGGAAATGCTTTGTTAAGGAGTAAACAACGGCAGTCGGGAGGACTTCGACCTTTCGACTCTTCCCAGTTCCAGCTGTTTGATTCAGTTTTTGCGCTTTATCGCGCCACTCGCTACCCGCCACAGTGTTCATCTCGTCTTCCCCGGTATCCCGGTTTCCGTCATCGGTTGCGGGTCGAGCAGTCGCCGCAGTTCTTCTTCCGGAAGAACCTCTTCCGCCAGCGCAACTTCTCGCACGGTCTTGCCGGTTTTATGGGCCTGCTTGGCGATAGCGGCAGCGCGATCATAGCCGATCACCGGAGCCAGGGCGGTGCACATGGCCAGGCTCTCCTCGATCAAGCCTTCGCAGCGCTCACGGTCTGCTGTGAGACCCTGCAGGCAGCGCTCGTTGAACTGTCCGACGGCATTGGCGAGCAGGTCGATCGATTGCAGCAGGTTGTGCGCCATGACCGGCATCATGACATTTAGCTCAAAGTTGCCGGCCAGGCCGCCGAGGGTGATGGTGGCGTCATTGCCAACCCCCTGGGCGCAGACCTGCATCAGACTCTCCGCCATGACCGGGTTGACCTTGCCGGGCATGATCGAGCTGCCCGGTTGAACTGTCGGCAGTTGCAGCTCGCCGAGTCCGCATA